>WNFA01000453.1_pt1 | contig 73841 bp, 68 predicted proteins | sample 5400481 | NCBI WGS metagenome assembly WNFA01 (sample SAMN13153340, study PRJNA577476) | soil metagenome | isolation source: 120 cm saprolite under Douglas fir tree site 2 hole 1 replicate 2 | place: USA:California | collected 2015-04-18 | reverse complement strand
CCAGACGACCGGGGGCTCGTTGCCAAAACCCTGGCCGGCGACCGTGCGGCATTCGGGGAGCTGGTCGAGCGCTATGCGGCACAGGCGCGCCGTGTTGCACGGGCGGTGTTGGGTGATCCCGATGACGCAGATGACGCCGCGCAGGACGGCTTTCTCTCGGCCCTGGTGAAGCTCGCTCAATTTGATGCCCGGCGTCCCTTCGGCCCATGGCTGATGCGGATCGTCGCAAACGCCGCCACCGACCGGCGTCGCCGCCGCAGCGTTCGGCGCGCCGAGCCGCTCGATCCAGCGCTGGTTGGCGGAGGCCCACGGCCCGACGCGGCAGCCGTGCAAAGTGAGTTGGGCGATCGCTTGCGCGCCGCCCTGGCCGAGCTGCCCGAGCGGCGGCGTACCGCGGTGGTGCTGTTCGACGTCGAAGGATACTCGCACGCCGAGATCGCCGGCATGCTGGGAGTTCCCGAAGGGACTGTACGCTCGGAGGTATTTCACGGACGCCGACGGTTGCGGACCCTTTTGGCTGATTGGAAGGAGTAGGTGAAATGAATGACTCGCAGATGTTCGACCATCGCCCGGATCCCGAGCTCGGGGCCGCTTTGCGTGCGGCCCTGGAGCCCAGGCAGGATCAATCCGCCTTCGTCGCTCGCGTCATGGCAGGATATGACGAAGCACTGCGGCGGGCGACGGTCCCGACGTGGGACGTGCTCGCGTCGTGGTTCCGCCCGGGCGTTGCCGCAGCGGCTGCGGCGCTGCTCGCCGGTTTCCTGATCGGCCGCACCGTGTTGTTCGCCGGGGCCGGGGGTGGAGCCGCTCCGGTGTCGATGGATGCCGCGATCGCCTCCGCCGCGGTTGGTGGACCGGGACGCGGCGTCGCAGCCCTCGTCACGGCGCCGTCTCCGCCTGATCCGAGCATCGTGTTCAATTCGTTAGTAGAGCAACGCTAAAGGAACATCGAGGAGCCATGCTGAATAAACCGAAACTCGCTGCCGTGGGACTGCTCGCCGCCGTTTTTCTGGCGGGGGGCCTCGCAGGTTGGGGTGGCCACGCGGCCGCCGAGCGCGATGATGCCAGAATGCGCGGACGCCACGGCCCGGACGCCATCGTCGCCTACCTGAGCCGTGAGTTGGATCTCAGTACCGCGCAACGGGACTCGGTGCGCGCGATCTTCGAGCGGCACCGTCCCGAGACCGATTCCCTCTGGGCGCAGGTCCGCCCGCGCTTCGACTCGATCAAGGCCCGTATGCGCGCCGAGATCGACGCCCAGCTCACGCCGGCGCAGCGGGAGAAGCATCAGCGACTGATCGACAAAGCAGAGCATCACCGTAGGGAGAGCTCCGGGGAACGCGGGGGAGGGGGACCGAACTAATGCGGTGGCCTTTCGCTGTCATGTTGGCCCTGGCGGCCTTCCCAGGCGGGCGCCTCGCGTCGCAGCAGCAAGCCCAAAAGGAAGTCACGCTCAACGAAGCCGTCGAGCGCGCGTTGCAGGTGCAGCCCGCGATGGTGCAGGCGCGGGGCGATCAGCGCAATGCCGGCGCGGCGATGCGTTCGAGCCTCGGCTCGTATCTCCCGACCGTATCCGCCAGTGGGTCTTCCCAGAGAATTGGCGGGACCCGGTTCAACTCCTCGACCAACCAAACGCTGACGCTTCCCGCGTCGACGGCCTTCAACGGCGGCCTGAGCGCGAGTCTGGTGTTGTTCGATGGCTTTAGCAGATTGGCTGACGTGCATTCGTCGCATGCATCGCAGGATGCCGCCGAAGCGGGCGTGGTGAACGAGCGCTTTCAGGTCACGCTCCAGACGAAACAGGCGTTCTATAACGCCCTCGCCACCGAGGACCTCGTGCGCGTCGCCGCAGCGCAGGTGCGTCGGGCGCAGCAGCAGCTGCGGATCTCGGTGGACAAGCTGCACGCCGGCTCCGCGACGCGTTCCGATTCACTCCGCTCGCTCGTGGATTATGGCAACTCGCGGATCGCACTGTTGCAGGCGCAGGCGAACCTGCAGACGGCTCAAGCGAATCTCGGCCGCCAGATCGGCGTCGACGCGCTGGTGCGTGCGGTACCAGACAGCGTTTTACCTCCTCTGCCGGACACGTCGGGGTTGCATCAGTCCGTGATCGCGAACACTCCGCAGGTCCAACAGGCTGACGCCCAGGCGCGGTCGTTCGGCGCCCAGGTGGCGATTTCGCGTGCCCAGTACTGGCCGACGTTCAGCGTCTCGATCGGAAATTCCTATTCTGGCTCCGTGGCACCCTGGACGTCGACCCAGGGCTATGCGTCGGGTTGGCGCGTCATCTTCAGCGGGCAGTGGAATCTGTTCAACGGATTCTCCCGCGAGAAACAGCTCACTTCGGCCGTCGTTGCTCGCGACGAGGCCGAAGCGCGAGCGGCTGACACGCGCCGGCAGGTCAACGCCCAACTCACCCAACAGATTGCTGCGCTGGCGACCGCGTACGAAAAAATTTCGATCGCCGAGACGAACGTGGCCGCGGCGACCGAGGATCTGCGGGTTCAGAACGAACGGTACCGCGTCGGAGCCGCGACGATCCTGGATCTCCTCACGTCACAGACGGCGCTCACCACGGCGGAGCAGAACCTCGTTCAGGTGCGCTTCGATTATCTGATTGCCCGTGCGCAGCTCGAGGCGATCGTGGGGCGCACCCTGTGACGACCGCGCAAGCGCTGACGTTCCGCACGGGCGACACGCCGACGCCCGACACCGTGATTCTGACGCATCACCTGGCGCGCGAGTACCAGATGGGTGCCGAAGTCGTGCACGCGCTGCGCGGCGTCGACATCCAGATCAAGAAGAACGAATTCGTCGCATGCATGGGCCCGTCGGGATCGGGGAAATCGACCCTGATGAACCTGATCGGCTGTCTCGATACGCCGACGAGCGGCGAATACTGGCTGAACGGCCAGAAGGTTAGCGACCTGAGCGACGACGAGCTGGCGCGCATTCGCAACAAGGAAATCGGCTTCGTCTTCCAAACGTTCAACCTGCTGCCGCGCGCCGACGCGCTCCACAACGTCGAGCTGCCGCTCATCTATGCCGGCATGTCAGCCAAAGAGCGCCGCGAGCGCGCGCAGCGGTCACTGCAGCAGGTCGGGCTGGGCGATCGTATGGATCATCGCCCCAACGAGCTGTCGGGCGGTCAACGCCAGCGCGTCGCCATCGCCCGCGCGCTGGTGAATGCGCCAAGCATCCTCCTGGCCGACGAGCCGACCGGCAACCTCGACTCGGCGACGGGCAATGAGATCATGGGGCTGTTCCAAGAGCTCCACGACTCGGGTCAAACCATCGTGCTGGTGACGCACGAACACGACATTGCGGCGCATGCGCGCCGCCAGATTCATCTGCTCGACGGAAAAATCGAGCGCGATGAGAGGACGGAAGTGAAGCCGTGAACAAATCCATCTGGACTGCTGCCGCGCTGGTGGTAGGCGTCATCGCGTGCAGCAAGAAGCAGGCGCCAATCGCGTACGAAGCGGTTCCTGTCGAACGACGCAATATCGTGGTCTCGGCATCCGCATCGGGCGCCATCGAGCCCGTGTTGACCGTGGACGTGAAGTCCAAGGCCTCCGGCGAGATCATTGCGATGCACGTGCAGACGGGCGACGACGTAAAGAAAGAGCAGCAGCTCGCGGAGATTGACCCGCGGATCCCGCGTAACAACCTCGCGCAGGCACAGGCAAATCTCGCGGTCGCGCAGGCACAGCTCAGCAACGCGAAGGCGCAGCTCGCGCGCTCGGATACGCTGTTCAAGGCGCAGGCGATCACGCAGACCGAGTACGATCAGTCCAAGCTCGACTACGCCAACGCCAACGCGGCCGTGATCCGCGCGCAATCCGACCTCGAGAACGCGCGCGACCGCATGACCGACACGAAGCTGCGCGCACCCCTCGCCGGGACCATCATCGCGAAGAACGTGGAGCTGGGTACGGTGATTTCCTCGCCGACGACGGACGTGGGCGGCGGGACCGTGCTGTTCAAGATGGCGAACCTCGATACCGTGCAGATCCGCGCGCTCGTGGACGAGACCGACATCGGGAAGGTGCAAGCCGGCCTGCTCGCGAGCATCACGGTCGATGCGTATCCCAACCGGCCGTTCGAGGGCTCGGTCCTGAAGATCGAGCCGCAGGCGACCGTGCAGCAGAACGTGACGATGTTCAACGTCCTGGTGCGCATCCCGAACCCGAATCATCTCCTCAAGCCGGGCATGAATACGGAGGTCGAGATCCACGTCGGGCAGCGTCAGAATGCGCTGGCCATCCCCAATGCGGCATTGCGGACTCAGCGCGACGTCGCATCGGCGGCCCAGGTGCTGGGGCTCGATCCGCAGCAGGTGCAACAGCAGCTCGCAGCCCAAAAGCCGCCGACCCCGACCACCCATGACAGCGCTTCACTCGGCGGAGGCACCGCGACGCGAGGGGACTCGGCCCGTGGTGGGAACACGATGACCATGCCGGATGGACGGACGATTCAACTGCCTCCCGGCGTGACCGAAGCGCAGGTTCGCGCGGCATTTCAGAAGCGGATGTCGGGCCAGGAGCTGACGCCGGCCGAGCAGAATGTGATGACGGCAATGCGGGCGGCGTTCGGGCGGGCGGGCGGTGGTGGCGGCGGTGGGGGGGACAGCCGACGCCGGTGGAGATTCGCACCGGACTTTCCGATCTCGATCATATCGAGGTGGTGAGCGGTCTGACCGAGCAGGACACTGTGCTCGTGCTTCCCAGCGCGTCACTGATCAATTCCCAGCGCGACATGCAACAGCGCATGCGGAGCTTCACGGGTGGCGGCCTGCCTGGCGTGCAGCAGCAGACGACCACGCAGCAGCGGCCGGCCGCGGCGACGCCCACGAGGCCCTAACCATGCTGCTCGACGAAATCTTCCACGTCGCGCTCCAGGCGATCCGGGCGAACAAGCTGCGGTCGTTTCTCACGATGCTCGGCATCATCATCGGCGTGGGCGCGGTCATCACGATGGTGGCGCTCGGCAGCGGCGCGCAGAAGTCCGTGCAGGCGCGCATTCAGGCGCTCGGCCCGACGCTGTTGTCCATCTATCCCGGCCAGTCATTCCGCGGTGGCGTCGCGATCATGTTCGACCAGCGTGCCAGCCTGACGGTGGATGACGCCGACTCGCTCGCCGCGAGTGCGCGCTACGTGAAGGGCGTCGTCCCGGAGTTGACCCGCAACTTTCAAGTGAAGCGGGGCGGCCTGAACGCCAACGTGAACATCGTCGGCACGACGCCGAATTATCCGACCGTGAAGAACTACACCTTCACCGCCGGCCGGATGTTCACGGCCGGTGAAGATGAGGGTCGGCGCCGTTACGCCGTGCTCGGATCGGCCATTCCCGAAATGTTCAATGCCAATGGAGCCGCGATGATCGGGCAGGAGGTCCAGATCCGCGGCATTCCCTTTGAAATCATCGGCGTGCTGTCGTCGAAGGGCTCCGCGATGGGGTTTGGGAATCCGGACGAGCAGATTCTCATTCCCCTGCAGACCGCGCGCTACCGCATCATGGGCACCAATCGCTTGCGGTCGATCACGGTCGACGCGGCGAGCGTGCCACAAATGACGCTCGCGATGATCGAGATCGAGCGTGTGATGCGCCGTGAGCACAAGATCCGCCCCGGCGGGGAAAACGATTTCCAGATCCGCAACCAGTCGGATATCCTCGCGACCTTTCAGCAGACGACCGAGACGTTCACCTATCTCCTCGCCGGCATCGCGGCGGTCAGTCTCTTCGTCGGCGGGATCGGCATCATGAACATCATGTTGGTCTCGGTCACGGAGCGGACGCGCGAGATCGGCGTCCGCAAAGCGCTCGGCGCGACGCGCTTCAACATCATGTTCCAGTTTCTGGTCGAGGCGTTGGTGCTGTGCCTCGTAGGCGGCGTGATCGGGATCCTGTTCGGCGCCCTGGGCGCCGTGGGCCTGTCGAAGATCGCGCACTGGAATACCTCGATCAGCATCTTCGCCATCCTGATCGCGTTTCTGTTCAGCGCGCTGGTCGGCTTGTTCTTCGGCCTGTGGCCCGCGCGGCGGGCGGCGGCGCTGGATCCTATCGTCGCTCTGCGATACGAGTAGACCCGCGAGCCGACGAAGCGTCGGGGCATTCGGGAAGCTGGATGCGGGATACGAGATGCGTGATTACGAATAGCCAACGCATCCCGCATCCCGCTTCTCGCATCCCGGCTTTAGATTCTCGCCATGCTCGCCGTTCTTCTTGCTCTCCTCCAATCCACGGGCGATCCGAATCCGGTATACGACGGTCGCCTGCATCGCATCGAAGTGCGCGTGCCGCGCATCGACGCGCCGTTGGTGCACGTCGACGGCGTCCTCGATGAAGCGGCCTGGCAGCACGCGGCCTTGCTTACCGGCTTCACGCAATACCGCCCGGTCGATAGCCGGCCGGCGGAGGATAGCACGGAAGTGCTCGCGTTCTACGGGCCGGACGCGATCTACTTCGGGATTCGCGCGTTCGAGGCCCACGGGAACGTCGTGCGCGCGACGCTCGCCGACCGCGACAACATCGACGCCGACGACAAGATCCAGATCCTGCTGGACACATTCAATGATCGCCGCCGCGCGCTCCTGTTCGCGGTCAACCCGCTCGGCGTGCAACAGGACGGCGTCCGCAGTGAAGGACTCGCCGGCGCCGCGGGGGGGCAGAACGCCGGTTTTCGATTCGACGGCGTCGTCGATCTGAATCCCGACTACGTCTACGAGTCAAAGGGCAGAGTCACCCCTTGGGGCTACGAAGTCGAAGTGCGCATTCCCTTCAAGAGCCTCCGCTATCAGAGCGGCGCGACCCAGGACTGGGGCCTCCAGATCGTGCGCACGACGCAGCATACCGGCTATGAAGACACGTGGGCGCCCGTGGTACGCGCCAGCGCGAGCTTTCTCATCCAATCGGGGACACTTAAGTCGCTCACCGGCCTGCGCCGCGGCCTGGTCATGGACGTGGCGCCGGAGTTCACGTCGCGCCTGAATGGCGCACCGGTATCGCCCGCCACCTATCGCTACAACAAGATCGATCCCGAGCTCGGCGTCAACGTGCGTTGGGGCGTCACGCAGAATCTGAGTGCCGCGGGTACGGTGAATCCCGATTTCTCGCAGGTCGAGGCGGACGTCGGCCAGGTGACCGTCAACCAACGCTTCGCGCTGTTCTTCCCCGAGAAGCGGCCGTTTTTCCTGGAAGGACTCGAGCAGTTCGACACGCCGAATGCGCTCATTTACACGCGGCGGATCACGTCGCCCGTCGCGGGCGCCAAACTCACGGGGAAGCTCGGTGGGACTGCTGTCGCGTACATCGGCGCCGTGGATGACAACGGTGGCGTCGCAAACGCGCCGCATCCGATCTTCAATCTGTTGCGCCTACGGCGTGACCTGGGGAGCAGCTCCACCGTGGGTATGGCGTACACGGATCAGATCGTCGGCAGCAACTGGAATCGCGTGCTCGGCGCCGACGCGCGGGTCATTTGGAAAAAGATCTGGTTCTCCGACGCGCAGTTCGTGGGCTCGTGGACCAAGGACGCGGCCGGAGCCGGAGTGCGGTCAGGACAGCTGTGGGACGTCACGCTGTACGATCGTACCGGTTATTCCTATGGAAACCACGCCGAGCTCGTCGGCATCAGTCCCGACTTCGCGGCGCTCAGCGGCTTCGTGAATCGCGTCAACCTCGTGCAGGGCCGGTTCGCCAATCGCTTCACGTGGTATGGCAAGCCGGGCGCGAAGCTCGAGAATGCCACCACGTTCATTTTGATCCAACCGGTCTGGCATTATCGGGATTTCTTCCATCTCGGCAGCACGTTCGAGGGAAGCATCAACGAGCAGTGGCTCTTCACGCTGCGTGGCGGCTGGGGCATCAACGCGAACTACCAGAACGCCCATCAGCTCTTCGATCCGCCGGACTACGCCCGCTACCAAGTAGATTCGGCGGGGACCCTGATTCCCTTTGTCGTCCCTCACGGCCGCTACAACCTCTGGGGTGGCAATATCGGCTTCAACACGCCGAACCGCGCGCTCACCCTGAACGCAAACGTCGGCGCCGGCATGGGCGTGATCTTCGCCGAGGCTGCGGAATCACGTGGGCTCAACGCCTTTGTGGGAGTCACATGGAAGCCGACGAACGCGGTACGCGTCGACGGCCAGTGGACGCATCAGCGTCTCACGCGAGCCGCGGATGGCAGCTGGTTCTCGACCGCGAACATTCCGCGGCTCAAGCTCGAGTACCAGCTGACGCGCGACATTTTCTTTCGGTATGTGGGCCAATACACCGCTCAACAGATCGACGCGTTACGTGATCCGCGCACCGGCGATTCGCTCGTCGTCAACGGCCAGTCCCAACCGCGCCACACGGATACTGAGTTCCGCAACGACGTTCTCTTTTCCTACAGGCTAATTCCGGGAACGGTGTTGTTCTTTGGATATGGCGCGTCACTCACCGAGCCGGAGCCGTTCAGCTTCGGCCGGCTCACGCGCACGGGCGACGGCTTCTTCCTGAAAGCCAGCTACCTATTTCGGATGTGAACGGCCTGGGAGCTCAGCTCCTCGACGAACGGCTCGCCAAGCAGCGACAGTACGTGCTCGCGAACACACGCGCGCGCTGGGGATTCGTCGGCTTCGGCATCCTCCTGCTCGGCATCGTCAAGCTCGCCGGCATCAGCGCGATCTCGCCGTGGTTCCTGCTGGCGTTTGCCGCGATCTTTGCCGGGGCCAACGCGGGAGTGCGCCGGCTGGTGCAGCGCGGGCCGTTCCAGCCGTGGTACGCGCAGCTCAATCTGGTCGTCGGCTGTCTCCTGATCTCGGCGGTCGTGTTCGCGATGGGCGCGAACGGCCACGTGCTCTACGGCGCTTATCTGATCGCGCCGCTGCAAGCGGCATTGTACCTCGAGCGACGCGACGCCTGGGGCGCGTTGATCACCAATTTGGTTGCGTTCGCCCTCGTGACTGCCGTCGCGCAGGTCGCGGGTCATGGCTGGCCATGGTCCCTCTATCTGCAGGAAGGCCTCGTGCTGGTCTTCGCCTGCGTCGCCCTCGTTCCCATGCTCGTGCAGATCGTCGAGCGGCTGCGGCACGCGCGCGGCGTGCTCGGCGAGATCGAACGTGGGGACCTGACGCGGCAGATGGAAGCCGGCGAGGGCATCGCCGCCGACGAAATCGGATACCTCAGTGTCAGCGTGAACCGCACGACCGCGGCCATCACCGACATCATCCGCGAAATCGGCAAACAAGGCCACGCGCTCGCCGCCATGGCGCGTGAGCTCGCCGTCTCCGCGCGCGACCTGCAAACCGCTTCGCAGGAGATCTCGACCACCACGGACCAGCTCTCGGAGGGAACCGAGCGCCAACGCCAGCTCATCGTCTCCGGCCGCGAGGACTCGGAAGCAGCGTCGGGTCTCGCGACCACGTTGCACGCGCGCGCGCAGGAAGCGGAGCGGCGAATAACCGAGATCGCCGTGCAGGCGCATCGCCGCGGCGAAGAGGTGTCGCGGGCGAGCACCTACTTGATGAATCTGCTCGTGCACATGGATCACGCGGCCGAGGTCGCGATCGAGCTCGATCGTGAATCACGGGAGATCGGCAAGCTCGTGGACGGGATCACGCGCATTGCGAGTCAAACCGATCTGCTCGCGCTCAACGCGGCGATCGAAGCCGCGCGCGCCGGTCAACATGGGTTAGGGTTCCGCGTCGTCGCGGGCGAGGTTCGGAAGCTCGCCGAGCAAAGCGCGCGATCCGCGGAGGAAGTGCGCACCCGTGTGCGCCAGACGCAGGGCCAGATCGGCCGGGTCGTGGAGGCGATGCAGCAAGGTCGTGTAGCGGCCCAAGGCGTCGGCAGCGTCGCCACCACCGTACAAGGTGCGCTCGACGCGATTTTCTCCGACCTCAATACGACGGTGCAGTTCGCGACCTCATTCGCGGCTGAAACCGAGAATCAGACGAAGCGCATGCGTGCGGTGCTGCGCCACATGGAAGAAGTCGCGGCGATCGCCGATGGCGCGGCAAGCGGTGCGCGACAGACGTCGGCCGCCACCGCGCATCAGTTCGCGTCCCTCGGCGAGCTCACAACGACGTCGCAGCATTTGTCAGAGGCCGCGACGCAGCTGGCACAGACGATCCGGCGCTTCCGCGTGAACGGGGGCAGCGGGGGAGGTTCGTCACCAACCGCGGAGTAAGGGCGCGTCTCCAAAATCCCACAGCAGAAACGCGATCAGCTTCGATCGGGGCGATGAAACGCCGCTCACGGGAACCTCGGCGCCGACCGATCCGGCGACGTGACCGAGGCGTGACAGCTTGATCCAGAGTTGGGGATAGAGGGAAAGGGCATTCGGGCCGGCGCGCGGCACGTCCCACCCCCCTTCGATCATCGGCACCAGACGTCTCGTGGCAATCGCATGGCTGATGCCCAGCCGGTACGACGCACCCGCAATCCCTCCGGCCTCTTCCCAACTCGCCACTGCCTGGCCTTGGATCGTGAAGCCGAGCCGTTCCACCCCGGCCGACAGGTACGGCGCCAGCTCCCACCGGTCGCGCCGGCCGAGTGGAGCCGTCACCTCGAGGCCGAGCGTGGCGAGCGCACGATGTTCGAGGCTGTGCCAGCTGTTGTATTTGAGAGCACCGGTTCCCGCCTCAAAGGGGCGGTCCAGTGAATCGAGGACGGTCGTCGCTTCTGCTTCGAACTGGAACCGACGGCCCAGTCGCCGTTCGTAAATCAGCTGCTGCTCGTATGCATGCGCGACGGCGATCAACTCATTCTCGGGGAAGGCCTTCTCGATGAGAAAGCCACGCGCAAAGTTCAGCTCGCCGGGCGGCCAGCCGTGGTCGCGACACAGCGAGCGCACGTACCGGACGACCGTACGGATTTGATCGGGTGTCGCACCCTCGCCGTACGCGGGCATATCGAGCGACAAGCCAAACGCCGCTCCGCCGCGCGTGACGATCCCGATCCAGCGGTCCTCTGTCTCGGCAGTAGACGCCGCGCACGACGCGAGATCCGCGGGCGGCACTTCGAGCTTGGTCGATGGCGCGGGCGTGCCGCGCGCATCGGCGCCATGGCAGCGACTGCACCATGCCGTATAGAGACTGTCGCCTTGCGCGCTGAGGCTAGATGCCCACAGCGCGGCGCAGGCGACGAGCCTCAGTATTCGCGCCACGGCTGATCTCCTCGATATCGGCGGTCTTGAGAGCGCCATCGCGGACGACGACGTGGCCGTCGACGACCACATGGCGAACGTCAGCGGGCTGGGCACTGTAGACGATCCGCGAAACCAGATCGGCGTCCTCGGGCTGGGCGTGTGGTTCTTGGAGATCCAATACGATCAAATCCGCGCACTTCCCCTCTTCTATAGAGCCGATCTCCGCTTCAAGCCCCAACGCGCGCGCGCCGCCAAGCGTGGCAAGCTCGAGCACCTGCGCGGCCGGCAGGGAATCCGGACCGTGGCGCGGCTTCTGAACCAGGGCCGCGAGCCGCATCTCCGCGAACGCGTCGAGCCGATTATTGCACGGAGCGCCGTCCGCACCGATCCCGATGCGACAGCCGGCCGCGAGCATTTCGGGAATCGGCGCAATCCCGCTGCCCAGTTTCAGGTTCGAGCTGGGACAATGGACGACGTTGGTCGCCTGGCGCGCGAGGCACGCAATGCTCTCTTTATCGACCCACACGCAGTGCGCCAGCGCGGCCCGCGGCCCGGAAATGCCGACCGAGTCGAGATAGGCGATTTCGTCATTGCCGCGTTCGCGTTTCACGAGCTCCAGCTCGAGCGGCGTTTCGGCGGCATGCGTGTGCACGACGGCGCCGGCCTTCTCAGCGAGATCGCTGACCGCCCTCAGCAACGGCCCAGTGCAGCTCGGCGCGAATCGCGGCGCAAAGCAGTAACGCAATCGGCCGCGCGCGCCGCCATGCCAACGCGCGCAGAGGTCCGCGCTCTCCTGCAACGCCTCGTCGGTTGATTCGCGCAGAGCAGACGGACTCGAGGAATCGTCCATGAGACACTTGCCCGCGGTCGCTCGTATGCCGATCGATTCGAGCGCCTCGAACGCGGCACCGGTATGGCGCACCGATTCCATGTCGAGAATCGCGGTCGTACCGCCGAGGAGCAGCTCCGCGGCGCCCAACATCGCCGACCAATAAATCGACTTCTCGGTGTGCGCCGCTTCGAGCGGCCAGATGCGCTGGGCGAGCCACGCCTCGAGCGTGAGATCCTCCGCCAGGCCCCGGAATAGCGTTTGACAGAGATGGATATGGGCTTGCACTAACCCGGGGAGAACGATCAGCCCCTTACAGTCGAGTATGACGGGCTGTTTTGTTCCAACCTTCCGACGTTCCAGCGTTCCAACGCTCTTGATTCGGCCTTTTTCTACGAGAATGTCGGCTTCCAGAATGCGCCGCGACGGATCCATTGTGACCACCCGGCCGCCGCGAAGCAGTAGGGACATCAGGAGATCCGCGGACCGGTAGCGGTCGAGTCTGCCGTGGGGGGCAAGTCGAAATATGCGGCGAGCTCGTCTTTCAGCTCGTCGTCGGTGTACACGCCCGCGAGAATGCGCTCCGCGGCACCCGGCTCTACCAGGACGTAACCGAACGGGTAGTCGACGCCCGACAGCAGAATCGTGCGCCGCTGGTGATTGGGCAGCGCCACGTAGATCGTCTCGGCGTTCGTCGGCAAGAGCTTGATGTCGTGCCGCTTGAGCGTCGGCGCGATGTGATCGGTGGCGTTGTTGAGGTCGTCGAGAGCCTGGGCCTGATCGTCGGCGCTCAAGGTGTCCGCGGCGGGCAGCCAGAAGACGATGACCGTCGGGCCGGTGACGACTCGCGGCGTGAGCAGCGCGTTGTCCCCAGAATCGTGAGCCGCCATGTCGCCGAGTGCGAGGCTGTCGCTGCGATTCGGAACGTAGGCATCGCGCGGTGCGGGCCGACATGATGAGAGGATTCCAATGATGCAAAGCGTTGCCAGACGCATGGCAGACAATATACTTGTCGCATGACGGCTCCCACGCCCGCTTCTACCAGACCGGCTCCGACTCCGGCCACTGCCGCGCCCGTCACGCCCGCGTTGGTGAAACGTCATCACTGGATCGTTCGTCTCACGCATTGGGCGACGTTCGTGTTGCTCGTCGGGATGATCGGGAGCGGGCTGCAGATCTATACCGCCTATGCGCGATTCGGTGAGCGCGGCGGTCCGTACTACATCAATCCGTTTCAGGATCGGGAGTTTCCTCGTTCCATCCGCCTCGGCGGATGGCTCGCGGGCGGATTGAATTGGCACTTCACGCTGATGTGGCCGTTCATCGCGGCAGGTCTGTTCTATCTCTCGTATCTCGTCGTCAGCGGCGAGTGGCGATCGTTGTTGTTCCGTCCGCGCGACATTCGCGGCGCAATCGAAATGCAGCAGTACTATTTGCGGCTGCGCAAGGAACATCCCGCGCAAGGCAAGCACAACCCACTGCAAAAACTCGCCTACACCTTCATCATTTTTCTTGGCGTGCTCTCCGTACTCACAGGCTTTGCCATCTACAAACCGACACAGCTCGCGTGGCTCACCGCTCTCTTCGGTGGCTTCCAGGCAGCGCGGTACTGGCATTTCTGGGCGGTGTGGTTTTTCACGGCGTTTCTCGTCGTCCACGTGATCCTCGTCTTCGTCGTCGACCCCGCGTCCTTGCGCGCGATGATCACCGGCTGGTATCGCGGCCGATTCCCCAGCCATGATTGACCGTCGCGGCTTGCTCCGGCTCGCCGCCGGCGCGGGCCCAGCGTCGCTCGTCGCCGCGTGTGGCTGGGATGGAGGCAATGCCATTCGGCCGGCGCTGCTCGACGTCAGTCGCCTGAACGACTGGGTGGGGGAGAAGATTCTATTCTCCGCGCATCGGCTCGCGCCGCAGTACCCAGTGTCGGAGCGCACCGCCCACTTGCCGAGCTATTTCATTTCGCCGATGACGCCGATGCTGAAGGATCCGGCAACGTGGCGGCTGCTCGTCACAGGGCTCGTGCGTCGGCCGGTGTCACTCTCACTCGACGATTTGAAAGCGCTGCCGCGGACGACGTATACCGTCAAGCATCACTGTGTCGAGGGGTGGTCCGCCATCGCGACCTGGCATGGCGTCCCGGTCTCCACGATCGTCGAGCGTTGTGAGCCGCTGCCCGAGGCCCGCTTCATCCGGTTCGTCTCTTTCGATTCCGATTATTCGAACGGCTGGGATTTGGCGAGCGCGATGCATCCGCAGACGATTCTTGCGTACGGCATGAACGACAATCCACTCCCACCGGCGCACGGCGCACCACTGCGACTCTACTCGCCGACGAAGCTCGGCTACAAGCTGACGAAGTATCTCGTCTCGATGACGTTCACCGCACAACGACCCGGCGGCTATTGGGAGGATCAGGGATACCCATGGTTCGGCGGAGTCTGACGCTCCTGATCGTCGTTGCCGCACTGGCGTGCCGCAAGAATCGCGATATGGCCGACCGCGCGGTCATGCCGCCGGCTGACTCCGCGATGATCAAGAACCCCATGAAGGCCGACAGCATGTTGGACACGATGCCGGGCGGTGAGATGGCGCGGGGGAACGACAGCGCCACGATGCACCTGCTGAAAAAGAAAAAGCGGATGTAATTCGGGGTTAGGTCAGCCGATGCGCGCCAGCGCATCGTGCATCTCTGACGCGGTCGCAAAGCGCCGCTCACGATCTTTTGCCATCGCCTTGAGAATGACTATCGCCAGAGCCTCCGGTACGTCCGCGTTGAGTGTGCGCGGATTGGGCGGCTCCTCTTCCAAATGCTTCGCGACGAGCGCCCACGTCGTGTCTGCTTCAAAGGGCAGACGGCCAGTCAAACACTCGAACAGCACCACGCCAGCCGAATAGAGATCGCTGCGGGGATCGAGATCGGCACCGGAGAGCTGCTCGGGCGACATGTAGTCCGGCGTTCCGATCGAGAGCCCCGCCTCGGTCAGCCCTTTGCCCTGGGGCGGATTGGCGAGCCGCGCGATACCGAAGTCCATCGCCTTCAGAAAACCGCTGGGATCGACGACCATGTTATGCGGTTTGATGTCGCGGTGAATAATCCCTTCGGCATGCGCGACTTCGAGCGCTCGACAGAGCTGTTTGCCGACGGTCAGCGTCACGGCGACCGGCAATCGCCCGCGTGATGCGATGAGCTGCTTGAGGGACGTGCCTTCGACGTACTCCATCGTGAGGTAGTACATCCCATTCACTTCGCCGAGGTCGTACGTGCGCACGACGTTGCGGTGCGCGATGCGGCGGGCGAGGCGAATCTCCTGCTTGAAGCGATCGAGCGCGACCGTGCCGCCCGCCATCGCTTCCGGCTTCAGCGTCTTGATCGCAACCGGCTCTTGGAGCTCGCGATCGAACGCCCGGTAGACGACGCCCATTCCTCCGGCGCCGAGCATCTCTTTCACCTCGTAGCGGCCGGCGAACACCGCGCCCGGTCGTAATTGACCTCCACCCGCGTCCCTGACGACGGTGGGCACGGACTCGAGCGGCTGCGTGGCCGCGGCGCCGGACGCGGCCATCATGTAATCGACCAGCGCCGCTTTCTCCTTCAGGTCCTCGACGAGGCTCTTGAAGGCTTGCGACAGCATGCCGATCTCGTCCTTCGATTTCACGTCGATGTTGACGCTGTAGTCGCCGTCCTGCACCTGCCGGGTCGCCAGCGCGAGTCGCCGGACCGGCCCGCTGATCTGGCGGGCCTGCACGAACGCGAAGACCAGCGCCAGCACGATCCCCAACCCAATCGCGAAGAGCATCGTGCGCCGCAGCGCATTGAATGCCGCCAGCTCCGCCTCGCGCGAGCGCAGCGCCACGAAGCCGCCTCTGACGTCGCCGCCCGGGGAACGGATCGCGCCCGCGAGCCCGATAAGGTGCTGGCCATCCATCGACGCGGTGAGCGCCATTCCCGCGCCACCCGTGTCGGCGGCGAGCGACTCGGCGCGGACCGCGTCGCGTAATACCGGCCCGATCTCCTGCGCGGGAAGCGTGCTGCCGACCACCACCGGGCGACTGAGCGTGTCGAGCGAGAAGAACACCACGTCGGAATTGGTGGTCTGCTTGATCGCCTGGGCGAGCGAATCGTCGATTTGATACGTTGCGACCAGCGCGCCCAGCGGCGCCGCGGTGGGGCGGTCGCGCAGCGGCGTCCCGATCGCGATGAACATCGTGCCCCTCACGTCATCGAGCCACGCGCCGCTCGTCTGATCGCCGCTCAGCGCATTGGCAACGAGCGGCGCCACCGACAGGTCCCGATCGTATTGCTCCCGATAGTCGGTGCGTGCGATGAGAATCCCCTCGCTGGTCGTCACCAGGACCCACGCCGCGCCGATCAGCCCGCGCACGTCGTCCGCCTGATCGAGCGCTTCGGCACGCTCCCGCTGGTTCAGGAGCCGCTGGCGGTATTGGGGCACGTCGGTCGCGACGGTGCTGGCGCGGCTGAGCGTACGCGTGCGCGCGGCCAGATAGTCGTCGACCGCGCGGCGCGTGGCCCGGAGGGCTCCGTGAATCGACGCGTCCGCAGTGCGGTTCGCCTGAAGGGATGTGAGGCCGAACGTGACGCCGAGCACCGCCACGACCAGCAGGGTCGAAGCGAGAAAGATCTTGGCCGTCAGTCCGAACGCCGGTTTAGTAGCGCTCGAGTCCGGCATTGGTGGGATAGTCGCGTCCGTACTTGTTGCGGTGGGGCTCCCAATGATAGCCGCGCGCGTTCAGCGCGATTTGCACCACGGAATCGCCACCCGCGGTCACGTCCCGCACGACCTCCGTTGGAATGCGCTCGTGCCAGACGTGCAGCCGGTAGCGGCCCGGCGGCACGTTGTCGATCGTGAAGCTGCCGTCGGTCCCGGGCTGCGCGTAGTACCGGTTCGCCATGACCTGCACGTAGGCGACCATGCGCGGATGCACGTCGCAGTACACGCGCACGAGTCCCGAATTCGTGAAGGTATGGCTCTTGGCTTCACCGCGGCCGTACAGGCCGAGGTCGAATTGATTCGGCTCGCTGACCGAGAAGACATTGTGATTGAAGGGATCGTGATTCGGAAAGCGCACCGTCGAACCGAGGGGGACGACCACCACATGCGGCGCGTACGTCTTGTCCGTGATGGCAATCTCGACGGTCAGGATCACGATTCTGCCGGTCACGTGCGCGCCGCGGGTCGCGGGACCTTGGACCGCACTGAACGTCAGCAGCAGTTTCAGTAGTAACGGTTGCATCTGAGGGCGTGAGCTTAGTGTATTGCCACGAAACTCGCCAGCAGCATCTAGTCGAGTCCCGGCGGTTTTTGATGCTTCGCACGCCGGCGGTATCCCTTCTTGGAACGGTGGACCTTATGGGCTGGAGTCTTCAGGCGTCCCTTCACGGGCGCATCCGGATTCGGCACCCGCACGACGACTTTGTTCTTCTGCCGCTTGCGGCTCATCGTCCGATACGCTGTCTGATCTGCCGCGCGTGGTGCCGCGCGTGGATGAGGTGGAACCGCATCCATTCCTTCAGCGTGAGATCGCCCAGGCGCGGGTGTTTGACGAATAGGTCGCCGCCTCGGCGCGGCAGCAGCTCCCGCTCGAGGCCGTTCCACGCAGCCACGCCCGCGAGGAAATGCGGCTCCGCAACAGCACGCGGCGTCTGCGGTGGGGGGACCGTACGTTCCGGCGCCTTCCGGCCCGGCGGAAACCAACGCAAGCCGAAGACGAACAGCTTCGCGATCTTCTCGGCCGGCGTCCGCGGCCGCCGCGCCATCGGGGCGTGATTGCGGCGCTCTGCGAACTTGGCGGCGCTGAAGGTCAAACCGAGCGCCAGGTGCTCGACGATCTGCGCCGGCGTCCATTTCCCTTCGGGACCGCGTTCCCAGTCGCTATCGGTGCGGCCGCGTAGCGGGCCGAGCACAAGTGTTGGCAGCTCTTCCAGCCGACCACTACCTTCCATCCGACTCGACATGCGGGGAATCTGCGAGTGAACCTGCTACGCCGCCACCCGATCGCGATCGGGCTGGTACTCCTCCTCCTCGTCACTGCCTTTCATCCGCTGCCACCTGTCGTCGATGCCATCACGGGCTCCGCTCCCGGTGATGTCGACCTCGATCGGCCGACCATGTACGTGGCGCTCGCGCCGTTTTCCAACACGCTCGATGCGCTCACCTTCTTCAGCGCGGCTCGCGCCGTATGGGCGGTTGTGGTCTGGATTCTGGTGCTCGCTGCGTGGGGCGCATTCCTGGCAGGGACACGGCGGCAGCGGATCGCACGCGCGCTCGCCGGTCCACTGACGCTCCTGGTACTGGGCGTCGCGGCGGTGTTGCTCCCCCGCCCCGTTCCGCGACTGACGACGACCGATTCCGGCGCGACGATCATCGACTATCACGCGCACACGCAGGCCTCGCATGATGGGCGCCCCGGCTGGACGCTGGCGAAGCTCGCCGCCTGGCACGAGCGACAAGGCTTCGAGGCGAGCTACGTCACCGATCACAACATCGTCTATGACGGCTCGCTCCCACTACCTCCGGGAACGTCGATCAGCCTGTTGCCCGGCGTCGAGTGGAGCGTGTACGGCCAGCATGTCGTCGCGATCGGTCCGGTCGAGCCGCTGCCGCGCGACAGTTTCGGCGGAAATACGCAGCGCATGGTGCGCATTTTCGCCGCCATCGAGCGTCAGGGCGCCATCAGTATCGCTTCGCTCCCGGAATACTGGCGCAATCACCGCGAAGACCTCGGCGCATTCGTCATCGCGGGGGTCGATGGGTTCGAGATCGTGAATTGTGCTCCCAAGGCGTTGAGTTTCCCGTCGGCGGGACGCAGCGAAGTGCTCGCGCTCGCGGCGGGTCACGATCTCCTGGTCGTGGGCGCGAGCGACAATCACGGCTGGGGCCAGGTGACGTGCGTGTGGAATCTGTCGCATCCCGGCGCGCAGGGATTTCACACGAACCGTGTATTCGCTCGCTCCCTGGCGATGGTTCAGGGGGACTGGCTGGCGTGGACGGCACCCGTGACGCAACCCTGGTTCATGTTTCGCTCGCTGAGCTGGAGCGAACGTGTGAGCTGGCTAACGTGGGTGGTGGTCATTCTTCTATATCGTGCCATGCCGCGCCGGCAGGGACAGGGAGCCGGCATCGGGATCCTGGCGCGCTCGTTGGGCCGGCGCTCCCCCCCCGAGTCCATCGGCGACGAGACCCCCACGTAACGACATGGCGGGATACTCGGGCCGGCCTCTCGTCGACAAGCTGGGAATCAAGCCCGGTATCCGCATCGCCATCCTCAACGCGCCGAGGGGCTACCGCGCGACGCTCGGCAAATTACCGGCGGGAGTGCAAGTGGTCGCGGCGGCGCGAGGCATTCTCTCGTTCATTCATCTTTTCGTCGTCAGTCGCGCGATCCTCGAAACCAAGATTCCCGCGCTGCTCCGGGCTCTCACGCCCGACGGCAGCCTCTGGATTTCCTGGCCAAAGCAAGCCTCGGGAGTAGAGACCGACATCACCGAAGACGTCGTCCGCGCGGTCGCGTTGCCCACGGGTTTGGTGGACGTGAAGGTCGCGGCGATCGACGACGTCTGGTCGGGGCTGAAGCTGGTGCGCCGGATCAAGAACCGGTGATCTACTTTGCGTTATAAAGTACTTGACAGCAGCACGCCGCGCGTCCAGCTTTCCCCGCATGACCGCCCCGCGGCCGTTGCACGACCGGGCTCTCGACAATCTCCAGTTCATCCGCTCCACGATGGAGCGGGCCGGCTCGTTCACGGCCGTTCCCGGCTGGGGCATGGTGCTCCTGGGCCTCACCGCGCTGGCGGCGGCGGCGTATGCCGGTTCCCTGCCCGCCGGCGCGGCATACGGTGAGTACGAGCGCCACTGGCTGCGCACCTGGCTGCTCGAAGCGGTGCTCGGCGCGATGATCGGCGGGTTTGCCCTGGTGCACAAAGCGAAGCGCGCGGGTGACGCGCTGGTGTACGGACCGGGACGGCGCTTCGGACTCAGCGTCTTGCCCCCGTTCATCGTCGGCGGCCTCCTCACCTTCGTCCTCTACGACACCGGTCAGATCGCGCGGCTTCCCGCGCTCTGGCTGTTGTGCTACGGCGCCGGCATCGTGACCGGCGGCGCCTTCTCGCTGCGCATCGTCCCAGTGATGGGAACGTGCTTCATGGTGCTCGGTGCGGTGGCCCTGTTCACGCCGGCGCAGTGGGGGGGGTTGGGGGGGTGGGGGGGGGACGCCTGGCTGCTTGCCGCGGGCTTCGGCGGCCTGCACATCGTGTTCGGACTGATCATCGCGCGGAGGTACGGTGGCTAAGAGCAACACAGCAAGAATCGCTCGTGCGGAAACGGAGCGTATGGTGAAAACCAAAGCGCAACCCGCCCCGGCCGATCTCGACCGGCTGATCCACGAGCGGGTGCGGCTGGCGATCGTGAGCGCGCTCGCCGTCCGTGACACCCTCACGTTCAACGAGCTGAAGGCGCTGCTCAACACGAGCGACGGCAATTTGAGCGTGCACGCGCGCAAGCTCGAGGACGCGGACTACGTCACGTGCGTCAAGTCGTTCGCAGGGCGCGTCCCCAAGACGGAATACCGACTCACCGCCCTCGGCCGGCGGGCGCTCGAGCGCTATCTCGATCACATGGAAGCGCTGATTCGCGCGACGCGCGCGCGCTGACGTGCCCTCTCTTTTTTTGCGGAATCGCTTTATGACACAAAGTACTTCTTTTCACGTGGCTATCATCATGGACGGCAACGGACGCTGGGCGACACGCCGGGGCTTGCCGCGCGTGGCCGGCCATCGCGCGGGCGTTGAAGCAGTGCGGCGTATCGTCCGGGCGGCGCCCGACCTCGGCATCACCGCGCTGACGCTGTACGCCTTTTCCTCCGACAACTGGAGCAGGCCGCCGGTGGAAGTCACCGCGCTGATGCGGTTGTTCGCGCGCTACCTGCACCGGGAAGTACCCGAGCTCGTCGCCCAATCTGCCCGGCTCTCGATCATCGGTCGCCGAGACCGGCTGCCCGCGGCGCTCGTCAGCGCTATCGTCGACGCCGAACAGGCCACGAGCGGTGGAACGCGAATCGATCTGCGGATTGCCGTCGATTATTCGGCCCGCGCAGCCATTCGCAGCGGCACGCTGCTTCCCGACGTGGATCTCCTGATCCGAACGGGCGGCGAGCAACGGCTCTCCGACTTCCTCCTGTGGGAGTGCGCGTACGCCGAGCTGTGGTTCACAGACACGATGTGGCCCGATTTCAGCGCAACCGAGCTGGCCGGCGCGGTGCGAGACTTCCGCGCGCGCGATCGCCGGTTCGGCGGCCTCTCGACGCAGGCGGCGGTCTGAACGCGCTCAGTCCCCGCACCCGCTTGGGTCTCGACATCCTCGGGGTCGCCGCGGGAGCGGGCGTCGCCGGTGACGCGCTGCTGCGCGCGATGCCGTGGGGCCTGAATGTCATGCTCTGCACCGGCGTCCTCGTCGGCGGCGGAGTATGGCTGGTGCGCCGTCATCACCTCCAACCCGGACCGGATGCTCCGTGGCTTGCGATTACCGCGCTGCTTTTGGGCGCGGCGTTCCTCCGGAGAGACGCGGCAGTCCTTACCAGGTTCGATATGCTGGCGCTGTTCATCACGCTGTGTCTGGCGGCGTCGAGCCTCCAGGGCGAGCGGATCGGTGGCTGGCGCTTGCTCGACTATCTGCGCGCCGGCGTCACCGCGACAGCCGGCAGCATCGCGGGTGGGATGTTGCTTGTCGGTCGGGACGTCCAGTGGCAGGAGCTGCCGCGGGAAGGTCGGCTCCGGAACATTCGCGCCATTCTGGTCGGCCTGCTCGTCGCTGCTCCCTTGCTCGTCGTATTCGCGGCGCTCTTCTCGTCGGCTGATCAGGTCTTTGGCAATGTCCTCACGAATCTGTTCGCGTTCGACATTAACAGTCTCGTCAGTCACACGGTTTTCTTCTGTTTCTGGGCGGTGATCACGGCCGGCTACCTGCGGTGGAGTCTGCTTGGCCAACCCGTCGCCATGCCGCAGGGCGCGAGCGACCTGCGACTCGGACTCGTTCCCCTGGCTACCGCACTCGGCCTTCTGAACGCGCTCTTCCTGTTGTTCGTGGTGGTTCAACTCCGCTACTTCTTCGGTGGTGCAGCCCTCGTCCAAGTCACCACCGGTCTGACGTATGCCGAATACGCGCGCGAGGGATTCTTTCAGCTGGTGACCGCCAGCGCGCTCGTGTTGCCGGTGTTGCTCGGCGCCGACTTCCTGGTCCGTGGTGGCACGACCGTCACAATCCAGACGTTCCGGCGGCTCGCCGGTCTGCTGCTCATTCAGCTGGCCGTCATCATGGCATCAGCGTTCGAGCGGATGCGATTGTACGTGGACGCGTTCGGTCTCTCGGAGATCAGGCTGTACGCGACGGCGTTCATGGTCTTGCTGTTCGGCGTGTTCGCCTGGTTTACGTGGACAGTGCTTCGGAGTAGGCGCGAGCGGTTCGCGTTGGGCGTCCTCATGCAGGGATTCGGGATCCTCGCCGCGCTCCACGTCATGAACCCCGATGCCTTCATCGTCAAGACAAATCTCAGCCGTCCCGTTGCCGAGCGTCCGTTCGATGCCCAGTACGCCCTGACGCTCGGTGCCGATGCAGTCCCTGCTTTCATCGATGCACTGCCACGACTCGGGGCTGCGGACCGCCGCGTTGTCGTCTGCGGTCTGGTGAGTCGTTGGAATAAGGAAGACGCCGATTGGCGGACCTGGAACTGGAGCCGCGCGCGGGCGCGTCGACTGGTGAGCCACGACGCCAGTGTGCTTCGGCAGACGTGCACAGCCGCGATCAAGGAGATGCACCATGATCACTGATGGCCTGAATCCATTCACGGTGCTGTTGTTTCTTGGCTCCGTACTTGCCGCCGGGGCTCTAACGGTGACCTATGTTTTCGCACGAATCACGAAGCGCGAGCAGATCGCTTGGATCAGCCTGCGCGTGCTGCTCGGTGGCGTGGGCGCTTATGCCGTGCTGTTGATTTGCTTCTCAGCTGCGAGCCACAGTCGCGTGCTCGCTCCCGGCGAGGAAAAACACATCTGCGAGGTGGACTGTCACCTCGCGTACTCCGTCGCCGCAGTAAAGTCGGAGATTCTCCAGAGCGGCCAGGTGCGTCACGTCGTCACGGTGAAAGTGCGGTTCGACGAGCAGACGATAGCGCCGTGGCGTCCGAAGGACGCGTCCCTATCGCCGAACCGTCGCTATGTGGCGTTGGTGGATACGCAGGGCAACCGGTATCCGGGTTCAACCGACGGGTTGCGACGGCGTCTGATTCCCGGCGAATCGTACACCACCGATCTCGTCTTCGACGTTCCCGCGAACGCGGGACAGCTGCGGCTCATCCTGCGGAACGCTGATCCTGAAAGTGCCTTCATTATCGGTCATGAAAACAGTTTCCTGCACGGCAAGACAACTTTTCAATTGCCGGGATAGCTTAGATTGCGAGGTCATGCTTCGTATAACCCAGGTCGACGCGTTTACCAACCGCCCATTTGCGGGCAACCCGGCCGCACTCTGCATTCTTCCCAAAGCCGCTGAACCAGCTTGGATGCAGAACGTCGCGCGCGAGATGAACCTCGCCGAAACCGCTTTTCTCGTTCGTCGCCAGGATGGATACGACCTGCGCTGGTTCACGCCGGCCGTCGAAGTCGATCTTTGCGGCCACGCAACGCTCGCAAGCGCGCACGTGCTCTGGGAAGACGATCACCTCACACCAGGGACCCAGGCGCGCTTCTACACGAAGAGTGGTCTGCTCACCGCCGATCGTCGCGACGCCTGGATCGAGCTCGATTTCCCGGCAACCCCAGCTTCCCCCGCGCCACCGCCAGAAGGGTTGATCGAAGCGTTGAGAATCAAACCACGTTTCGTGGGGCGCAGCCGCTTCGACTATCTCGTCGAAGTGGACAGCGAGTCGACCGTGCGAGAGCTCGATCCGGATCTCGGCGCACTCGGCCGCGTCGCCGCCCGCGGCGTCATCGTCACGAGCCGGGCGAACGGGGACCCCGAGTACGACTTCGTATCGCGCTTCTTCGCGCCGCAGTCCGGCGTCCCCGAAGATCCCGTCACGGGCTCGGCGCACTGCGCGCTCGCGCCGTACTGGTGCGAGAAACTCGGCAAGCAGTCGCTGACTGGTTACCAGGCGTCGGCGCGCGGCGGCATTGTGCGCGTCCGGCTCGACGGAAGCGGGCGCGTGCGCTTGGCCGGGCAGGCGGTGACGGTGTTGCGCGGTGAGCTCACCGCCGACAAAATGGCTTCGTGACCGAACCCAAACGAACCAATCGCGTAACCGGATATCTCCTCGCGCTCGCCGCCGGCGCGACGTGGGGAACGACGGGGCCGCTGTCGACGGGCCTGTACGATCTCATGCCCGCGACGAGCATCGGCTTCTGGCGCGTGCTCATCGGCACGATTGCATTAGCCATCTGGGGATTGCTCTTCCGTCGCGAGCTCTTCCGGGCAGATCGCCACGCGTGGCTGTTGGTTGGATTGGGTGGCGGCGCTCTCGTCGCGCTGTTCGAGATCGCGTATCAGTTCGCGATTGCGGGCGTCGGCGTCGCGGGTGCGGCGGCCCTGCTGTACACCGCGCCGGTCATGGTCGCCGTGCTCGCCCGCATCATTCTCAAGGAAGAGCTTTCGGCAACGCGCATTGCGCTTGCGGTCGTCGTCATGATCGGCGTGGCGCTCACGGTGACCGGCGGCAGCAACGCCGGCGCGGAGGCGGCGCGCATGGGCATCGCAGCCGGGATTGCGGGTGGATTGCTGTCGGCGCTGAGCTACGCGTTGACGACGCTGATGGGCCGATATGCCGCGCCACGCTACGGTGTCCTCAAGGTCTTGTTCCTCGAAGCGATTGGCGGTGTCGTGCTCATCTGGATCGCCCTGTCGATCTGGGGCCGTCCGCCGGCCTGGCCGCCGTCGCCGCCGGCATGGCGCGGTTTGCTGGGACTCGCCGCGGGATCGGTGATCGCCGCCAATATTTTCTTCTTCGGAGCGGTGAAAAGAATCGAGGCAGCGCCGGCATCAGTGGCCGCCACGGTCGAGCCGGTTGTGGGGGCGCTGCTCGCGCTCACACTTTTCAGCCAGCGCTTGACACTGCTCGGATGGGTCGGCCTCGCGATGGTCGTCGGCGGCGTCGCGGCCGGCTACGTCAAAGAAGGACTAAAACAGCAGCTCGAGCCCCAGGCGGAAGAGCCGGGGCGGCCCGTATGAGAACAGCGGCTGCGAAAAGTCGCGGGCCGCGGCGAGATAGAGCGGAAATAGCTCGTTCCGCCCTTCGATGAGACCGTTGTGGTCGAGGTCTGCGGTCGGCCGATAGCGCGGCGACTCGTAGGGAATTGCTTCCGGATGCGCCTGATACGCGCGCTCGGCTAGACCGGCCAGTCCCGCCGAATCGATCTGTGGCTCCCCTGTGTCGCGTCGCACGGCTTCGATGTTCCGCCGGTTCGTCAGATTCCGAATATCGATGTAGAGCGCTCCTTCCCGTCCCGCGATACGCAAGGGCCGTCTCAAGAGCATGTCGATGGTCCACACCGGTGGCAGGCGGTGACTGTTCGGCAGACCGATCAGCGTATCGCCCGTCGCATTGGTCATGCTGAAGGGCAAGCCCGAGCTGGCGCGCACGATCGTTGCGGCTTCCAGTCGCGCGAGCGGGAACGCGCCCGCGATGCGCGGACCCCAGCCGGCCGGCACACGACCCTGACCGATGATCGTCACGTTGTGACGGCGGTCGTAATCGAGTGGAAACTGCACGCGCGCCGGATTGATCGTGTCGCCCGTCGGACCGATTCGGATCCGTCGCACCAGCTGGAATGCGTTCGTCGCCGTCGCGTTCGCACTCTGCAGAGAGTACGCAGCCCGCAGGCCCCACCAATCGACGAAGGCACGCTCGAAGATCAGCTCCGCGCCTTTCACATTCCCAAAATCGAAATTGCCGAAGACGCTGGAGTCGGGATTGACGCCGAGGGGGATCGATCCGACGAGTCCGTCGAGCAACTTGTTGAAGACGTTCACGCGCACCGTCGTGTTGGGACGCGGGCGGGCACGCACCGAGAACTCGTATTGCGTGGCATCCTCAAAGCCGATGTTCGGACTGCCGCGGCGGAATCGCCCCGTGCGCATCGTATCGTCGAACGCTGCGTCGACGAGATACTGAAAATCGGGCGCCTGAGAGAATCGCCCCCAGCTCGCCACCACCGTCGCTCCCTTGAGGACGGTCGAGAAAGCGAGACGGGGATTGAGGCTGCGCCGGGCACCGACAGTTGATCCGGGAATGCCGCCACCGGGGTCGAATTGGTCGTAGCGGACGCCCAGCGAGACGACGAAATCCTCGCCGTGGAGCTGGCCCTCGACGTATCCCGCCGCCGACGTCGGCGAGAAACTCGACGCCGAGGCGGGTGGCACGCTATTGCCGACCGGCAGGTATCCCAGCACCCGTTGGAACGTCCGCACCTGCTGGCGTGAGACTTCGGCGCCGAAGTACACGTCGCTCCGCGGCCCGCCCACGCTGAAATCCATTTGCCCGCGCAGCTCGCGATAGCGGTTCCACGTGATCTCGCCGCTGGAACCGGCGGCGAGGAAGAAGGCGGGCACTCCCCAGGGCGAGCGATCCGTCAGCGTGGGTGTCTGCATCCCGGGGAGCACATCCCGAGCGGCGATCGTGTCCTGCGCGCGCGCCACTCGCTCACCGACGAACTGAAATGATCGTCCCGTGATCGCGCCGAATTGATACGGCGGCTGATCGGTGAGTGTCCCGCGGATGAATTGCCGCGCGAAGTAGCCAACGCGCAGATCCGCGGTCAGCGCGTTCGTGGCGCGTTGGAGATGCGCGCTCAAGAGATCGCCGCTCACGCGCTGGCCGGGCGCCCACTGCGTGTCGTACTTGTACGCAGGATCGTACAGCAGCCGCTGATCCGCCGACCGGAGGGCAAACAGGCGTGCCGTGTACGGGCCGCCGAGCGGCACGCGAAGCTTGGCCGCGGCGTCGTAGCGCTCGCCGCTGTTATGCGGCAGGAGAGCAGGATTGTCGTGCCGCGGATCGCGTGGATCGGCCGGCGCGGGGGCGTTCACCGGGTCCGCATCGAGCCGGCCTTCCGCGTCGATGACCGCGACGAGACCGGCCCCTCCCGGCAGCGGTCCACTTGCCGAGAGGACAGCGCGGTCGAGTCCGAGATCGGCGCCCCCACTGAGCGGACGATCAGTCTCGTAGGCCGCGCGTCCGCCCCAATGCTCGTCGCCATCCTTCGTGACCACGTTGACCAATCCCGAAATCGCTTGTCCATAGCGCGCCGAAAAGCCGTTCGTCGCGAGCGAGGCTTCGGTGAGGAGGTCCGGGGGGATCCGCACACCCAGCGGGCCGGTGGAGGCATCGAGCTGATTCTTGATGCCCAGACCGTCGAGGACGAATGCCTGCTGTCCCAACCTGCCGCCGCGGTAGCTCTCGCCGACCGCGCCGGCGGACAGGGCGATCGCTTCTTCCACCGTCGTCACCGGGAAGCGGCGCAGCTCGTCGCCGCTGATGCGCTGGACCGTTGCGACGATCGCGGGATCGAGGATCGAATCGGCGAACGCTTCTACCACAACCGGCTGCTGGATTGTGTACACGTCGATCACGAAATTCACGATCGAGATCTGCCCGGCGCGCACCAGCACGCTGTCGCGCCGCGCCGATTCGAAACCGATCGCCCGGACCGTGACCAAATGCCAGCCGCTGCGGACCTCGCGAATCCTGTAGAAACCGGAGCTGTCAGAGTGCGTGACCCAGCGACCGTCGAGGCCAATCTCGGCGCCCGCGAGTCCCGTGTGACCGTCGCGCTGCCGTACGTGGCCGCTGATCGATCCACCGGTCTGCGCGGCGCCGGTCTGTGCCGCGATCACACAGCCGACAAGCGCCAGACCGAGGACCGCAGCACGAGAGCTCAAGGCAGTTGGAACAGCCACAGGTCGCTCGTTGGCGCAACATTCCAGGCGGCGACCACAAGGCGTTTGCCATCCGGCGCCACCTGTGGACGCCGGAACCTCCACGCCGCATTTCCCAGCTGCGTTGGAGGGCTGCCGAGAATCATGAGGTATAACGGCCCGCCGCGGTCCGGCTGCGAGGCACCCAGCACCGAATCGACGAAGTAGCTGACGTCACCACCCACCACTGCGGCGAGCCTGTTCCTCGACACGCTCACGTCGCGCGCGATGCCGGCCGCACCGAAGTCGTAGATGGTGTCGGTCCGGCTGCTTGAAAACACGTGACGATAAACGCGCGAGTCGCCGTCTCGGGTGAAATACAGCGTATCCCCCGACCGGTCGGCGGCCAGCGACGACGCGCTGTCCCCATTCTGGAAGCGACTGAGGCCGACAACCGCAGTCGTGAAGTCGATAATCACGGTCTCGATTCCCGTTCGCACCGTATCGGGCGGACAGCCATGACACTGTGGATAGGTGACGCGCTCGCCCACGGCCGCCAGACGATTGCGGCCGAGCCATGTGAGGTGAGACAATCCGTCAAAGGTCGTTCCCCACGGTGCCGTAAAGGGAAGCCGCTGCAGCACCCTGACATCGTTGGGATCCGCGACGGGCGCGACGACGAGCTGCTCCGCATCTGGACCAAGGCGAAAAACCGCTCGCGTGTTGCTGGCGCGGACATACGCGATTTGACTATCTGCGGATAGTGCCGTCTCGTCGAAAACGTTCAGCGAATCGTCCGCTGCGCTGGTCCGGCACACGTACCGACTGATGGCGCCACCCGCCGCAGGCAGAAATGCGAGACAGTAATCCCCGTCGGCCCGGTCCAGACGTTGTGCGGTGTAGACGATTTCAGCGCTCGTGGATGACCACGCCGGCATGAGGTCTTGTCCGGGGTTGTAAGTCAGTCGCGCGGGATTGCCCGGAGTGAGAATTCCCGACGGACCGTAGGCTCCAGGACGAAACGGTGCCGTGTGCTCGCAGGCAGCGAGCGCGCCCGCCATGGCGATCGCGAAACGGATGCGGAGATGGGCGTGCATGTTCGTGGTCCGAGAATCTACGCGTGCCCGTGCACTCGCGCGCTACGGCACCGCGGACTGAGGCGTGGGTACATTTCTGTTCACCGCGCTCTCTATCCCAAGGATCTGCCATGCTCGTTCTGTCGCTCGTGCTCGCGACGTTGCAGCAACCCGCGCAAACTCCCGCCGCGCTGCCGCCGTTGCCCACCGCGCGCACCGACACCTCGCCGTTCCGGCGCCTAGCGCTACCGACTCCGACGCTACTGCGGGAGGGATCGGGCCGGCCGGGCCCGCGATACTGGCAGCAACGGGTCGACTACACGATCGCAGTCACGCTGGACACGGCGACGCACACCATCGCGGGCCGCGAGACGATGCGCTACACCAACCACTCGCCCGACACGCTGCGCTATGTCTGGCTGCAGCTCGATCAGAATCTCTTTCGTGACGACAGCCGCGGCGCGCTGCTGAATCCGCCCGATGCGCGCTTTGCGGCGCGTGGCTTCAAGGGTGGGTTTGTGATCGATGGCGTACGTGCCGTCGGGCCGTCAGGCCGTCAGGCCGCCAGCAGCGCGATATTGCGCTCGACGGAGAACGGCACAACAATGCGCGTGGAGCTCGACCGCGCGCTGGCGCCGGGAGGCGTCACGTCGCTCGAGATCGGCTACTCGTTCCAGGTTCCGGAGCACGGCGCCGATCGCATGGGACGCGAGCGGTTCCCGCAAGGGTGGCTGTATGAGATCGCCCAATGGTATCCGCGCTTCGCCGTCTACGACGACGTGCGCGGCTGGAACACGGAACAGTACCTCGGCCAGGGTGAGTTTTACCTCGAGTACGGCAACATCGATTTCGCGATCACGGTCCCGCGGGGATTCATCGTCGCCGGGACCGGGCGGCTGACGAATCCGCTCGAAGTGCTGACGGCAACCGAGCGCGAGCGACTCGCGCGAGCGCTGCGCTCCGACTCGACGGTGGCCATCATCGCGAGGAGCGAGGTCGGACAGGCATCGACCCGACCGGCGGGAACGGGCGCGACACTCACCTGGCGTTTCTCGGCGAATAACGTGCGCGACGTGGCCTGGGCGGCCGCGCCCAACTTCATCTGGGACGCGAGCGGCTGGAGCGGCATCCTGATGCAGTCGTTCTATCCGCCGGTCGCTGATTCTCTCTGGCGCGAATCGACGAAGCTGGTGCGCCATTCGATCAAGCATTATTCGGAGAAGTGGTTTCAGTACCCCTATCCGACCGCGATCAACGTGAACGGGCCGGTGGGCGGCATGGAGTACCCCATGATTGTGTTCTGCGGCAATCGGCGGAGTACCCGAGGGCTCTTCGGTGTCACGACGCACGAGCTCGGGCACCAATGGTTTCCGATGATCGTGGGCAGCAACGAGCGGCTGTACGCGTGGATGGACGAAGGGTTCAACACGTTCATGAACACGTACTCTGCCCGTGCGTTCTATCACGACACCACCGGCCCGGGCGGCAGCGGCATCGACAACTGGGCGGGTTTCGCGGGGAGCGGGCGCGACGCGGCTCCCTCCATCATGCCCGCCGACCGCGTGCCGGGCTTCCTCCTCGGCGCCGCCGCGTACAGCAAGCCCGCCGTCGGCCTGTTCCTGCTGCGTCACTCGATCCTCGGGGACACGACCCGGTTCGACGGCGCGTTCCGGGAATACATCCGCCGCTGGGCGTTCAAGCATCCCACGCCGGCGGACTTCTTCCGGTCGATGGAAGACGGCGTCGGAGAGGATCTGTCGTGGTTCTGGCGCGGCTGGTTCTATCGGACCGACGTCGTCGATCAGGCGGTGGACTCGATCCTCACCGCGAGGGACTCATCCGGCAATACGTTCACGGAAATCTTTCTGTCCAACCTCGGCGGGTTGCCGATGCCCCTCGATTTGCACCTCACGTTCGCCGACGGGACGACCGACAATGTACGACTGCCCGTCGAGATCTGGTTTGAGGGCAACCACTTCGTCTACGTCCGTCAGTTGCCGAAGGAAGTCGTGAAGGTGGAGATCGATCCGAACCGGAATTTCCCGGACGTGCGCCGGCAGAACAACACGTGGTCGAAGCCCGGGGCGACTAGCGCGCGGCCGTAGTCTCGGAATCGCGCAGCTCGCCGCTGTAGAAGCTCGGCTTCCCGGACGCTTGCAGCAGGCCGTGCAGGACGAACTGCAGGGCCACAAAAAACAGTCCGCCCCAGATCAAGTCGGGCAGTTGGCGCGTATCACGCCCATAGGCGACGAGCGCCCAGCGCGCGAGTACGTAGCACCACAATCCGCCGGCAAACCAACCCAGAACCCGGACGATCTTGCCACCACCAGTCTCGATTCCCGGGATTTTCAGCAGCAGCACTTCAACCCAGTGGCCGACGTAGGTGAAGCCGAACGCCAGCGTGAACGCGTCCAGATAGTCCCAGCCAAACGAGCTCTGACGCGGCAGCACCGTCATGATCAGCAGCGCCAGCGGGACGGCCAGCAGCGTGTTACGGGTGAGCGCTTTCATGCAGGTGCACCTCCAGCCAGTCGAGGACCGTGCCCCACCAGATGCGGCGATTGCGCGGCCGCAGCACCCAGTGTCCTTCGTCGGGGAAGTACAGGAACTTCGCGTCGAGTCCCATCCGTTTCGCCGCCGTGAAGGCCTGGTAGCCCTCCGACAGATCGACGCGGTAGTCGAGCTGGGAATGAACGATCAGGATCGGTGTCTTCCAGTTGCTCACGAAGTTCAGCGGCGACCACTGCTGGTACAGCGCGCGATTGGCATAGAGCGGTCCGCCGAATTCCCAATCGGTGAACCACAATTCTTCCGTCGATCCCGCCATGCTCGCGGGGTTGAAGACGCCGTCGTGATCTACGAGCACCTTGAACCGGTTCGTATGGCCGGCCATCCAGTAGACCATGTAGCCACCATAGGATGCCCCTGCCGCGCCCATCCGCGTCGAGTCGACGTAGGGCAAGCGCGTGACGACGTCCAACCCTTTCATGAGGTCTTCGAACGGATAGTCGCCCCAATGCTTCGAGATCGCGTCGGTGAACTTTTGTCCGTAACCGGTCGAGCCGTGGAAATTCACGGCCGCCACGACAAACCCGCGCGCGGCAAAAAGCTGATAGTTCCAGCGGGCGCCCCAGTAGTCCGTCCACGCTCCCTGCGGTCCGCCGTGGATCAGGTAGATGAGCGGATACTTCTTGGTGGCATCGAACGCGGGCGGCCTTTGCGTCCATCCGAATACCGAGTCGCCCAGCGCGCCAACGAAGCCGAACTCCTCGAGCGGCGGCAGATCGAGCGTGGCGACGGCGGAATCGGTCTGGTGTGACAGCGCCTTCCCGGAAACCCAGACCTCAGGCGGCTGGGTGTTGCTCTGATGGAGATAGACGAGCGTACGGTTGTCCGGCCCCGCCTGGACACCGGCGTTGACGCCACCCGAAATGACGATGGAACGATGGAACGATGGAACGTCAATTCGGTAGACGTTATCTCTCCCACGCTCTTCCACCACAGCATAGATGCACTGTGAATTCGGGCACCACGTATACGAGCCCACCGAGAGGGACCAACCTGCGGTTGCTTCTATGACGTTGCCACCTTCCGGCCTTCCATCGTTCCGTCGTAGTATCATCAGCCGCTGCCGGTCAGCTTCGAATCCCGCGCGCTCCATCGACAGATACGAGATGAACTTCCCGTCTGGAGAGAAGCGAGGCGTATTGTCCGCACCCGGATTCGTCGTGAGCTGTTGGATGTTCGAGCCGTCGGCTCGCATCAGATAGACGTCCACATTCGTATTGTCCGCGACCACCGAGTCGCCGTGCATCGCGAACGCGATCGAGCGTCCGTCCGGTGAGACCGCAACGTCGCCGTCGCCACCCGTGGCAATCGTCGGGACGTCGTGATCCAGCGGCGTCAGATCCGTCGCCTTGCCGCTCGCGACGTCCACCAGGAAAACATGCTGTCGCTTCCCCGCGCGCCAATCGTCCCAATGGCGCCACAGGAGGTTCGTCCACAGTCGCGCGTCGGTCGGATACTGTCCGTTCCGCTGATCGATCTCCTGCGACGCAGGCCACTTGATGTCGCTCGTGACCAGCAGCCCTTTCCCGTCCGGCATCCATAACGGATCCGATGCGCCCTCGGGAAGGCTCGAGACCTTGCGCGCGTCACCGCCGGCGACCGGCAGCAACCAGACCTGCGCGCCTCCTTCGCGCGTCGAGATGAAGGCCAGCGTCTTCCCATCCGGTGACCAGCGGGGCTGCCGATCCGATCCCGGACCCCCGGTGAGCTGTCGCGATTTCCCTGTGGCCACTTCGGCAACCCAGACGCGCGCCACGGTGCGATTGTCCTGGAGCGACGGAGTCGAGACCGTGTAGGCCACCCACTTCCCATCGGGAGAGAACTGCGGATCGCTGACAGACTTTAGCGCGATGTAGTCTTCGAAGGTGATGGAATGACGCTGCGCGGAAACGACGGTTGGAAGAATGGAAAGTTGGAATGTGACAACGATTCCGAGAATGATGTTCCTTCCAACATTCCAACTTTCCATCTTTCCCCCTCAGTAGTCTGGATGTGTAAGAATCGCCCGCACCAGCTCATCGAACACCTGCGACTCCGGTGTCACGTTGCCCCGTTCGTCGGTGTGCACGTTCCAGGACGACAGCTCGTTCAGCGCGGTGGCCTCTTCATACGTGAGGTGCAGCACGTAGCCATGGGCCTGTGTGTTCGCCTTGTCGAGCACGTTCTTGAGCACGTCGGGGAGATGTTTGGCGTTCCGGACGGCCTCGTACTGTTGTCTGGTCACCGTGAGGTCCATGCGCTAATCTTGGTAGCTTCACTCTCACCCGCAACCCAGAGCATCGATGCCGCGCACACAATTCCTCGCGACCGGTTTTCACGTCCCCACGCGTGTCGTCACCAATGACGAGCTCGCGCAGATGATGGACACGTCGGACGAATGGATCGTGCAGCGCAGCGGCATCAAGACGCGGCATTGGGTTGACCGCGGGGACACCGGCGTCGGGCTGGCGCGCGAGGCGTCGCGCAAGGCGCTCGACAAAGCGGGTCTCAAAGCGGCCGATCTCGACTGCATCATTTATTGCACCTGCACGCCCGATCATTTCGAGCCCGGCAACGGCGTCTTTCTCCAGCGCGAGCTCGGCCTCAGTGATATTCCGGCTGTCGACGTGCGCAATCAGTGCAGCGGGTTCATCTATGGCCTGTCGATCGCGGACGCGTGGATTCGCACCGGCCAGTACAAGCGCATTCTCCTGGTGGGCGCCGAGGTGCATTCGCGCGGGTTGGACAAGACGTCGCGCGGTCGCGACACGGCGGTGCTGTTCGGCGACGGCGCCGGCGCCGCGGTGCTCGCGCCCGTCGAGGATGACGGTCGCGGCGTGCTCTCGACGCACATTTTCGCGGACGGGCGCTACGCCGAAAAGCTGTGGGTCGATGGGCCCGGTCTGGCACACGATCCGTATGTGAGCGTCGAGATGCTGGAGCAGGGGCTGCACCGGGCGGTGATGGAAGGACGCGACGTCTTCAAGTTTGCGTCCGTTAAGATGCCCGAGTCCGTCGCCATCGCACTCAAAGCCAACCGTCTCACTCCCGCCGACATCAAGCTCCTCGTTCCCCATCAAGCCAACCTGCGCATCATCGAGATGGTCCAGAAGGCAGCGGGCCTGCGCGAGGATCAGGTCTACAGCAACATCCAGAAGTACGGCAACACGACGGCGGCATCGATTCCCATCGCTCTCGACGAGGCGCTTGCCGAGGGACGATTGAAACAGGGCGACTTGCTGGTGCTGACGGCGTTCGGGTCGGGATTTACCTGGGGGAGCGCCGCGATTCGCTGGTGAGATCCGCCTACTTGAGCTCCTTCAGCTCGCGGGCCGCGCCGTCCGCGAACGACGTCCCGCCGTAGCGATCGACGAACCGGGCCAGCTCCACCTTCAGTCGTTCCCTGCGTCCCGTCTTGCGGTATACGTCGATCAAGCCATTTGCCGCACGCATCTGTTGCCGCCGATCGGCCGGCGGCTCTGCCTTCCGAATTTCGAGATACAACCGCTCTGCCTCGTCGTAACCTTGCAGGTGGCTCTCCAGGAGCTGAGCCAGCCGCAGTCGCGCGTCATGATCGCCCGGCTCGATGCGGATGTGGTCGCGAAACCAGTCCGCGGCCTCGGTGTACTGGCCGCGCGCGATCAGCACATCCTGGCGCGGATACGTCGGCTCCAGCGGCATGTCGCCCACCGCGAAGATCGTATGAACCAGGCCCACCGCCGCACTGCCGACGGCGCGGTGAATGACAAATATCCCGAGGACGGTAAGCGGCAAGTTGAGCACGAGGAGGAGGGCGAAGACCCCGCCCGAAATCCAGCCTTTGTTGAGCATGAAGTACCAAAACAGCGACAGCATGAGGTAACACGCGGGGCCGAACCACGCCGCGACGCGCAGCAGCTGAATGCCATCGGCTGGGTCGGAATACTGGGGACCCCTCACTGCGCCGGTTGACCCCACATGGTGCGATAGACGATCGGCCCTTCGTTCAGCGCTTTGATCCCGGCTTCGATCAGCGCTCGATCGCCCACCACGACGATCGCGAAACGATCGGGGTCGATGTAGCGCCGGGCGGCGCGCTGCACCTGCGCCGCGGTCACGGCGTTCACCGCGGGACCGAAGCGTTCGTACCAGTTGAGCGGCAGGTTATAGACCAACACGTCGCGGAACCGGGCCGCGGCTCCCCCCGTGGTCTCGAACGCACCCGGCAGCTGCAGCGTGAGGTACTGCTTCGCCTTGTCCAACTCGGCTTGCGGCACCGAATCATCGCGGATGCGCCGCAGCTCCTTCATGAACTCGATGAGTGAGCTGTCGGTCTTCGCAGTCACGACCGATGCCGCCGCGACGAAGAAGCCGGGCAGCCGGCGTGCGGCGAAGCCGCTCGAAGCGCCGTAGGTGTAGCCGTGCGTTTCGCGCAGATTCTGGTTGAGCCGGCTGGTGAACGCGCCGCCGAGGATCGTGTTCAGAACCTGAATCGTCGCGTAGTCCGGCGTGCTCCGGGCAACCCCAGGCTCACCGATCCGGATCACGGATTGAGCGGCGCCCGGTTTGTCGATCAGATAGAACGACCGCGATGCGGGCGCCGGGGCCTTACCCTGCGGGAACGGCGTCACAGTACCTCGCGGCCACGCGCCGAGACGAGCGGCGAACAGGCGCTGCGCCTGCGCGAGTGTGATGTCGCCCACGACGAGAATCTTCGAGGCATTGGGCCGATAGGACGTCTGGTAGAAAGAAACCACGCGGTCATGCGTCAGCTTGGGTGGCGTCGAGTCGTTGCCGGCAGTGGGGTGCCCGTAAGGATGTCCCGGTCCGAGCACAATCGCCGGAAACGCGATGCTCGCCATCGCCACCGGTTGATCCCGCTGTTGCAGAATCGTCGTGGCGAGGAGCCCGCGCTGCCGCGTGATCTCGGAATCAGCGAACTGCGGCCGGAGCAGCACGTCGGCAAGCAGGTCGAGCGCCGACTCGAGATGTCGACTTGGCACGTGCAGTCGCACCGTGACGGCGTCGAAGTCGCTCACCGCGGTGAGCTGCGCGCCGAGATAGGCGACTTCGTCGGCGAGCGCGAGCGCGCCGCGCGTGCCGGCGCCTTGCGTCAACATATTGGCCGTGAAGGCGGCGAGCCCAGGGACGTCTGCCGGATCGCGCGCGGTGCCCGCGTCCACCAGAACCTGCACCTCGACCACCGGCACCTTGTGCATCTCGACCACGGCGAGCGTCAGCCCATTGGGCAACGTGACGGTGCGCAGGGCGGGCAGGTGTAACGCCGGCGCCGGCCCGAGCGCCGGGGCCTTCGTACGATCGACCTGGGCAGCGAGCGGACCGACGATCAGGCTGGCAAGCAGGATTGCCGCAGCAATCGACTTCATGGTGCCTCCTTCACTGCAAGCTCAGGTTTCCCTTGTGGCACCACAGAGAGCACGACGCGATGCGCGTCGCGGAGATACGTTCGCGCCGCGCGTTGCACGTCGGCCGCGGTGACGCGACGGTAGCGTTCGAGATCCGGCTGGAAGTAGTCAGGTGTGCCGACGTAGTAGTTGTAGAAGTTCAGGCGGTCCGCCTTGCCGCCGAAGCTCCCCATCCGCTCCATCGCATTCAAGAAGTCAGCCTCGATGGAATTCTGCGCGCGCTCGAGCTCTCGCGCGGTTGGTCCGGAGTCGGCCAGCAGGCGAACCTGATCGTCGATCACTCGCTGGAGCTCGGGGAGATTGTGACCCGGCCGCGCTGTGGAAAACACCTCGAACTTGCCGTCGATGCGGCTGCCGTCCTGAAACGCGACCACGTTGGACGCGATCTGCTTCTCGTAGACCAGGACCTTATAGAGCCGCGATGCGCGTCCCGTCGCCAAAATCGTCGCCACGATGTCCAGCGCCGCGTCGTCGGGCGCGAATGCCTTTACTGTGTGCCACGCGTTGTAGACGCGCGGCACCTGCACGCGATCATCGATCGTCGCCACGCGATTGCTGTCGAGCCCAAACGCCGGCGGCGGTGTTCGCGTGACCGCAGGCCCGCGCGGGATGTCGCCGAAGTACTTCTGGGCCAGCGCCCGTGCCGCCGCCGTGTCCACGTCACCACCGATCACCATCGTCGAGTTGTTCGGCGTGTAGTAGGTCCTGAAGAAGTTGCGCACGTCTTCGAGCGTGGCCGCCGAGAGATCCGCCATCGAACCGATCACCGGCCAGTGATAGGGGTGATCGGGCGGGTAGAGCCGTTGTAGGATGTTCTCTTGCGCGAGGCCGTAGGGCTGATTCTCGTAGCTCTGGCGCCGCTCGTTCTGCACCACACCACGCTGGAGATCGACTTTGGCGGAGTCGATTTCGGGCAAGAGAAACCCCTGGCGGTCGGAGTCGAGCCACAACATCAGCGGCAGCGCGTTGCTCGGCGCGTCCTCGAAATAGTTGGTGCGGTCCTCGGTCGTGGAGCCGTTGTTGTCGCCGCCCGCCGCCTCGAGCAGCTTGTCGAACTCGCCCGTCCGCACGTGCTGAGAGCCCATGAACATGATGTGCTCGAAGAGATGGGCGAAGCCGGTGCGGCCCGGCTTTTCGTCGCCGGACCCGACGTGGTACCAGATGTTGACGGTCACCACCGGCACCGCATGATCGGGCGCGACGAGTACCTGGAGACCGTTCGCGAGCGTAAATGAGTCGTACGGCACGCGTAAACCCTGTGCCGCGAGGGGGGTGACGGCGAAAATCATCAGCCACGACAAGCGAGGTAGCATAGCGAGCCTCCTGAGGATTCCCCTTTTAACACCCGGGCGATTGATTTGCGCCTGAAACGCCGCTCACGCAAGTTGCGTAAAGCGCCGTACCTTAAGGAGAACAACGATGCTCTGGCTCGCGGTGAGTGCCGCCGCATTGATCGGCGGTTTCCTGGTGACTCGTGATTTTGTGCGGCGCAAGCTGCGTTTCGTGGACGCAATTCAGAAACCGGCGGCGCCGTTGATCGCCGGCGCGGCGGCGGCGGTCGTCGCCTTGCCGGCAACGCTGCTTCCCCTGGTGACTGTTGGAACCGCGGTGGCCTTCGGAATCGGCGTCGCGGGAGGGGTGGCGAGCGGACGCTCGGCGCCTCCCGCGTTGCCTCCCGGCAGCTAACCGACCTTCAGTGCCTTGGCAGGGGCCGTCGCTTCCGGACGGCCGGCGACAACGCGCAGCGCCCGCACCGCCTCGCGGGCGAACGTTTTTCCGGCTCCCTTCTCCAACTCTTCGAGGGCGCTCCACCGCGTGAACGCGGGCCGCACCGGCGTCGCCATCTGCAGCGTCTCGAACGCATCGGCGACCGCGAGCACTTTCACCGGAACCGCCATCGGCAACGCTTCGATATCCCAGTCGTCGCCGACGATCTCGTAATAATGCGAGTACTCGGCGATGATCTGCGCCGCGCCGCGTAACGCGCGCGCTACAGCGAGCGTTTCGTCCGTGACGGAGCGGGAGAGCAGACGGAGCAACCGCTGATCCGCCGTGCCCACCTCGTGCAGCAATGCAGCGATGCGCAGGTTTTCGATTTCGTTCTCGGTGAGCTTCAGCTCGACGCCGATCGCACCGCTGAGCTCCGCGACGCGCGTCGAGTGGCCTTCCTGATGTCGGTCCGCCGACTCGATGTGGAAGGTCAGCACCTCGAGTGTCGCGAGATAGGCGTTCTTCAGGTCTGCGAGGCGGGCCGCGCGCTGTTCAGCGAGTCCCCCGACGACGTAGCCGGTGAGAATCAAAAAGCCGCCCCACGGAATCAGCAGCATCAGCGCGTCCTGCGTCAGCCCGGGGTCCATGCCCAACCCCTGTGTCGCCTGAAAGAAGAAGACGAGGGACGCAATGAACAGTCCGGCGACGACGGCGAACCGGCGGCCGCCGTAGAAGCCCGCCAGGATAATCGGCAGATAGTAGAAGCTGAGAAACGCGAACTTCTGCTCGACCACCCAGTTGATGGCGAGCAGGGACGCGACGAGGAGGAGCACCAGCGTGCGCTCGAAATGCCGAAAGAAGAACTGCTGCATTTGCAAAGTGCCTTTCTCCTAACGAGATACGCGACGCGGGACCAAAGTGAATGACCAGTGGGCAATCTGCAAGTGAGGAAGCTCACAAACGCCTCCTCCAACCACGTTAACCGGCATCAAAAACATGAGGATACGACTCGCGGACCAGTCCGGCACGGAATTCGCCCTAGGGAAATACCCGGGGTAGGGGGGAGGGGGGAGGGGGGACCGGCCTGCGCGTCCTAGAGGCCGACCCCCCGGCCGGTAAGAGAAGCCGCGGTTATTAAGTTGTGAGCGACTTGAACCCGGACCTTCTGATGCTCTGGCTCGCGGTTCTGCTCCAGGACGAAGAAGTCGCGGCGCCGTTTGGTTCCTTTATGGAAGCCATGCCGCATTCCGCATTCATTCATTCACAGCACACTGATGGTGATCGGGTTCTGGCTGTCGCGCAAAACCCGGAACAACGGATTCCTGTTGTTCGTCCTCGCCGAGCTGTCGTACATCACTTACCACGCCGGCGTGACGCACTTCTTGTTTGCACACATCGTCGCCGAAGTGCTGGACGCTCTCGCCCTCGTCACGATTGCATTGGGCTTTCGGCAGAAGACGGCGACTGCCCCGGGTCCGGCGGTTCGTACCCCGGGCATGTGATCACGGGAAGCGGCGGGTAACGGACGAAGCGGGGATCATCGTCGGCACGCAGGCAGCGGTAGAACACCGATCCGCGCCGATTCGTCACCATCCGCACCCATCGGCAGGTCGCGCACAGCCCCACGGCGTGCTCGGTCATTAGGTCGAAGAACAAGCTAGTTATATCTTCGACCCCGTGAGCCAGGAGGGGGGGGTCGACGACTTCGGGCTCCCGCCCGGAGTACGAGACGAGTACCTGCAAGGAGCCCGCGACCAGTTGGGTGCAATCGCCGAGCTGGCCGAACGGCTGATAGCGGCCGGCGACGACACCGAGGCGATCGAGGCGCTGCGGCGCGACGCCCACCGCCTCCGCGGCTCCGCTGGATCCTTCGGATTCCCCCAGGCCAGTGTCGTCGCCGCCGAGCTCGAAAACGCGGCAAAGCAGTGGCTCGAACGGCCGGCCAACGGCAGCGGAGATCGCGGCCAAGCTGCGCGGGCGTTTGTTCGTCGCCTGGCCGCGGCGCTATTCACCAAACAGCCCCTCGCCGCGCCGCCGCTTCCTCCTATCGCCCCCGCCAAGCCTTCGCCGGCGGCGGCCACCGAGTCACAGGATCTCAGTGATGTCCCAGAGGTCATCGTCGTCGAAGACGACCCGACGCTCGCAGAGCTGCTGACATTCGGCCTCGAGGCTCGCGGATACCGGTTCGTCCATTTCCGCAACGGCCGCGAAGCGTTGGACATGCTCCGCACCATGAACACGCGCGGCACGTCGCCATTGCTGCTGCTCGACGTGGATCTTCCCGCGCTCGACGGCTATTCGATCTTCGATGCGCTGCAGCAGGAGTTCCCTGGGAAGTTTCGTGTCGTCTTCACGACGGTCCATGGCAGCGAGACCGAGCAACTGCGGGGACTCGAAGCGGGCGCGATGGACTACATGGTGAAGCCCATGAGCCTGCGCGTGGCGCTCGAAAAGATCCGGCGCTGGGTGGGTAGATGAGCGCCCGCCACTTTCTCATCGTCGTCGCGATCGTGCAGGGCGGCCTGCTGGCGGCACTGATCGTGCTGATCATCCTGAACCGTTGGTTCCGGCTGCGTCGGAGCACGCGGCTCAATCCTCGTCGCCAGGCAGTCGACGCCTCGATGCGGCGCTGGGCGGCGGGAACGACTCCCCTCGCGGGTGTCCTCGTCGGATTGGCACGTCTTCCCGTCCCGCTGGCGATCGATGCCCTGGTGAGCTGGTCGGCGCGCGTTCCAGGCGAACGCTGGCGGCAGCTCGCCGGAGCGCTCGAGCACAACTTGTGGGCGCGGATCGTCCGCACCAACAGCGGCTCGGCGCGTTGGTGGAAGCGTCTGGAATGCGCGCGCTTCCTCAGCGTCGTGGCTATGCCGCGCGACACGGCTCGTCTCCTGCGGCTCGTCAACGATCCTCATCCCGCCGTGCACGTCGCGGCAGTCGCGTCACTGGAGCGCATGGAGGACAGCGCCCTGACGCTCGCGGCTCTCGACCGGTTGCCGCGTCTCGCGCCGACCGTGCAGGCGTACTACGCCGCGATGCTGCGCCGCTCGCGACCGATCGTCGTCGACCATCTCCAGAAGAGGTTGCGGCGATCCGAAGACCCCGCCCTGCCGCGGCTCGCCGAGTTTGCCGGCCGGCTCGGCGAGCCCGCCTTGCGCGAGCGTCTCACCGCGCTGGCGACGCACCACGATCGGGAGGTTCGGGTCCAGTCAGCTCGCGCGCTTGGCAACTTCCCGCATCGGGAGTCGGTAGCGGCGCTGAAGCGGCTCGCGACCGACCCGGCCTGGGAGGTCCGCGCGCAGGCCATGCGCTCGCTCGGCATGATCGCCGACGCGTCGACGCTGCCGCTGCTCAAAGCAGGTCTGCGCGACGACGTGTGGTGGGTACGCTTGCGCGGGGCGCTCGCGCTCATGCGCTTCGCGGCCGGCGGGCGCAACGCACTGCTCGAAGCCGAAGTCGGCGCAGATGTGAACGCGCGGGCAGTGGCGAAGCTGGTCCTGGGGCTGCCGGCTCAGGCGCTGGCGGAGTTCGCCGCATGAGCGTCCTGGGCACCGTGGTGGGAACGACGGACATCACGATTCTCGTGTACTTCCTCGTCCTCAATTCTTTCTACGCGCTGCTGCTCATTCTGTCGATCCCGGAGATCTGGGAGCAAACCCGACTCGCCGAAGACGAAGATTTCCAGCGGCTCATGCAGAGCGATGCGTTGCCGCCGATCACCATTCTCGTGCCGGCCTACAACGAAAGCGCCACGATCGAAGCGAGCGTGACCGCGATCCTTACGCTCGAGTATCGCAATTACGAGGTGGTAGTCGTCAACGACGGCTCGCGCGACGACACCTTGGAGCAGCTGCGACACGCCTTCGATCTCTATGAAATCCCGCGCATCTATCCCGAGACGATCCCCACGAAGCCGTTGCGGGCGCTGTACCGCTCGCGCTCGCGCTCGCGCTTGCTGGTGCTGGACAAAGAGAATGGCGGCAAGGCCGACTCTTTGAACGCGGCGATCAACGCCAGTCGCTTTCCGCTGGTGATCGCCGTCGATGCGGACACACTCATCGAGCCCGACGCCCTGTTGCGGCTCACGCGACCTTTCCTACTGGGGCGTCAGATCGCGGCCGTGGGCGGCACGGTACGCGTCGCGAACAACTGTGCGGTGAAGGATGGCCGCGTCAGCGATGCGCGCGTTTCGACGCATCCGCTGCCCGGCATTCAGGTCGTCGAGTACCTGCGCGCGTTTCTGTTCGGGCGGCTGGGATGGAATCGACTGGGCGGCAATCTGATCATCTCCGGCGCCTTTGGTCTCTTCCGCAAGGAATACGTCATGGCCGTCGGCGGTTATCAAACGAGCAGCATCGTCGAAGACCTCGATCTCGTCGTGCGGATGCATCGGTACCTGCGGACGAACAAGATCAAGTATGAAATGCCGTTCATTCCCGACCCCGTGGCGTGGACCGAAGTCCCCGAATCGCTGAAGATCCTGTCGCGCCAGCGGGAACGGTGGCACCGCGGTCTCATCGCGGCGATGTGGCAGTACAAGACCATGCTGTTCAATCCGCGTTACGGCCGGATCGGCTTCCTGGCGATGCCGTTCTACGCGTTCGGCGAAATGCTCGCCCCCGTCGTCGAGCTGCTCGGCTACGTGATCACTGTGCTCGGACTCGTGTTCGGGCTCGTGAACGTTTCGTTCGCGCTGCTCTTCGTGCTGGTCGCGTGGGGATACGGAATGCTGCTCTCGATCTGGGCGGTTGTCCTCGAGGAAGTGAGCTTCCGCCGCTATCGCCGCTTCTCCGATCTTTGTCGGCTGCTCCTATTCGCAATGCTCGAGAACTTCGGTTATCGGCAGTGCACGGTGTGGTGGCGCCTCAAGGCATTCGCGAAGATGTGGAAGCGCGCGCACGTCTGGGGCGACATGGCGCGCAAAGGCTTCGGGAAGCCGAGCGTCGCGGCGTTGCTGCTGCTGTGTATCGCGAAGCCGGTTCATGCGCAGAGTGTCCGCATTGCCGCGTGGAGCTCGTACGAAGGAGTCACCGCAAGTCAGGATTGGTCGACCGCGGGCGCGCAGCTCACGCTCTCGGGATCGCGCGGTCACGCCGGCTGGATGGCGGGTGAAGTGTTAGGTCGCTTCGGCAGGACCGACGTGATGGAGCGGCTCGGCGGCGTGATTCATCCCAGTCAGCGGCTCTGGCTTTCGGCGGAGGCGGGGACATCACGACGTCCGTTCTTCAGTCCCAAGAACACCTGGCAGGCTGACGCGTCAGCACTTGTCGCCAAGCGAACGTCCGCAGGCATCGAATACCGTCGCTGGAATTACGTTCCTGGCCCCGTCGACATCGTGATCCCGCATCTCACAAGTGAAGTCGCGCGCGTCACCTGGGACCTGCGCGTCGCCCTCTCTCGCAATCCATCGAAGCGCACGGATGGCGCCTTCACACTGCGCGCCACGCGTGGATTCTCGCGTCGGACGAGCGCCTGGCTGCTGGGCGGTGCGGGACGCGAGAGCTATCTCGTGGGAGCGCTCGTTCAATCGCTCCAAACGGTGACCGGAGTGGCCGGCATTCGGTACAACGCGGCCAGCGGTCTGACGCTGCGGCTCGACGCCAGTGTGATTCGCTCGCGACCAGTGCTCTCCCGGCGCGGCATCGCGATAGGCGTGGAACGCGGGTTTTGATACGCGGGAACGGTCATCACAATCAAGCGGGTGATGGTCGCCATTGCTTTTCCAGATCCCTCTCAAGGCATTAGGGGGGGAGGCCAGGCTCATGAGGGTAGCCAGAACAGCATTCGTGTTGCTGCTCCTGTCGTGCACAGACGCGACAGGTCCGGGCAACCAATCGAACAGTCGCATTTCGATCATCAACGACGCCGGTGCGCTGGCGGCGCGGGTCACGTATTTGAGTGACTCCGTGCCGATCGATAGCGCCCACGTCGGCTATCCCTCGGCGCCGATTCTGATGCCGTCTATCGGGCGCAGCGCCGCCGCGAGCATGACCTCGTATCAACTCAAGCTCAGAGCCGAGGTTGCGTCGCCGATCGTCGGCGGCCAGACCTTGCAAGCGACCTCAGTTGAGATCGTCGGGACTCTCGCGATCGTCAGTTACAACATGGCCGGGAATGCGTATCTCGGTGGCATCGACGTCATCGACATTTCGAACCAGCTGCACCCTACGCTCGTGTCGGAAGCGATCTTCCAGAACACCGACGTCAGTGCGGTCACGGCCTCCGGCCCGAACGTCTACGCGGCCGAGGCGACGGGTGATACGGGGTTCGCATCGCCAGCCGTTTTCGAGGTCATGCAGCTCCTGGGGAATAACCTCGTGCTGGCGGGCAATCACCGCACCGCGTTGAGCAGTTTCGTCGCGACCAGCGTGGCATCGGGAACCCACGCCTACGCGACGTCCGGTGACGCCGGCAGCTTGTTCGTCATCGATCCGGCGCTGTTCACGATTACGAGCTCGATCCCGCTGCACGACGCGCGCTGGGTTACCGTCGGCGGCGGGAAGGTCGTTGTGGTGCAGGGCACGCCGGGTGTGATCTCAGTCTACAATGAGAGCGACATGAGCTTGGTCGGGCACTTTCCCTTCAAGGGCGCCGACATTGCGCAGTCAAAGTCGCAGGCGGTGCTGGTGGGTGGCAAGGCGTTCATCGCTGCCGGCGACAGCGGAGTACAGGTGCTCAGCGCATCGACCGGAGCCCTCTTGGGCTCAATGCCTCGACCGAATCCAGACTCGTTGGCTTTGAGTCCCAGCGTGGTGGTGACGAATGCGGTCGCCATCGATCAAGATCTGATGTTCATCTCGAATGGCGAAGCCGGAGTCTATCTCGCGCAGGGGAGCCAGATCTTCTCTGCGACGGGATCTGAGACACCCCAGACGATCACGATGCAGGGCCGGTTGCGCTTCAATAACCTGCAATCGGTGAATCACGTCGCCTACCTGTCCCGGTATCTCATCATTGCAGCTGGGCTTGGCGGTCTCAAGATCGTTCAGGTCATCTAGCTAGTATCCGCCGTGCGCGTGACGTCTGTCACGCCGCAGCGGTCCCACTCGCTGGAGCGATTAACGCGCTCGTCCACCTGGCGTCTCAACCAGGACTCCAACTTCTCGAGGTATTAGTCATGAGAAACCGCACTATCGTCGCCGCGTTGCTGGCGCTCGCCCTCGGCGTGCCCGCCGCGGCGCGTGCGCAGCAGCCCAATGATACCGCAAGAGATCGCCATGAGGTTCGTCACGACCGGCGCGGCCTTCGCCGCGATCGCCGTGACATGCGCAGTGACCGCCGCGACATTCATCAGGACGTGCGCGCCCGCCGTCAGGATCTGCGACAGGGCGACACGACCGCGGCGCGTCAGGAAACGCACGACATCCGTCAGGACCGTCGGGACCTGCGTAGCGACCGGCGCAACCGGCGCTCTGATCGACGTGACGTCCGTCAGGACCGTCGTGATCTACGGCAGGACCACCGCGATTCCTCGCAGCGGGATTCCACCAAAGCTCCGTAACCGCACTACTGCGCTGAGCTGAGGGGGGGGGCGCTACCGGCCCCTCAGCTCGGTGGCGACCCGCTCCGCGTCACGCATCACCCGCAGGATATTCAGTCCAGCCACCTGCTTCACGTCCGCCTCGGTCCAACCGCGCCGCAGCAGCTCCGCGATCAGATCGGGAAATTTCGAGACGTCTTCCAGACGATTGGGCACTTCCGTGATGCCGTCGAAATCGGAGCCGATACCGACGTGATCCACACCGGCGATCTGCCGGATATGATCGATGTGATCGGCGACTTGCTGGAGCGTCGCGTGGGGCGCCCGTGACTCCCACGCGCGCATCGAATCCGCGCGCGTAACCGAATCGGCTCCCGCCGCTCGCAGACGGCGGGCCCATTCCGCCATGCTGTCGCCGTACACTCGGACTGCCTCGGACACAAAGCCGGGGTTGAAGTTCACCATCACCACGCCGCCGTTCGCCGGGATCAGCCGCAGGATCGAGTCGGGGACGTCGCGCGCGTGATTCGTGAGCGCGCGCGCCGACGAATGCGAAAAGATGACCGGTGCCTTCGATGTGTGAATCGCGTCTGACATCGACATGTCGTTGACGTGCGAGAGGTCGACCAGCATGCCCACCCGATTCATCTCGAGCACGACCTGCTTGCCGAACTCAGACAACCCGCGACGCGCGCTATCGGTCGACGCCACCGCCCAATCCAGGCTGCGCCAATGCGTGAGTGTCATGTACCGCACGCCGAGGCGGGAGAATATCCGCAGTGCGCCGAGGGAGTTTTCGATCGCGTGACCGCCTTCGATACCGATCAGACATGAGATCCTCTTGGCAGCGAAGTTTCGTTCTACCTCGGCGGCGGTCGTCGCCATCGCCAGCACGTTCGGGTAGCGCGCGCACAGCCGATGGATCAAGTCGATCTGCTCGAGTGCGTACACAGCGGGATGCGGACCGGAGTCCATCGTCGTGACCGGCACGTACGCGGCCCAGAACTGCCCACCGACCGCCCCCGACCGTAGGCGCGGAATGTCCGTCATCAGCTTGGGCTGGTTGACCGCGAAGTTCACGGAGTCCAGTCCACCGCGCTCCCGAATCGCGTCGGCGATGTCGTTGTGGCCGTCGATGAGCGGGACGGTGTGCAGAATGCGGAGGGCTTGGGCGCGGTAGTCCTGGGCGGTCAGATGGAACGATGGAATGATGGACAGAAACACCAACACCCAGACTCGGGACTGCAAGCACGTTCCAACCTTCCAACCTTCCATCGTTCCCTCGCTTTCTGGCCCAAAAGCTAGATTACGTCCTGTCCATGAGCAACGAATCAAAGGTCAAGATCGCGCTGGTCGTGAACGGCGAGCTGACTGAAGTGGCATTCGCGCCACATAAGACGCTGCTCGAGGTGCTGCGCGAAGACCTGGGTCTCACCGGCACGAAACACGGGTGCGAATTAGGCGAGTGCGGCACCTGCACCGTGTTGCTCGATGGCACGCCGGTGCTTTCCTGTCTGGCGCTTGGCCTGGCATGCGCCGGACGTAGCGTGCGCACCGTCGAAGCGATGGCCCAGGGCGGCAAGCTACACCCGCTGCAGGAGACATTCGCCGATCTGGGGGCCGCACAATGCGGTTATTGCACACCCGCGTTCCTGCTCGCGGCCGAAGCGCTCCTCGCGTCCAATCCGAAACCGACGCGCGCCGAGATCAAGGACGCCCTCGCGGGCAACCTCTGTCGCTGTACCGGCTACATCAAGATCTATGAGGCGGTGGAGCTGGCTGCGGCACGGATGCGGGGGGAGATCGCGGAGCCCAGTCGAGAGTCGTTGTATGGCAACTGAAGGATGGAACGATGGAAAGATGGAACGTGAGAATCGTTCCAACGTTCCATCTGTCCAACGTTCCAACATCATCGGCAAAGCCCTGCGCAAAGTCGACGCCGTCGCGAAGGTGACGGGGACGACGCGATTCGCCGATGACCTCGCGTTTCCGAGAATGCTGTACTGCAAGCTCCTGCGCAGCACGGAGCCGCACGCGCGCATCGTTTCGATCGATACAGCGGCTGCGGCGAGCCTCGAGGGTGTCCACGCCGTACTCACCGGACGGGATCTGCCGATTCCCTTCGGCATTCTTCCCGTCTCGCAGGACGAGCACACGCTCTGCGTCGACAAGGTCCGGTTCATCGGCGATCCGGTCGCGGCGGTTGCCGCCACCAGCGAAGAGGTCGCGACTGCGGCGCTCGATCTGATCAAGGTCGTCTACGAGCCACTCAAGTCGATCGCATCCGCCGAGGAAGCGGTCGCGCATCCCGAGCCGCGCATTCATGACTACGGCGATGGCGGCAACCTGCACAAGCTCATCGACCTCGAGTTCGGCGATGCCGACGCGGGGATTGCAGAAGGCGACGTCGTCCGCGAGGACCTGTTCTTTTTCGAAGGCAGCACGCATCTGCCGATGGAGCAGCACGCAGCGGTCGCGATCTGGTCGCCCGATGGCAAACTGACGCTGTGGACTTCGACACAGACACCGCATTACGTGCATCGCGCGGTGGCGAAGGTGCTGGAGCTCGCGCCCGCACGCATCCGCGTCATCGCCACGCCGAACGGCGGCGGCTTCGGCGGTAAGAGCGATCCCTTCAACCACGAGATCGCGGTCGCAAAGCTCGCGATGCTCACCGGCCGTCCCGTCAAGATCACGCTGACGCGGGAAGAGGTTTTCTACTGCCATCGCGGCCGCCATCCCACGTTGATGTGGGTCAGGACGGGTGTGAAGCGCGACGGGTCGATCACCGGAATGCATTTCCGGTCGCTGCTCGACGGCGGCGCGTATGGGTCCTACGGCGTGGCGAGCACGTACTACACGGGCGCGCTGCAGACCGTCACCTATCACGTGCCGCGCTACCACTTCCAGGGTGCACGGGCGTTCACGAACAAAGCGCCCTGCGGCCCGAAGCGTGGTCACGGCACGCCGCAGCCGCGTTTTGCCGTCGAAGTCCATCTCGACAAAATCGCGGAGCAGCTGGCGATCGATCCGGCAGAGCTGCGCCTCAAGACCTTGGTGCCGCCGAACTCACTCACCGCCAACTATCTCCGCGTCGGCTCGATGGGCCTCGGCACGTGTATCGCCAAGGTCGTCGAGGGATCGGACTGGAAGCGGAAGTTCCGCAAACTGCCGGAGGGCCATGGCGTCGGGCTCGCGTGCTCGAGCTACATCTCGGGCGCCGGGCTGCCGATCTACTGGAACAACATGCCGCATGCCGATCTACTGGAACAACATGCCGCACTCTGGCGTGCAGCTGAAATGCGACCGCGGCGGCGGCGTTACGGTATTCTGTGGGTCGACCGAGATCGGCCAGGGCTCGGATTCAATCCTCGCCTACATCGTCGCTGAAGTACTCGGCGTCGACCCGTTCGACATCGCGGTCGTCACGGCTGACACCGATCTGACGCCCGTCGACCTCGGCAGCTACTCGAGTCGCGTGACTCTGATGAGCGGCAACGCCGCCCTCCAGGCGGCCGAACGAGCGCGCCAGATCCTGGCGCTGCACGCCGGGCGCAAACTCAAGGTCCCCGTCGAGCGGCTGACGTTCGCCGGCGGGCGCGTGTTCGATTCGAAGGATCGGAAACGCGGCGCGTCCTTTGCTGAAGCCGTGCAGTGGGCGGAAGCGGCGGAGGGCACCGTGGGGACGGTTGGATCGTACACGCCGCCCCAGAGCGCGGGGAAGTACCGCGGCGCCGGCGTCGGGCCGTCGCCGGCCTACTCCTACAGCGCCTGTGTGGCCGAGGTGGATGTGGATCCGGAGACCGGGATCGTGCGCGTGCCCACGATCTGGATTGCGCATGACGTCGGTCGATCCATCAACTCCGCGTCAGTGATCGGCCAGGTCGAGGGCTCGATCTACATGGGGTTGGGTGAGGCGTTGATGGAGGAAATGGCGTACCGCGGCGACCTGAAAGTGGTCCACAAGATTCCTTCCCTGCTCGAGTACAAGAGTCCCACGACCCTCGAGATGTGCGACGTCATCACGTATCTCGTCGAAGATCCCGATCCCAACGGCCCGTTCGGCGCCAAGGAAGTCGGCCAGGGACCGCTGCTGCCGGTGATGCCCGCAGTCGCCAATGCGGTCTACGATGCGGTCGGCGTGCGGATCGACGAGGTGCCGATCACGCCGGAGAAAGTCTTCAAAGCCTTGAAACGGAAGCAGAAAGGCGAGTCCCCGCGCTACGGACCTGAGCGGTTCCCTGACATACCCTGGCCAGAGCCGGTTCGCGTGCCGACGCCGTGGGAAGGCGGCGACGGCAAGGCCGTCACCGCGGCGCCAGTTCCGCTCGAGCGGCCGCACTGATGCTTCGCCTCCCCACGTTCCGATACCTGCAGCCGCAGAGTCTGGCGGAAGCGCTGCATATGAAGGCCGATGCCGGCCCCGACGGCATGTTCGTCGCGGGAGGGACTGACCTCTATCCGAACATGAAGCGACGGCATCAGGAACCGAAAACGGTCATCTCACTAATGGGTATTCCGGAACTGAGAACGATGGAACGTGAGAAGGTTGGAACGTGTGTGACTTTGACTGCTCTTTCCAACTTTCCAACCTTCCAACATTCCGCCGTCGCGACCGCCGCCCGCCTGGTCTCCACGCCCCTGCTCCGCAACATGGGCACCCTCGGCGGCAACCTCTGCCTCGACACGCGCTGCAACTACTACAACCAGTCCTACGAGTGGCGGAAGTCGATCGACTTCTGCATGAAAAAGGACGGCGCGATCTGTTGGGTGGCGCCGTCATCGCCGCGCTGCTGGGCAGTGAGCTCCTCCGACGTCGCGCCGGTCATGGTGGCGATCGGTGCCGAATATCGGTTGGTCGGACCGCAGGGTGAGCGTGTCGTTCCCGCGGGACGGTTCTACAACAACGACGGCATCAATTATCTCACCAAGCAACCCGATGAAATCCTCGCCGCCGTGCGGTTGCCGGCGCCCAATGGCTGGGACGCCGTTTACCACAAATTGCGGCGCCGCGGGTCGTTCGATTTTCCGGTACTGGGCGTCGCGGCGTGGATTCAATGGAAAGGCAAGAATGTCGTCGACGCGCGTATCGTACTCGGCGGGGTCGCGAGCTACCCGCAGGAGATCCCTGAGGCGGGCGCCGCACTCAAGGGCGCGACGCTGACAAACGAGTCGATTGCGGCCGCAGCGGAAGCAGCATACCGTCCCTCAAAACCGATGGACAACACCGATTTCGATTTGTCGTGGAGGAAGCAGATGACGCGCGTGTACGTCACCCGCGCACTTGGAGAGCTGCGAGACCGGCACAATAAGTAGCAGCAGCATCGCGACACTTCCCGAACAGCGCAGCCTCAGGCACGTTTGTCGCCTTATGACACCACGTCCGAGACCACTCGTTCTCCTGTCGGCGCTCAGTCTCGTCGGCGCGAGCCTGGCCGCGCAGCTGCCGCGCGATCTCGACACCTACGTCACCCGCGTGATGCACGATTTCGAGGTACCCGGCCTCGCCCTCGCCATCGTGCAGGACGGTCGCGTCCTCCTCGCCAAGGGCTACGGCGTCCGCAAACTGGGCGAGCCAACACCGGTCGACGAGCGGACGCTGTTCGGCATCGCGTCCAATACGAAAGCCTTTACCGCCACCGCGCTGGGGATCCTCGTCGAGGAAGGAAAGCTCCGCTGGGACGCGCCAGTGATCGACTATCTGCCGGGCTTTGCGATGTACGACCCCTTCGTCACGCGCGAGCTCACGATCCGCGACCTCCTCGTCCACCGCAGTGGTCTGGGACTCGGCGCCGGCGACCTCCTCTGGTGGCCGACGTCCACATATGACCGAAAAGAGATCGCGCGCCGACTGCGGTACATCAAACTCGCGACCAGTTTTCGCAGTGCGTACGCGTACGACAACGTTCTCTACCTGGTCGCCGGGCAGGTGATCGAGACGGTCTCGGGGCAATCGTGGGAAGACTTCGTGCAATCGAGAATTCTCGCCCGGGTAGGAATGACGGGGAGCACCGTGCGCCATTCGTCGGCCGCGGGGGGCGGGGGGGGCGGGGGGGGCAATGTTGCCGCACCGCACGCGCCGATCGACGGCAAAGTTTGGCCGATCGCGCCGTTCACCAGCGACAACACGAATCCGGCAGGGGGCATCAACTCGAGCGCAACCGACATCGCGAAGTGGATGATCGTGCAGCTTGATTCCGGCCGCTTGGCCGGCAGTCGTCTCTTCTCGCAAAATACGGCGCGCGAGCTCTGGTCCGTGGCGACACCGATCCGCCCGGGTATTCCGCCGGCCGAGTTGACAGCGCTCAAGGCGAGCTTCGCCGGCTATGGGCTGGGATTCTTTCTACGCGACTATCGGGGTTATAAGCTGGTAACGCACACCGGCGGGCTGCCCGGCTACGTCTCGCGAATTTCGTTGATCCCCGATCGGAAACTGGGCATCGCCGTCTTCACGAATCAGGAGTCCGGCGAGGCATTCGAGGCGATCAGCTGGCGACTGCTCGATCACTTCCTTGGGGCGCCGGCAACCGATTGGGATGCCGCATATCGCGTCGTCAGGGCCCGCGGAGACTCCGCCACCGCGGCCGAGGAGAGACGCGCGGTCGCCAAACGCGACACGGCGTCGCGACCGTCTCTCCCGCTCGAGAAGTATGCGGGGACGTATCGCGACGCCTGGTATGGCGATGTGACGATCGCGCTCGAGACGGGTAAGCTGGTGCTGCGGTTTTCCCACACGCCGTCGCTCACCGGCGATCTCGAGCACTTCCAGTACGACACCTTCATCGCGCGTTGGCGCGACCGCGAGCTGCGGGCGGACGCCTACGTCAGCTTCGCGCTCAGGCCCGACGGGTCCATCGATCAGGTCAAGATGGCCGCCGTCTCCCCGGCGACCGACTTCAGCTTCGACTTTCAGGACTTGTTGCTAGTGCCTCAATCTCCGCCTTAGCCTTGGCGAGGATTGCGGCGATGTTCTTGCGCGCTGCCTCCGTCTCAGTCTTCCAACCGGTCCGGTAGACCGCCTTTACGAGCTGGCCAAGCGACCGGTTCACTTCCGCCATCGAGCCGCCCACCGTGCGCTCTACCGTTTCGGTCACGCGGTCGAAGATGTCTTCGACAATGTCTTTGTGCTCGTCCAAGAATGCCCGTCCTGTGTCGGTGATTTCGTAGACCTTCTTGCCTTCGACGTCACGAGCGACCACGAGGGCTTCGTCCTCGAGCCACTGTAACGTTGGATATACGGTGCCAGGCGACGGCGAGTAGCAGCCGTGCATCCGCTCTTCCAACTCCTTCATGACTTCGTAGCCGTGACGTGGCTTGTCACGCAGCAGCTTGAGAATCACGTACTTCATGTCGCCGGCCCCGAACCACTGGCGGCGGCCACCGCTGCGGCGACCCCGGAATCCCCAGGCCCGCGGGCCGAAACCGAACGCGAACCCCTCCCAGCCGAACTTCCCAGTCATCTCTGCCTCATGTTAGATGTTACGCCACGATATTATGGCACGATATATCTTGTCAAGCAGTCATTTTTGCGGCGTGCGCCAAGTCACAATCCGACTTGAGCTTGCACGTTCGATGCGCGCTCCTACATTCCACCCTCGCTTGGCCAATCACCCCACTGTAGCGCCCTGGGAGAGGAGCAGCGATGGCTGTGCAAGTCACCCCCCACCCCTCGTGGGTGGCGGAGCTGGATTCCACGCTCGAGCCAAGCCGGCAGGCAATTCTGGACACGCCGGTCATTATCGACGCGTCCGAGAATCAACTGGTCGACGGACAGATCCAGAACTTCCTGGTCTCCTTCTATCCCATCATTCGAGACTTCCCGCAGTGGCTGCAGATGCTCCTCGACCGCTCACCGGCGATGGGGCGAGAATTCTTCACGGACAATATCCGGGTGGAACGGCGACATGACGCCATGTGGCGGGCGATGGGCGATGGCTTCAACGTGCCCAAGAAGCGCTTTCAGGAGCCCGAGCCGATGCTCGCCGAAGTCAAGAAATTCCATGGCTATTTGACGGACATGTGCCGGAACGCGGAATTTGGTACGGCAGTATCGGCGACCAACTACGCGGTGGAAGGCGTGGCCCAGAAGATCTCGGAAAAGGCCCTTCGCGGGCTCGCCAAGAACGCGAAGATCGGGCCGCGGGGGCGCTGGTGGCTGGAGGAGCATGCCAAGTACGACGATGAGCATCCGATTCATGCGCTGGAAATCATCAAGGACTGCGTCAAGCGCGGCCCCGATTCACCGCAGGGTGTCACCGATTCGGCGCTCGAGAGCCTGGACCTGATGCGGTACGCGATGGAGGCTTCCTATCACGCGTGAGTAAAAGTCGCCGCGTCTCGCCCGCGCGGGGTACCCGCCCGACTACCGCTGCCGCCAAGCGGCCGCCGCTGGACCTGCTGCAGGCTGCGACGGACATCGTAGCAGCCCTTCCGGACGCCGTCGTCGTGACGGGGATGGACCGCCGCGTGCTGGCAGCCGCCACCCTCCGAGACATCACCGATCCGAAGCGCGCCCAGGACACGCTGGCGCGCTCCGAGGCTCGCTACCGGCATCTCGTCGAGTCCGCGTCTGATGCGATCGTGACGCTCGACGCCAACGGCCGCTTCACCACGGTCAATCACGCCGCCGAAAACATCTCCGGCTACCGCCGCGAAGAGCTCGTGGGTCAGTGGTTCGCGCCGATGCTTCCCGACGACGATCTGCCCAAGGCACTCGGGCATTTCCAGCAGGCGCTCTCCGGTGAGACGGGCCTCTTCGAGACCCAGTTCTACCGCAAAGACGGCGAGGTCCGGACGATCTCCGTGACCTACTCGACGCCGCAGAAGGACGAAGAGGTCCTCTGTCTGATTCGCGACGTCACCGATCAGAAGATGCTGCAGGAGCAGCTGATTCAGTCCGAGAAGATGTCCGCGATCGGCCAGCTGGTCTCCGGCGTCGCTCACGAGCTCAACAACCCGCTCGCCGGCATCTCGGCCTTCGCCCAGCTGCTGCTCGCCGAAAAGCGCTTCCCGCCCGAACAGCGTACCGCCGCGGAGACGATTTACAGCGAGGCGCGGCGCGCGAGCCGTATCGTGCAGAACCTCCTCACCTTCGCGCGGCAGCACAAAGCCGAGAAGGTGCCGACCGGCCTGAACCAGGTACTGGACGACACGCTCGAGCTCCGCGGGTATGAGCTCCGGGTCCGCGGCATCGACGTCCGTCGCGAATACGACGAGTCGTTGCCGGACACGATGGCCGATGCGCACCAGCTCCAGCAGGTGTTCCTGAACCTCATCACGAACGCCGAACAGGCGATGGAGCAGCGCGACGGTCACCATCACCGCCTGACCGTGCGGACGCGCCGCACCGGTGACACCATGCGCATCGAGGTGGAGGATTCGGGCGACGGCATTCCGGCGAACTTGATCGAACGGATTTTCAATCCGTTCTTCACGACCAAGCCGACCGGCTCGGGGACCGGCCTCGGACTCTCGATTTCACTCGGCATCGTGCGGGAGCACGAAGGTCGGATCTGGGCCGAGAATGTCCCGCAGGGCGGCGCCCGCTTCGTGGTCGAGCTTCCGGTCATCCAGCCGCGCGCCTCGGGAGAGTTTCAGACCGTGGCGCAGGTGCACCGCGTGGGGGACAGCCTGCGGGTGCTCGTCGTCGACGACGAAGCATCCGTCCGCGTTTCGCTCCAGCGGTATCTCGCGGGCCGCGGCCACGACGTCGAGACGACGGCCAGCGGTGAAGACGCCCTCGCCCGTCTGCGCGCGACGTTGTATGACGCGGTGATCGTGGACATGCGGATGCCCGATCTCTCGGGCGAACAGCTCTTCGAGCGATTGCGCAGCAACGACCCGGCGCATGCCGAGCGTGTGATCTTCACGACGGGCGACCTCGTCAACGAGCAAATGCGCCGTTTCCTCGACGGCTCGGGCCGGCCTTGCGTCCCCAAGCCATTCGAGTTCGCTTCTTTCGATCAGGCACTGCCGGCCGCGCGCCGGCGGTAATTCTCACCTCATCTCCGACAGGTCCATGCGCCCGATCCTCGTCGCGCTGTCGCTCTGCGTGTGCTCCACTACGTCCGTCACGGCCCAAGACGCATTCGACTTCTACGCCCGCGGCCCCTACCGGCAGGCGGTCCCCCGCCCCGAAGCAATTACCGGCTATGCCGCGGGCGAAGAGCAGACGATGTACGCCGTGATGCAGCGGTACCTCGACACGCTGGTAGCGACGGCGAGCGACCGCGTGCGCATCGAGACGTGGGGGCGGACGGTGGAGTACCGGCCGATCCGGGCGCTCGTCATCTCGGACCCCGCGAATCTGGCCAAGCTGGATCAGATCCGAGCGGCCATCGCGGAGCTCGTGGATCCTCGCAAGACCTCCGCGGCCCGCGCGCAGGCAATCGCCGCGCAAACCCCCGCCATCGCCCTCTTGCAGTACTCCGTGCACGGCAACGAGCCCGCCGGCTTCGAAGCGGCGATGCAGGTCGCCTACCAACTCGCGGCGTCCGACGAGCCGCAGACGGTCGAGCTGCTCAAATCGCTCGTCATCGTGCTGAATCCTTCGGCGAACCCCGACGGCCATGAGCGCTTCGCGGCGTGGTACAACTCCGTCGCGGTCGGCGCCGATCATCCGTGGGCCTTCGAGCAAAATGAGCCGTGGAGCATCACGGGCCGCTACAACCACTACCGCTTCGACATGAACCGCGATCTCGTCGCGCAGAGCCAACGGGAAGTGCGCGCGATGATGGACGGCATTTTGCGCTGGCATCCGCAGGTGTTGGTCGACCATCACTCGACGACGCCGACGTTTTTCTTCCCGCCGGTCGCGCAAGCGGTCAACATGAATCTTCCGGCGCAGACCACCAAGTGGTTCGACACGTACGGCAGAGGCAACGCGGTCGCGTTCGACAAATACGGCTGGCAGTATTTCGTCCGCGGCGTGTTCGACTTCTTCTATGTGGGCTATTGGGACGAGTGGTCGACGTTCCAGGGCGCGACCGGAATGACGTATGAGACCGATGGCGGGCCCGAATTCCGCAGGCGGCGCGACGACGGCACGATCACGACGTTCCGCGACGGCATCGCCCATCATTTCATCGCGTCACTCGCGACACTCGAGACGACCGCGAAGAACCGGCAGAACCGTTTGCTCGACTACTACGACTTCCGCCGCTCTGCCATGACGGAAGCCGCCACGGACCGGCTCAAGCGCGTGGTGATCATTCCCGGTAACGATCCGCAATCCGCGGCACATGTCGTCGGATTGTTGCTGCGCAACGGCATCGAAGTGACGCGGCTGCGGCAGGCGACGTCGTCACGAGGGGCGCACAGCTATCTGAGCCCGCGCGCAGCGGCAACCGCGCGGACGTTCCCGGCGGGCAGCTATGTCGTCGATCTGAACCAGCCCCAGCGCCGTATCGCCAAAGCGCTGCTCGAGCCGGACGCCGAGTTGCAGCGCACGTTCGTGGATCGTGAGCTGGCGAAATTTCGGCGCAACCGCCGCCGCGGCGAGGATGCCGACAAGGAGGAATACGGCTTCTACGACATCACGGCGTGGTCGCTGCCGCTGACGTTCAATCTCGACGCTTATTGGACCGAGGATGCTGGAGCGGGGGGGGCGGCTGATCCCGTCACCGATACGACTCTTGCCGCACCTCCCGCCCCGACGCGCGCCGCCAGCGCCTACGTCTTCCAGAACGACAACCCCGGTGCAGTGCGGCTGGCGCTGGCTCTGGAAGCCGAAGGCTTCAAGGTCGCCATCGGCACGCAGCCGCTTCGCGCCAATGGGCGGACCTATCCGCGAGGCGCCTTCGTCGTTCGCCCGCAGCGGAATGCGGCGACGTTGCACGATCGCATCGCCGCGCTCGGGCCATCGTTTGGCGTGACGGTCACGTCCGTGCAAACGGCGTTCCCGGACACTGGGGAGGTGGGGATCGGCTCAGGCGAAGTCGTAGGACTGCACGCGCCCTCGATTCTGGTGGCGGCCGGTGACGGCATCTCCGAGACGAGCTACGGCTGGACCTGGAATTTCCTCACGCGCGAGATGAACGCGCCGTTCACTCCCGTGCCACTCAGAGCGATCGCGCGCATCGCCGACCTCCAGAGCTTCAACGTCCTGATCATCCCGGACGGCAACGGCGGGCGGATGCGCCGCGAGCTGGGCGACGATGGCGTCGAACGACTGAAGGCGTGGGTGCGCTCGGGCGGCGTGCTGATCGGGTACGGGGGCGCAGGCGAGTTGGCGTCCACCAAAGACGTCGGTCTATCGACCATCGCGACCGTGGCGCCTGACAGCGGTGCCAAGCCCGATACTACCGCCGCTGGGCGCGAACCCGCCCTGCTCTCGCCCTCCGCACCGGCGCGCGACCGGCTCGAATGGATCCCCGGCGCGATTTTCCGGGCGACGCTCGACACGACGCATTGGCTGACGCTGGGCTATGAACGCGACCGCCTGCCGGTGTTCATCGACGGCGACACATTCTGGAAGCCGTCCAAGGGCGGGGCCAACGCCGCCACGTTCACCGATCCGGTTGATTCGCTGGTGTTGTCCGGTTTCACGTGGCCCGACAACACTGCCCGGCTTCTCAAAGGCTCCACCTGGGCGGTCGTCGAGAATCAGGGCAATGGCCGGGTGGTGCTCTTCCTGAGCGACCCGCTGTTCCGGGCGTTTCTGCGCGGACCGGCCCGGCTGCTCACGAATGCCATCTTGATCGGACCGAACCGATAAAAAAAAGGGCGGCAGATACTCTGCCGCCCTTCTCTCGCTTTGCCGGCCCGTCCTCTAGATAACCCGCGTCAGCCGAACGTCCCGTGGCCTCCAGAGTTTCGGCCTTACGCGGAACCAGCTCGGTTCTTCATGCGCGCGCGGAGCCACGTGGAACATCCGATTCTCCTCGGGCACCTTCCAGTTGACCGTGACGTGCTTCTGCTTGCGCAGCACGTCGAGCGTGACGGTCTCGCCCGGATCGTAGGACCGCAGAATCCGCATCGCCTGCATCGGTGAGGTTGGCTTCCGTCCGCCGATCGACAGGATGACATCGCCGCCCTTGAGGTTCAGGGTCGAATCTTCCGGAACACGCACGACGAGAACGCCCTCGCGGGTTCCGAAATACTCGCCGAGCTCGGGGTTCAGCTCGACGAGCTCGATGCCGCCCCAGGGGCTTCCGAACGCAAATTCGAACTCGTTCCCTGGGCCGGTCTGCATCCGCAGCCTGGGCAGTATCTCGTCCATCGCGCCCATGCCAGGCATTCCCGGCATCTCCAGGCGGCCGGTCATGGGAAGCTCTTCAGCCACAATCGTGGCCTTGCGATTCTCGTTGCCCCGTCGGTACTCGACCTGCACCGTGTCACCGGGCTCGAGCCGATGCGCCAGCTCGATGAGCTTCAAGCCGGGCCCGGAGCCCTCGCCCTCCTCTGCCGCCGCCCCACCCAGCGACGTTGTGTTAAAGCGCGTGATGACATCGCCCTGTTTGATGCCCGCCTTGTCGGCGGGTCCACCGGGAGTCACGCCTTCGATTCTGGCACCGATCTTATCTCCCGCCGCGTCGGCCTTCGTGTCGACTACGACGCCGATGCGGCCGTGGCTACCGCTGAACGAATACACGCCGAACGGGCCTGTCTGCACGCGCACGCGGGGACGCGCTCGTACCCGAGGTTGCGGCGCGTTCTGCGTCACTGACGCAGCTGGCCAGATCAGACAGGCGGCCAGAGCCGCCATGCTCAAATTGCGAATCATTGCTTTCCCTCCAGGGCTTTTAGAGCCCGACGTAACGAGCCCGCGTCGCGCGGGCCGTCACCAGCTCCCGCATCAGGCCGACCCGTTGCTGCCACAGTTTTACGAGTTCGGCGTCCTGCTCACCCACATTGCGCTGCGTGAGGGTGGCAAGCGTGCCATCGATATCCGAAATGCGATCTTCGAGCTCCGCTACGACGGCCGCGCAATGACCGCTGAGGACGCGTCCGTCTACGTCGTAGTGCTGCAAGGAGTCTTCGAGTGTCGCGGATTGTTGTTTCGCCTGCGTGAGCTCGGCGTGAAGGTTGCCGCTCTGGCCGAGGATCGACGGCTGGATTAACAGGACTCCAGCGAGCAGGGCTGCCGCGGCGAGCGTCCCGCCCCAGGCACTCCGGCTGCGCCGCCGACGGACCCGCTCCGAGTTCAGCACCGCGCGGACGGCCGGCCAGCGATCGCGTGGCGGTCGCAGCGTCGGCAATGCCTTGAGCTGCGCCACCCGCTGGTACAGCGCTTCCAGCTCCGCCTGACAGATCGCGCAGGTGATGATGTGCCGGCGTGCCCACACCGACCCCTCACCAGCCCGCAGCGCTCCCAGGTCTTCCATCGTGCAATGCATCATGGCGTCGCTCCTCCAACATCCTCATTCAGCATCCGCCGCAACCGCGCGTGGGATCGCGCCAGCTGCGACTTGGAAAAACTCACCGACTTCCCCATCTGTTCGGCGATCTCTTCGTGCGTGTAGCCTTCGACGTCGTGCAACCAGACGACCGCCCGCGAGGTCTCCGACAGCCCCTCGAATGCGCGCTCCAGATCGAGGTTCGCGCCGACGTGCATCGTCGGGCCGCCGGGCTCGTCGTCCAGGGATTCCGTCGCGCGCACCTGATCGCGGCGCATGCGCATCAACGCCTTGGTAGAGGCAATGCGCCGAACCCAGCCCCACAGGTGGCCCTCGCCGCGGTATTGCTTGATGTTCCGGACCACTTCCAAAAACGTCTCCTGCAACACGTCTTCCGCGTCTTCCGGCCGTCTCAACATCCGCCGCGCCAGATTGTAGACCGGCGTCTCGAAGGCCCGGTACAGGGCTTCGAGGGCGGCTTCATCTCCGGCTTGCGCGCGGGCGACGAGGACATCCGGGACGGCGAGCGACACGGTCATTGTCCGAAAACTATGATGCCACAATTACGTAGAACGTCGCGAATCGATCTAGGGAAAATCATGGTTCCTTAAGGCGTTGCGGCGTAGTAGCTTGCCGCATGGCCCAACCCGATATCCAGCAGTGGCTCCATCATTGGCAAGACGAAGCCGACGCTGCGTATCTCTATCTCGCGTTGGCAGGTCAAGAGACCGATCCCCACAAGAAAGACGTGTACATCAAGCTGGCCGGCGTGGAAGAGCGGCACGTGCAGATGTGGGGGAAGCTGCTCGCCGAGCACGGCCACGCGGTTGGGCGGACGGAGCCGTCGTTCAATGCCAGGGTGCGCGCGTGGTTCGGACGCCGCTTCGGGACGCGGTATCTCCTCCCACTCCTGTTGCGGGAGGAAGGACAGGAAGTCAAGGGATATCTCGACCTCCACAACGAATCGAGCCTTCCCGACGCGCAAGCGGTGTCGCTTCAGCTCGCGAAGGAATCGGCCGCGCACGCGGGGACGCTCGCCGACCTTGCGGGCAAGGGGAACGAGCCGTGGCATAAGACGGGCTCGGGCGGATTCCTGCGGAACGTCGTGTACGGGTTCAACGACGGGCTCACGGCGAATTTCGGGTTAGTGGCCGGCGTGATCGGCGCGGCGGTGCAGCCGCACGTGATCATGATTTCCGGCGTGGCGGGCATGATCGCCGATGCGCTGTCGATGGGGTCGTCCGGCTACCTGGCCGCGAAGAGCGAGCAGGAGGTGTGGGAGCACGAAATCGCGATGGAGAAGGAAGAGATTCGGCTGATGCCCGAGATCGAAGAAGAGGAGCTGGCGCTCGTGTATCAGGCGAAGGGCGTGGACCCTCGCACCGCGCGCCGTATGGCGAGCGAAGTCATGCAAGACCCCGAGCGGGCGCTCGGTGAGCAAGTACGCGAAGAGCTGAAGATCGGCGAGGCGCACGCGACGCCGTTCAAAGAAGGATGGGTGACGGGTGTCGCGACGGCGATCGGCGCGTTCATCCCCGTCGCGCCATTCCTCGTGCTGACCGGTCGAGCTGCGATTCTGATGGCGTTCGTCATCGCCATGCTCTCCCACTTCGCGGTAGGAGCGGCGCGCAGCTTTTTCACCGGCCGCGGTGTCCTCCGCAGTGGCGTCGACATGTTTGTGATCGGCATGGGCGTAGCGGCGGTCGGCTATCTCGTCGGCGATTTGGTCGCGAAAATTCTTTAGACGACCAGATTCACCAGCCGATCCTGCACGTAGATGACTTTTTTGAGCGGCTGGCCATCGACAAACTTTCGCACCGCTTCATCCGCCAACACCCGCTCGACGACTTCTTTCTCGGCCATCCCGCGCGGCACGACGAGGCGTGAGCGAAGCTTGCCGTTGACCTGAATCGCGATTTCGACGTCGCCCGCGCTCGCCAACCGCTGGTCATAGTCCGGCCAACGCTGCTCGAAGACGGAGCCCTTTCCGCCGAGAGCCTCCCAGAGCTCCTCTGCGATGTGTGGTGCGTAAGGAGCGAGCATGATCACGAGGGGCGTCACCAACTCCCTGCCTCCGGCTCCCTGCTCCCTCAATTCATTGACGTACTCCATCATTGCCGAAATCGCGGTGTTGTATTGCAGCGCTTCGGTATCAGCGCTGACTTTGCGGATGGTGCGATGCAGCTTCTGTTCGGCGGCCGGCGTGCCACGGTTTTGCCCCGGAGTGAGCTGTGCCTCATGGGCGAGCGTCCACACCTTTTCCAGGAATCGCCGGATGCCGATGATGCCCTCGTCCCGGAAGTCGCCACCCTCCTGGAAAGGCCCAAGGAACATGAGGTACATGCGGAACGTGTCGGCGCCCCACTCCTGGATGTAGGTGTCGGGTACGACGACGTTGCCGCGCGACTTCGACATCTTGGCGCCGTCTTTCACGATCAAACCGTGCGCGCGGAACTTCGGATAGGGCGTATCGAAGTGCAGGAGGCCGAGATCGTACAAGACCATGCAGATAAAACGGGAATAGAGCAGATGCAGAACGGCGTGCTCGTTCCCACCGATGTAGCTCGTCACCGGAAGCCACTGCTTCGTCCGCGCCGGATCGAAGGGGCGGTCGTTGAACTCGGTCGACGGGTAGCGCAGGTGGTACCACGCAGAGTCGAGGAAGGTGTCGGAGACGTCCGTCTCGCGCCGACCTTTGCCGCCGCACTGCGGGCATTTCACGAAGTACCATTCCTCATGACGCGCGAGTGGGCTCACGCCCGTGTCGTCGGGACGGAAGTCATCGATGAGCGGCAGCTCGACAGGCAAATCCTTCTCGGGAACGGGGACGACGCCGCATTTGTCACAGTAGATGATCGGGATCGGCGGACCCCAATAGCGCTGCCGTGAGATACACCAGTCGTGGAGCCGGTACTGGACGCGCGGCGTGGCGAGCCCGCGTTCCGCCAACCAGGTCACGATGCGCCGAGCTCCTTCACGGCAGTCGAGCCCATCGAACGGACCCGAATTCATCAACACACCGTCCTCGGAGACGGTGGGGAGGGTCTCGCCCGGCACGTGAACGACCTGACGAATCGGAAGCTTGAATTGCGTGGCGAACTCGAAATCGCGCTTGTCGTGCGCGGGCACCGCCATGATCGCGCCGGTCCCGTACTCCATGAGCACGTAGTCGGCCGTCCAAATCGGAATCGCCTCGCCCGTCGCGGGATTACGGGCGTAGGAGCCGACAAACACGCCGCTCTTCGTCCGGTCCCCGACGCGGCGGGAGACGATGTCTTTGGACTGCACCTCACGTTGATATGCTTTGACGGCGGAGCGCTGCTCGACCGCCGTCAGCTCGTCGACGAGGGGATGCTCGGGGGCAATGACGAGATACGTCGCACCAAACACCGTATCAGCGCGTGTCGTGAATACGTTGATCTTGCGGCCACCGGGCGTTTCGAACAGGAGCTCCGCGCCTTCACTGCGGCCGATCCAGTTCCGCTGGAGCAGCTTGGTGGAAGTCGACCAATCGATTTGATCGAGATTCGCAAGCAACCGCTCGGCGAAGTCAGTGATGCGGAAAAACCACTGCTCGAGAAAGCGCTGCTCGACCGCGGTGCCGCAGCGCTCGCAGCGGCCGTCGATCACCTGCTCGTTCGCGAGGACGGTCTTGTCCTTGGGGCACCAGTTCACCGCCGCACGCTTTTTGTACGCGAGGCCGGCGTGGTACAACTTCAAGAACAGCCACTGCGTCCACGTGTAATAGGCGGGGTCCGTCGTCGAGAGCTCGTGCCGCCAATCGTACATGCCACCGAAGCGGCGGAGCTGGCGCCGAAACGTCGCGATGTTCTGCGGGATCAGCTTGGCGGGGTTGGTCCCGATCGTGAGCGCGTAGTTCTCCGAGTGGATCCCGAATGCATCGAACCCCATCGGCTCGAAGACGTCGTACCCCTGCAGGCGCTTGAACCGACCGTAGATGTCGGCACCCGTAAACGCGAACATGTTGCCGACGTGTAGCCCCTCCGCCGAGGGGTACGGAAACATCATGAGGTTGTAGAACGGCCGCGTCGCTCGATCCAGATCGGGCTCGTTGGTGTGGCGCTCCACCCAACGCCCCTGCCATTTTGCTTCGAGCGCCGCCGGATCGTAGCTTGGGATGTTTCGCATACGTGCCCAATACTAAACCGCAACGGAATGGCCATAAAGTCTCAGCAACTGCGGCAAAGTTTTCTGATCTCGGGGGCCGGCGCTGCCGTCCTCCTGGTGCTGTTCGTCGCCTGGGTGACCAGCAGCCGGGTCGGTCACGTGCTCGAGCAGCAGGCGGATGTACGCGGTCGCGACGTCGCCACCCGCGTGGCGGCTATCGTCACGCAGTACCTGAAAGAGCGGCGCCGTGAAGTCGTCTCCCTTGCCAGCCTTCCCCAACTCGTGAATGACGTACGCCAAGCCAGTCAAACGGTCGTCGCTCGCGGGCTTGACCGCACGCCGATTCCGGATCTGGAGCGCGCGTTCAACGCCACGCGCCAGTTAGGCGGCGACCCGGACCTGCAAGCGTACGTGCGCGCCTACACCACGATCTCTGATTTCGCCGAGATCATCGTGACGGAGCGGCACGGCCTCAACGTACTGACGTCCGACCGGCCGTCCGATTTCGTGCAGCGCGACGAAGCGTGGTGGCAAAAGACGATGCAGGAGGGGTTGTACGAAGGCGACGCCAAGTTCGACTCCTCGGCCGGCATCACATCGCTCGAGATCGACGTCCCCGTTCGAGCCGCCGGCGTCGCCCAGCCGCTCGGCGTGCTCAAGGCGGTGTTTGCGCTCGATCGGCTGCGCGCGTTACTCGGCACCGAGGAGCTCGCGGGCCGCGCCTACCTCGAGGTTGTCGATGGACGCGGGAAGGTGCTCGTCTCGAAAGATCCGAACCTCCAGCTCCAGACTCTCCCCGACAAAGACCGGATTCCGCTTGGCGCGGAGGCGGCGGCCGCTCACGTCACGACCACCCGTGGGGAGGATCAGCTCGTGGTCTCCGTCCCCGCGAATCAGGGCGAGTGGTGGGTCTTGTATCGAGAGCCGGCGGCGACGGCGTTCGCGGCGGCACGGAGTACGCAACGCGCGGTCTGGCTTGGCGCCTTACTCGTTGCCGCAGTGGCGGTCGGCGCGTTGTTCTGGTTGTCGCAGCGGCTGGGCCGGCTCGTGACGGAACCGGTGCTCGCAGCGGGCGCGATCGCGAGCCGCATCGCGGGTGGGGACCTGTCGGTGACCGTAGCGACGCATCGGGCTGAGGCGACGGAAGTCGCGGAGCTCATGTCCTCGGTGCACTCGATGGTCGTCGCCTTGCGCCGGCTCGTCGGCGCGATTCGCGCCGCCGCCGATGAAGCGGCTGCCATGGCCACGGAGATTTCGGCGTCGACGGAAGAGATGAGCGCGTCGACCGAGGAGATGGCGTCAACGTCGCAGGATCTCTCGCGCCGCGCCGGCGAGCAGGCGCAGACCGTTCGTGCCGCAGCCGATGACGCGGCGCGTATTCTGCAAATCGCCGGGAAGCTCGCGCAGGGCGCGGAGGAAGCGGCGCGCCGCAACACCGATCTGTCGGCATTGGCGCGACGCCACAAGGAGGGCCTGGACCAGAGCACCGTACGACTCGCGAAGCTCGCCGACGAAGTCGCGAAGGGCGCGGAGGAAGCCGAAGCGCTGGCGCAGGCGTCGGCGCGGATTCAGACGTTCGTGGCTCAGACGAAAGCGGTCGCGACCCAGACGAACATGCTGGCGCTGAATGCCGCCATCGAGGCGGCGCGCGCCGGCCCGCAGGGACGGGGGTTTGCGGTCGTCGCCGACGAGGTGCGCAAGCTTGCCTCAGTCGCCGCCGCGGCTGCCGGGGACACCGCCGACACGGTTCGCGGTGTCCTGACGCGGGTGCAAGCGACGCGCGACCGGCTGCTGCGGTTGGCGGAAGGTGGCGCCGCGGTGCGGGAAGCGTCGCAGACTGCCGCCCAGGGCCTGACGACCGTCGCGGGCGAGGCGGACGCGAACGCCGCCTGGAGTCGCGAGATCGCCCAATCGGCCGGCGAGCTGCGCGCGCTCGTCGAAGAGATCGCGAATCGGCTCGGGACGGTCGCCGGCCAGACGGACACCCTGCTCGCATCCGCCGAGGAGCTGGCCGCCTCAGGCGAGGAGCAAAGCGCGTCCACGGAGGAGATCGCGTCGTCCGCCAATCAGCTCGCGGAAGCGGCCGATCGGCTCACCGGCGCCGTGAAGTCATTCCGATTGTTGGCGGACGAGCAGCAGCAGCAACAGGCGGCGGATTAGTCTCCGAAGTTCGCCAGCCGGACGTCCAGCACGTCCGGAAGTGCCTGCAGCTTGTCGAGAATCCCGTTGGTGAGCGCCTGATCGACGTTGATGGCGGCGAGGGCGTCTGTTCCGCCACCTTGCGTCGAGCGGCGGGCCTGGTGGTAGCTCGCGATGTTGATCCCGGCGGTGCCCAATGCCGACCCGACCCTGCCGATCACGCCGGGCACGTCGCGATTGCGGACGACGAGCATCCAGCCGTCGGGCGCTACGTCCACGTGATAGTCGTCGATCCGGATCACTCGCCCGTGGCTGCCGCCGATGAGAGCACCCGACACCCGTACCCGCCCGCGCGCGGTGTCGACCTTCACACCCACGGACGTTTCGAATCCCGCCTCGGGTGCGCCCGTCCGCATGCCGAGCTGCATGCCCTTCTCTTCGGCGAGGACCTGCGCGTTCACGAGGCTGACGGGGCCGGCGTTCATGGCCGCGAGCAGTCCCTCGAGCGCCGAGACGAGCACGGGCCGCTGTGCGGCTTCTTCCTTTCCGCCGTACGCGACTTCAACCGCCTTGACGGGGCCGTCCGCCAGGGCCAGGGCCAGGCGACCGAGGCGGCGCGCCAGATCGAGCAGCGGCGCCAAGCGCCGCAATAGATCACCGCCCATCCCCGGCACGTTGATCGCGAACGACAGATCGCCCGCCACCAGCGCATCTCGCACCGCGGCGGAGATCTCCATTGCGACGCGCTCCTGCGCTTCGGCAGTCGACGCGGCCAGGTGTGGTGTCAGGATGACCCGGTCGAGTCCGCGCAGCGGCGAGTCGGCCGGCAAGGGCTCGACTGAGAATACATCGAGCGCAGCGCCCCCAATCCGCTTCTCCTTGATCGCGTCGGCAAGCGCGACTTCGTCGACCAGCTCGCCCCGGGCCGTGTTGATCAGCACCGCAGTCGGCTTCATGAGGTTCAGACGGTTCGCGTCGATCAGATGATGCGTCTCGTCCGTCAACGCGACATGCAGTGTCACGACGTCCGCCGCCCGCAGCAGCGCGTCGATGGAGAGCAGCCGCACGTGCAGCTCGGCGGCGCGCTCAGGCAGCAGATACGGATCGTGGCCGACGACCTGCATGCCGAAGGCACGCGCAAGCTGAGCGACGTGACCACCGATGCGTCCCAGTCCCACGATACCCATCGTTTTGCCGCGCAGCTCCGTGCCCTCGAACTTCTTGCGGTCCCACTGGCCGGCGCGCATCGCCGCCGCGGCGTCCGAAATCCGCCGCACCAGCGACAGCAGCAGGCCCATCGCGTGCTCGCCGGCGCTGACGGTGTTGGCACCAGGGGCATTCATGACGGCGATGCCGCGCCGTGTGGCGGCATGGACATCGATGGTATCGACGCCTGTGCCGGCGCGCGCGACGACGCGCAGGTGCGGGGCGCGCGCCATCAAGGCGGCCGTGACGCGAGTCTCGCTCCGAACGATGAGCGCGTGCGCTCCGGCGATGACGCGATCGAGCTCGCCCGCCTTCCCGGCGACGTCGACGACTTCGATCTCCGGAGTTCCCGAGAGGAGATTGAGACCGCTGGCCGCCAAACGGTCGGCGATCACCACGCGCCACGTCACGCGAACGCCTGTCCGATCAGCGGTAGCAGCTCGTCGAGCGCTGCGACCGTGTGGTCGCCCATGTGTCCGATGCGGATCGTGGAATCCTTGAGCGCTCCGTAGCCCGCACCGATCGTCCAACCCTGTTGCTTGAGTGCCCCAACGACGTCCTTGGCGTGCTTGCCTTCAGGAACGCGCAGGCACGACACCGTCCAGCTGTGCCGACCGTCGCGCGGCAGAAACTTCACACCAACCTCCGCGCTCCAGGCTTCGACACGACGGCGCATCGCATCGTGCCGCTTCCACCGGGCTTCGATCCCGCCCTCCCGATCGATGCGCGCGAGCTGGACCTCGAGCGCATAGAGCAGCGACACGGCCGGAGTGTTGGTCGGCTGGAACTTGGTCGTCGCGGTGAGAAAGCTGATGAGATCGAAGTAGGCGCCCCGCTCGTCGACCGTCTTCGCGCGATCGACCATTCGGTCCGAGGCGACGCCGAGGGCGAGCCCCGGCGGCAATGCGAGCGCCTTCTGCGATCCCGTGAAGGCGAAATCGAGATTCCAACGATCCGTTTCGACGGGCGACCCCGCCATGGAGGTCACGGCATCCACGAGCAGGAGCACGTCGTCGAACTCCTTGACGACCTCCGCGAACGCGGCGACGTCCTGCAAGACGCCGGTCGACGTTTCCGAGTGCACGCAGGTCACGGCGTCCACCGGCGTGCGGCGCAACGCGTCGCGCAACATGTCGGGTTCGACGGCGGAGCCGAGCGGGACGTCGAGACGGATGCACTCTTTGCCGGTGGCATTCACGATTCCGGCAAAGCGCTCGCTGAACGCGCCGTTCACGAGCGACAGCGCGCGCCGGCGTACGCCGTTGCGGACCGCCATTTCCATGAATCCGGTCGCCGAATTGGTCCCGATCAGCACCGGACGACTCGTCCGCGCCAGCGCGCCCAGCTTCGGCGCCACGCCCTGAAGCAGCTTCTCCATGGCCGACGACCGGTGCCCGATCATCGGGCGCACCATGGCCTGGAGCACCTCGGGATGAACGTCGGTCGGACCGGGAAGGAAGACCTTTCCGAATGCGGGACCCGCGCCCCCCCCCTCCCCGCCCGCGCGCGTCGACAGCGAGGCAGTCGAGGTCATGCGCTGGCCCGCACGAGCTCGTCGACCAGGCCGCCCACGACCACTTCGCTCGTCTTGACGAGGCGGACGCCTTCTTCGCCCCACTCCTTGAGCAGCTGCGCGGCCACATCGCGATCGATCGGCTTCATCGCGTCCACGACCGCGAAGATGCGCGTCTGCGGTCGATGTTGGAGCAGGCCTTCGATTGCGTATTTGTCGCAGACGTCGAGCGCGACACCGTACAGGACGATGTCGTGCGGATTCAGCACATCGAGAACGGGCAGGACATTGGGATTGGAGAAGACGTCGAAGCGGTGCTTATGAAACAGGATATCGCCGCGATGGCCGCGGACTCGTGCCGCCAGCGACGCGGCGTCCTGCGGCTCGGGCTCGATGACCAGGGGGTCGCGCAGCGCGGTCTCGGGAATCTTTCGTTGACCGGGCGTACCGCGCAGGCAATGCGGTGGAAACGTCTCCTTCCAATCCGGCGTCGCCGAGATCTCCGCATGCTCGAGGACGTGATCGTCCGCGCTCGCCACGATGCGAATGCCGTGGCCATGCGCGTAGTCCGTCAACTTCTTCAGATTGGCGACAAGCTGCTCGGCGTCCGGCACGTATAACTTGCCGTCCGCCTTCATGAAGTCGTACTGGGTATCCACGTCCCAGAAGATGACGCGGGGCATGAATCTCTCCTCGGAAGGGTCGGCAACCGGGGAATCTCTCCGGGAAGCGCCGCGAGTGTCAACTACTGCGGGGAATGCGCTACAGCGTCAGCGCGACGGCCACTTCGTCACAGGCGTGTTGGCGCGGACAGCGCGCGCAATCGGCCCAGACTTTGAGCGGAAACTGTTCCTTCTCGACGACCTGAAACCCGAGCCGTATGAAGAACAGCGGCTTGCGGGTGAGGCCGAACACCACCTTGAGCCCGACGGCGCGAGCGTCGACGAGGAGTGACTGGACGAGCGCCTTCCCGACCCCGCGGCCCTGCTGGTCATCCCGGACCGCGAGCCCAGCGACCTCGGCGAGCTCGGTGCTGTAGATCTTGAGACTCGCCGTGCCGACGATCGCGCCGTCCTGACCTTCGGCCACGACATACTCCTTGATGTGGCGGCACAAATCGTAGTTCGAGCGGGGCAGAAGATCTCCGCTCGTCACGAACGGCGCCATCAGATTTTCCATACCCGCAACATCTGAGAGGACCGCGGGGCGCAACGACGGCTGCGGCTGGGCGGGGGGGGCGGGGGGCGTCGGCAAGGGGCGCGCGTTGAGCGAGAGGCTCGTCACGCGAGTATCTCCTCGAGGATCGCGGTGCCGCGCTCCAAGTCCTCGCGGGTGATGTTGAGCGGCGGCACGATGCGAATGACCGTCGGCCCAGCGGTGAGCACGAGCAAATGCCGCTCGCGCGCCGCCGCGACGATTGGCGCAGCGACTTCGTTGAGCTCGAGTCCCCAGATCAACCCGCAGCCGCGCGCTTCGCTGACGCGCGGGCTCCGGGAAGCGAGCGCATTCAGGCGGCCGCTCAGCCATTCCCCCTTCGCCCGGACGTCGGCGAGGAAATCGGGCTCGCCAATGGTGCGCAGGACGTCGAGGGCGACCGTCGCCACAAACGGCCCACCACCGAACGTCGTGGCGTGATCGCCCGGCGCCATGGCCGCCGCTACGCGATCGTTCACGAGAATCGCACCCATCGGCAGCCCGCCGCCCAGCGGCTTGGCGAGCGTGTAGATGTCCGGCACCACGCCTGACTGCTCGGACGCGAACAACGTTCCGGTGCGACCGAGGCCGCACTGCACTTCGTCGAAGATGAGTGCCGCGCCGCACGCATCGCACAGCTCGCGCAGGAAGGTGAGGAAGTCGCTGGCAATGGGGCGAACGCCGCCCTCGCCCTGCACCGGCTCGATGATCACCGCTGCGGTGCGCTCGGGGGTGATCGCGCGGCCGGCGGCCTCGGTATCACCAAGCGGAACGATCTGCACACCGGGGAGCAGCGGCTCGAACGGCCGGCGGTAATCGGGACGATCGGTCGCCGCGAGCGACGCGAACAAGCGACCATGAAAAGAGCCGCTGAAAGCTACGATCTCGCTCTTGCCGGACCACTTACGGGCGAACTTGAAGGCGCCTTCGTTCGCCTCCGCCCCGGAGTTACAGAAGAACGCTTGACCGCCCGATGAGAACGCGCGGCTGGTCAGCTCCGCCGCGAGCCGTTCGCCTGGCTCCGTGCGGTACAGATTCGACACGTGGACGAGCCCCGCCTCGAGCGCGCGCATGACGGCGTCGCGAAAGACCGGACTGTTGTAGCCGAGGGCATTGACCGCGATGCCCGCCACGAAATCGAGATAGCGCGTGCCGTCTTCGGCAATCAGCTCCGAGCCTTCACCCGCGACGAAGTGGGGCCCAACGCGCGCATAGACGCCGAGCAGCGCGCCGGCGTCAGAGCTGACGAGCGGCGTAGTCACGCGGGTTGGACGGCCGGGGGTGCGGTGAGCAGGCGCGTGCCAGCGGTCGCTTGGGCGAACATGTCGAGATCGCCGATGCGTACGGCGCGGACGCCGGCGCTGAGCGCTTGCGCGGCGGCGCGGAGCTTCGCGGCCATGCCGCCACTCGCCACGCCCAACTCGATGAGCGGCTCGACCTCAGTAGCCGATAGGGTCGGCTGCGTCACGCCATCCACGGTCACGCCGGGGACATCGGAGACGAAGAGCAGCTCCTGCGCGCCGAGTGCGGCGGCGATCGCGGCAGCCGCCTGATCGGAGTTCACGTTCAGTGGCCGCACTGGAGCGGAGAGCGATGGCGCGACGGGCGCGATCACGGGGGTCAGGCCGGCGAGCAGCAGGCTCTGGAGGAGCGACGCGCGCACGTTTTCGATCGTGCCCACTTCACCCAGCTCGGATTCATTCTCGACCGGCTGCGCCGTCAACAGACCGCCATCGACACCCGACAACCCAATCGCGTCGAGTCCCGCATCGCGCAGGGCACTCACGAGCAGGCGATTCATGGGGCCGCCCAGGACCATCTCGACGATCTGTGCGATCTCCGGTGTGGTCACGCGGAGGCCGTCGCGCTTTTCGACGGGAAGCCCGAGCCGGCGCGACCAGGCGCTGACGGCTTGTCCACCGCCGTGGACCACGACCACTGGGCCAGCCGCTTTGAGCGCGCGGGCGCACTCGGCCACCCAGTCCGGGCGATCGAGCTCGTTGCCGCCGATCTTGACGACCCGCACCGTCAGCATGCCAACCCCGCCGTTTCCGGCAGGCCCAGCATCACGTTCATGTTCTGAATCGCCTGTCCTGCCGCGCCCTTCACGAGATTATCGATCGCGGCGATCACGGTGAGTCGCGGCCGCCGGACGTCGGCGACTAGGGCGACGCCGATCGCGACGCGGTTGCGGTAGACGACGTCCTTCAGGGATGGCAACGCGCCATGCAGGATTTGGACGCACGGCTCGCCGTCATAGGCTGCGCTGTACAATCCTTCGGCCGTGGATTGGTCCAGCACCCGCGTCAACGGCACGTGGATCGTCTCGAGTATGCCGCGCTTTACCGGCAGCAGATGCGGTGTGAAGACGAGGTCGCCCGTGAATCCGCCTTCGCGCGCGAGTGATTGACGTAGCTCCGCCAGATGGCGGTGCGTGTTCCCGGCGGCGTACGCGCGATAGTCCTCCGCAACCTCGCCGAACAGCAACTCGCGTTTGGGATTGCGGCCGGCGCCCGTCACACCTGACGCCGCGTCGATGATGACTTCGCGCGATGCGTCAATGAGTCCCAGCTGCGCCAGCGGGATCAACGCCAGTAGCGCCGCCGTCGGATAACAGCCGGGATTGGCAACGAGGTCGGCGGCGGGGAGGCGCGGGCGTGTGAACTCCGTCAGCCCATAGACCGCGTCGGGTGACAGCCGGAAATCGGCGGACAGATCGACGGCGCGTTTCCCGCCCGCGCGTGCCTCCTGCACGTAGCGCGCAGAGACGCCGTGCGGCAGCGCGGACAACACGATCTCGGCCTGCTGCCAGGGAGCCTCATCGACCTTGATCAGCTCCACCCCGTCGACCCACTCTCCGGCCGCCGAGTCGGCGGTCGCGAACGCGACCGTCGTGGCCGGATGTCCGCGCAGGAGGCGGCGCAGCTCGTGCCCGACGTACCCCGACGCACCGAGCACGCCGACCGGGACGGATGCATGATTATTCATTTGGGCGGAAAATTATGCAGACGCCTGATCTGATGCAAGGGATAACGTAGGGCGCAGCATGCTGCGCCCCTACTCGCCGCGCTCCAATCGGGGATTGGGCCGGTAGGACCGACCCACCTTAGCGCACGGTTTGCCCTCCAGCATCACGACGTCGGCCGTGAAGTCGAACCGCCCCTGAAAGAGACTCGAGCCCACGCCGTACACGTCCACCGGAACCCTCTGCTCCTCGAAACTGCGAA
>WNFA01000083.1_pt1 | contig 74047 bp, 63 predicted proteins | sample 5400481 | NCBI WGS metagenome assembly WNFA01 (sample SAMN13153340, study PRJNA577476) | soil metagenome | isolation source: 120 cm saprolite under Douglas fir tree site 2 hole 1 replicate 2 | place: USA:California | collected 2015-04-18 | reverse complement strand
CGCGCTGCTGGTCGAAATGGAGCGCTCCAAATCGCAATTGAAGATGGATCAATTGCAAACGCCTTACTACATCGAATATCGCGTCAGCGACATCGAGGACTTCACCACTGAAGCCGCATTCGGCGCCACGCGCGAAGATCAAAAAGTTCACGTGCGCTTGTTACGGGTGACGGTGCGCCTGGGCGACTACAAACAAGACAGCTACTACGGCCAGGGCATTGGCGGCAACGCCTTGCTGCCTCTCGACAACGACCCAATTGCGTTGCGTCACCAGATATGGCTGGCCACCGATGAAGCCTACAAATCCGCTGGCGAAGCGCTCACCCAGAAGCAATCAGTCTTGAAGCAGTTCAACGGCGAAGAACATCCCGTCGATGATTTCGCGAAAAGCGTTCCGGTGCAACTAGTCGAGCCGACCATCGCATTGAGCTTGAATCACGATGACTGGAAACAAATTCTTGAATCGGCCACTGAACTGTATCGTCAGTATCCAGACATCCAGTCGGTGACGGCTTCGGCGCGCTTCACCGTGGTCAACGAGTATTTGCTCAATACCGAGGGCACGGTCACGCGCAACGGCCGCGCAATTTACTCCGTGCAAGTCAGCGCCGCCACGCAAGCTCCTGACGGCATGCGCCTGGGCCGCACTCCTGCGTGGACCGTCGCGAAACTCAGCGAGCTGCCCACTCGCGAAAAACTTCTACACGACACCAAGGAAGCGCTGGACACGCTGGTCGCTTTGCGCAAGGCGCCCATCGTCGAAGAAGAATATCGCGGGCCGGTGCTTTTTTCGCCGGATGCCGCGGATGATGTAGTCGCTTCGCTGATCGGCGGCAACGTGCTGGGCCGCAAACCGCAACTCGGCGCGCCCAACCGCACTACCGGAACATTTGCCACCAGTTACAAATCGCGCATTCTTCCGCCGTTTATGGATGTCGTTGACGATCCGACGCTAAAGGAGTTTGGCGGCAAAAGCCTCACTGGCTCCTACGAAGTGGATAGCGAAGGCGTAAAGTCTGCGCCCGTCGACATCATTGAAAAAGGCGTACTGACCAATTATCTGGTCGGTCGCACTCCGATTCGCGATTTTCCGGAATCGAATGGCCACGGCCGCGCGGCTCCGGCAGCTCCTCCTGGACCGAATGTCGGCGTGCTGCTGATCAAAAGTTCCGAAGCGCAAACGCCGGACGCGTTGAAAAAACGCGTGCAAGAAATGGTCAGCAACCAGGACAAGCCTTACGGGTACCGCGTCGAAACCATGGCTGGGACTGCGCCCAGATTGCTGTACCGCGTCTATGCTAAAGACGGCCATGAAGAGCTGGTACGCGGCGCAGTGTTCAGCGAGCTCGACGTACGCGCGCTGCGTAGCGATTTGAGCGCTGCCGGCAACGATCCGCTGGTCAGTAATCGCACCGGCGGAATTCCGTCCACAGTGATTGCGCCTTCCCTGCTGTTCGATGAATTGCAGGTGAAGCGTGCGGATACCAGCAAGGATAAGTTGCCGTACTATCCGGCGCCGCCGTTAGTGAAGAGATAGTATTGCCGACGCAGCGACGAACCCAAGAGAGATTCCTCGCTTCACTCGGAATGACGGATATATTAAATGTGACGGCCCTCCTATGAACTTTCGCGAACGACTGGAATGGATGTTCCGGATGCTGCTGCTGGTATTTATTCTGGCGTCGGCGGCATTTTTGAGCGCGATCACCGCGATGCGCATTGCTATCCACGGACGCGAAGTCTCCATGCCAAATCTGGTGGGAAAAAATGTTTCGGACGCCAGCAGCGAATTGCGTTCGCGCGGACTGATCCTGCGCGTCGCAGACCGCGTGTACAGCGAGCAAGCCATCAATACCGTGGTGCGGCAAACGCCGCCAGCAGGATTGTTGATGAAAGTTTCGCAGCAGGCGCATGTGGTGTTGAGCCTGGGCCAGCGGCAATTGCAGATTCCGTCGCTCGAGGGAAACTCGCTGCGCGTTTCTCGGATTGAGTTGCTGCGCGCGGGATTGCAGGTCGGCGAAGTCTCAAACGTAACGATTCCGGATGTGTCCGCCGATACCGTGCTGATCCAAAATCCCAAGCCGGGAGCGGGAGCCGCTTCGCCGCGCGTGGATGTGCTGGTGTCGGCTGGTCCGCGCGAAGCGGCGTACGTGATGCCGCACCTGATCGGGATGAATGACGCGGATGCGGTGCGGCGGCTGGAGTCCGTTTCGCTGAAGCGCAAATTGAATACCGTGAGCGCGCCGCAATGGCCGCACGGAGCAGTGATCGACCAGACGCCAACGCCGGGTGCGCGAGTGGCGGCGTCCACTGTGGTCGATCTGACCATCGCGGAATAGTTCCTCGTATATCTTGGCACGCTGCAAGTACAGCCCGCACCCGATGCCGAGCGGGATTATCGAGACAGGCAGAATTGAGATGAAAGCGGTTTGTCTGTAGACCATCTGCACCGCCGCCGTTTTTGACTTTGATCATTAGCACGACGTCCGGTCAGGACGTCTAAACACGGAGCCTACCAATGAGCAGATTAAAAAAGACACGCAGTCGAGTCGGGCGCATAACCGAAAGCAGCGGGAACGTGTTTGCGGACATGGCGTTGCCAAATTCCGAGCAGGAACTGATTAAGGCGCAGCTTACCTTGCAGATCTATTCCCTGCTCAAGGACAGCGGCATGACGCAGGTGGAGATCGGGAAGATTCTTGGCGTTCCGCAGCCGCAGGTGTCCTTGCTGTTGCGCAACCGCTCGGGGAATTTCTCGGTGGGGCGGTTGATGGAGTTTCTAACGGCGCTGCGGCAGGATGTTGAGATTACGGTACGACCTACGCGCCAGGAGCATGGAGCGTTGTTCGGTCGTGTCGGAGTAGAAGTCGGAAACGGATGACGCTGACCCTTCGTTCCTCGGGGCAAGGGCGCGGAGAAAGCAGATTCCTCGGGCGAAAACCGCCCTCGGGAATGACAATCGTGCTGCGAGCCAGAGATACGCGGACGGAGGTGGTTGTTCTCGGTGAGTGGAGTGAGGCTGGAAGCTTGCCAAGGTCCCTCCACTTCGGTCGGGATGACAGAAATCAGGAAGAGGGGGCGCGATGTATCGTGCCCGTACGGGAATAGGCGAAGAAAAAGAGCCGGGCTAACGCCCGGCACTACACTAAGAAACCGTTCGCGTAGGCGTCTTCCGATCCGTGTGGGGGGGTGCGGCTACTTATTGATGTCGTCTTTGGCTTCCAGGCGCTTTAGAAGAGGCTGAAGAAATGGCTTGGTGGTATCTGGGGCGGCGCTGATGGCTTGGGTCATCTCTTTGGCAGCGGTCGGAAAGTCACCCGTGTTCGAAGAGATTCGTGCCAGTGCCAAGTGGCTCACCCAGTGGTTCGCGTCCTTCCGAGGAACCTGGGGATACAGCTCGAAGGCGCGCTTGGCGTTGCCCGACCGTTGCAGGCCTCTGGCGTAAACGTAGAGTTGAATGGCTGAGGCCTTCTGGAGGGCGGCTGAGTAGGCTTTTGCGGCGTCATCTTTGCGGCCCATGGCATCGAGGATGCGCGATTTGGTTTCCAGGTTCTCAAAGCGTTCCTCATTTTGAATCGAAGTGTCTTCCCATTTCAGCGCTTCTTCCAGGTTGTAATTGTTGTCCAGGCACCACTGCGCCGCTTCGTCGTATCCGGCCCAGGTAAATCCGCCAACACTGCGCAGTTCATTCTTGATGCTCTTCAATACCACGGCTTTCGTGTCCACGGAAACGTGGAACGGGACGGCCAGCTTCTCCCATCGCAGAGTTGCCGCCGCGGAATCAGGTTTAATGTCATCGAACACGTACGTCAGCATGTCAAACGATTCGGCTGGGTGCGGTTTCACGGTGACGCGTAGCGCGTCTTCTTTCTGGTCGTAGCTGAAGCTGCCCCAGGAGGTTGAATTCTTCGAAAAAATAATCGTCCATTGATCCTTGTCGGGAATGGTGTGCAATCCGTAGATGCCTGCCGGCAGCGGTTTTCCTTCAATGGAAACGTCATCGGTGAAAGCAATCGTGGTGTTGTCGTTCGCGCCCGCGCGCCACACCTGTCCATAGGGCACGGTCTTGCCCCAGATCTCGCGCCCGCCGACGGAGGGGCGATGATAAGTAATGGTGATGTCGGTCAGCCCAATCCTTTGCGTCACGGTGCCGCGCTGGCTGGCACGCGGAATCTTCAGCTCCGTGGCCTGACTTCCGTTCTTGAATTGCGCGCCGGCGTTCCCTGCCAGCGCTCCGCACCCTAGTAAAATCGTGAGAACACCCTTCGACACGTTGCGCATGATCGAATCTTCTCCTCTCAAAACTGGACGTCACAGAAAATCGCGCTGGCCTAACACCCCACTCGTTTGATGGACGCCCTTAGCGGAGAAGGGTGAGCAAGACGAACCCGGCACGGAGAGCAAGGCGGAAAGGCAAGGCGAGCACGATCCCGATAGGATCGGGATAGGTGTATCGTGCCCCTACTGGAAGAACGAAAAAAGAAAGAGAAAAGATGCCGGACAAAAAGTCTGGGCACAAAAAGAGAGGGCGCACTCGCCTTGCGGCGTTTGCGCCCTCTAACTGAGCTGTAAGTTTCTAAACCCTTTCGATACTATCTGGCGGATAGCCCTGCCGTTCGGCTTTGGCCTTTGAGCTTGTGACCCTTAGGCTTTCGGCCGACTGGCTCGCTCGTCCTCCATGAAGCGCCGTCGAGGCTTGGACCTTTTCAGTTCAATTTCGCTACGCAACCTGCCCGAAGGCAAGTTACTCGCTCTAACTGAGCCGTCAAGTTTCTGACCTTTGCAATTCCGTGTGGAGCGGCTGATCTTTTTATTGGCTTTGGCCTATCGGCTCTGCGCCTTGCGGCTCGCGGCTTTTAGACTTCCGTCCGTTAAATTTTTGCCTTCGTGCTGTGGGCCGCTCGGCTTGTGACCGTTCGGCCTACGGCATTCAGGCTGATCGCTCATCCACCCGGTACCGCAATGGCTTGGAGCTTTGCAGTTCAATTTCGCGGCGAAGCATACGGTTAAGTTTGCTGCGCCTTCAACTGATCCGTAAAGTTCTTAAGCTTCCCGGTTCAATCTGCGAGCACAATAAATTTTTCTGATTTCGGCGTCAATGGAATTCGTATTGTGAGTCTGTGCATTTCTGTGGATGGGTGTGGATAACGGTGGCGACTAGCGATCGGCGGCTAGTTAGTGGTGAACGGGAATGTAGAACGCGTGAAATAAAAAACATGTTTGGGATGTCCAAATGGGCGGGTGGGGGAGCGTCATTGTGATGAGGGCAGCACAGAACGCGGCGTATGATGCCCGACTACGACGGATACTTAAAAGGGAGGACTGAAATGCAATATCTATTGATGCTTCATGCGGAAGAGGCTGGTTGGGAACGGTTGACAAAGGAACAGCAACAACAAGGGGCGGCGGCTTATATGGCGTATGGCGAGGCGCTGAAACAGGCTGGCGTGCTGCGCGGCTCAAACCGGCTGCGGCCGAGTTCGGCGGCGACGACGGTGCGGGTGGCGAATGGCAAGCCGCAGGTGGTGGATGGTCCGTACGTGGAGTCGAAGGAGCAGATTGGCGGATACTATCTGATTGATGTGGCGGATCTGGACGCGGCGATCTCGTGGGCATCGCGTTGTCCGGGTGCCGGTCATGGAACGGTGGAAGTGCGGCCCGTGTGGACGATGTAGGAATGAGAAGTGACTGGTGACTCGTTCGGTGAATGGATGAGGCGCGACGAACCCGAAACGTACCAAGTGGGGTCGCAGGCAGGCGACGAGCGGGCGCGGGCGGCAGCTGAGGCCGTGGCGCGCCGGAGTTATGGAAAGCTGGTCGCCTTTCTGGCGGCGCGTACCCGGGACGTGGCGGCTGCGGAAGATGCGCTTTCGGAGGCGTTCGCTGCAGCGCTGGCGGATTGGCCGGTGTCGGGATGCCCGGCAAACCCGGAAGGGTGGCTGTTGACGGTGGCGCGTCGCAAGGTGATTGACATGTATCGCGGACAGCGCCGGGATGAACATGCCGGCGTTGAATTGCGGGTGCTGGGGTTCGGGCTGGATGAAGGTTCAGCAGGGGGCGAAGTGCCGGCGATTCCGGATCAACGGCTGGCGCTGGTGTTTGCTTGCGCGCATCCGGCGATTGCGGCCAACATTCGCGCACCGCTGATTCTGCAAGTGGTCATGGGGCTGGATGCGAAGAGGATTGCGTCGGCGTTCTTGATGTCTCCTGCGGCGATGGGCAAACGGCTGGTGCGAGCGAAGGAGAAAATTCGCCAAGCGGGAATTCCCTTTCGTGTGCCAGAGCGTGAGGAGCTTGGCGAGCGGCTGGATACGGTGCTGGGCGCGATTTATGGAGCGTTCGCGGAAGGCTGGACGGATCTAGCAGGAACGGATGGCGCGCGGCGCGACTTGGCGGAAGAGGCGATTTTTCTTTGCCGGGTGGTGACGGAGTTGCTGCCGGGAGAGCCGGAGGCGCTGGGTTTGCTGGCGCTGATGCTACATGCGGAAGCGCGGCGGCGGGCGCGGCGGGACTCGCATGGCGAGTATGTACCGTTGGCGGAGCAGGATTTCGCGTTGTGGGACGCGGCGATGATTGCAGAATCGGAGGCGCTTCTGCGGCGAGCGAGTAGGATGGGTTCGATTGGAAGATACCAGTTGGAAGCAGCGCTGCAATCAGCGCATGTGCATCGCCGGCGCACGGGAGTCGCGAACTGGGAGGAAGTAGTGCAGCTCTACGACGCGCTGATGGCGGTGGCGGGTTCGCCGGTGGTGGCGGTCAATCGAGCGCTGGCGATTGCAGAGCTGCATGGCGCGGGGCCGGGGCTCGCTGCAATGCAAGAGGTGGCGGGCGACCCGCGATTGGCGGAATATCAACCGTACTGGGCGGCACGTGCTGAGTTGTTGGCGCGAGGGGGCGCCCGTGGCGAAGCGCGTGCGGCATATGAAATCGCGATTGGGCTGGAGCGGGACGCGGCGGTGAGACGGTGGTTGCAGCAGAGGCAGGCGGCGCTCACAGACAGGATCGAGTCTTAGTACATGGAGTAGTGCATGGCCTGCAGTCGAGATTCTTTCGGGCCGGGCCGGGATCCTCGATCGGGCACCCTTGTCGGATTCCCGCAAAATAACAACTGGCGGCGACGTCGGTTTTGTGCCATAGCGGCTACGTTGCTGCTTTAGAGTGAGAGCGGGCACGGCGTGCCGTGCCCCTGCGGGAATTGTGGAGTACTCGCTGACTCACAAATCCGCTACTTAGCGGATTGTTTCTTGTGCAGGTCGGTGCACACCGAGAGAGCGGTGTTGGGGTTGACGGCGGAGTCGCCTTCTTCGATATGCTGGACGATGCCGTTTTTGTCGATGACGATGTTGGCGCGCTGCGCCCATTCGAAGGACTGATTTTGCATGTCGTAGCCTTTGAGGATGCCGTAGGCCGACAACATCTTTTTGTTCATGTCGCTGAGCAATGCAAATTTGATGTTGATCTGCTTCGCGAAAGCGGCGTTGGCTGCGGGAGAATCCATGCTGACGCCGAAGACTTCCGTATCCGATGTGTCGATTTTTCCTGCGTCGATTCCAGACTGGACCGCCTGGAGTTGTTTGGTTCAACCACCGGTGAAAGCAAGCACGTAAACGGCGAGCAGAACATTTTTCTTGCCGCGAAAATCGCTCAGCTTGACAGTTTTCCATTGATCGCTGAGTAGGGTGAAGTCGGGAGCGGTGTCGCCGACTTTGAGGGAAACTTTGGCGACCTTGTCGGGAGCGGCCTGCTCGGACTTTTGAGCCGAGGGAATGCTTACGGCGGAAAACGGTAAGACGGTGACCAGTAGTGCGGCACAAACGGCGCGTTTCATGTGGATGCTCCTTGCGCGGAGAATGGTGAGTGTGAGTGCTAGTGTCGCAAGCAATGTAATCCGAAATAGCGGTTGCGGAAAGCGAAAAGATGTTAACTTTTGTGCTTGGCGCTGCAGGAGATGAAAGCATGAAACGTGCGAGGATTGGTGCGTTTGCTGTGGTGCTGGCGGTCGCGGCCGGCGTTGGCCCGACGGCGATTACGCCGAACGCCGCGCAGAACGCGGAGAAAACGTCTTCCCGGGTGGGCGGTAGTTTGAGCAGGCATTATGACGAAGGCGAAGAGTTGACCTACCACATGACAGGTTCCAATCAGACGTGGCATTACAAGATTGACGCGAATGGTGTGGTGAAAAGAGGTGCCGACGGAAAGTTTTATGAGGAGTACGCGTGGAGCGGAATGATTTCTGACGGCGCGGCATTCCCTGCCCGAAGCGAGCCAGAAGTTTTGCCAGAAGCTATCGCTGGAACCGGACGATTCGCTGTCGGTTCCGGATTTGAGCTATGTGGACCCGAAAATAATCGGACCGATCACGGATCTTCTGACGATTTACAGTGACTTGTGGCTGGCCAACAAGATGGGAATTTTTTCCAAGGCGGGCGATCATTTTTATTTCAAGAGTGGCACGCCAAATTCGTGGGCGGACTGAAATTACCTGTTACTGGGGCAAGACTCAATTGATTTTGATTTGACGCTGACGAAAAGTTGATCAAACCAGTCAGACGGCTACGCTGGTGGTTCGTCACGTGCCGCCGCAGAATCCGGAAATAAAGAACCCAGCGGATTGGATGCGCGCTCCCGTGGCGGACACGCCGAATAATTGAGTGGAAGTAGAAAAGCACCGAGAAAAAAAGACTGTGGCGGAGGTAGGAAAGAGACGTTCGAAGTGGAGATCAACGTCAGCTTGAAGAACGGGAAAATAATTTCGGCGACGATTGATAATCCGGTGGAAGTGCTTTCGCGCGATTGCGAGGACGCTGAGTTATCACGCTGCGGTCCGCCAGAGCGATTCCAGGTCCTACCGAGGATTGACGTCAAGTAATTGTGTGATTCAAACACAGCCAAGTCACTGCTATCTCGTTAACTGCCAAGTAATAATATTTGGTGTATACTCCGCCGGAACGAGGGGCCCAGAAGGGCTTCGACTGGAGGTAGGTCATGGTGCGCAAAATTCTGGCGATCGCGGCACTCACGCTTTTTGGGATGGCCGCACTGGCACAACAAGGCGGAAACCAAATTTCAAATGCCGACATTGTAAAAATGCTGAAAGCCGGAGTGGAGCAAAACACAGTCAAGTGGGTATTTGACAACAGTACGGGAAAACTGGACGCCACACCTGCGGCCTTGCAGAAATTGAAAGCGGCGGGCGCGTCGCAGGCGATTCTGGACGCGGTGACATCGAAATCCACGATTGCACATCATGCCGCCGCTGCTGCCCACGCCCCGAAAACCGCGAAGCACAGCACAAAAATAAAACACGGCGCGTCGGCCGGCAGCATGCTGACCAATCCAGCGACAGCGCCGTCATTTGCCAAGAAAGTCGAGTCGCTGCAGGGGGAAACGTGCGAAGACAATCTGCAGACGGTTGACGATTGCCATGCAAGCCACAAGACAGGATGCACGCGCACCCACGTTACGACGCCTATTTGAACTACCTGAAGAACGGGCTGCCGGACCCAACTTCGACGGCCTCAAGTTCGGTGAACGGCGGAAGCGCGCTGGATGCAAATTTTTTCGCATCCCTGGAAAGCGCAATACCCGACACCCTCACTTCCACGAATCATGCGCAGCATGCAACTGATTTAGCGCAGCAAGGCGAAGGGCAAATCGTCACGCTGATTGGAACGGTCTTCTATACGCTGCATGGCGGGTCCGAGACGTGTAACTGCCAACTGACCGGAGACGAGTCGGTGGTGGATTTTCACATTGGTTTGGGGCTTTCCCTTTGAGCGATTCGGTTCTGAATCAACTTCGCGGTGGCACTGAATATAGCGCAATTCTTTCACCCGCCGATCAACATCTGCTGGATCAGCCAAGCGTAGTGGTGGAAATGACGCCGTATTACCGGGAGCAATTCCATCCGGCCCGGACTCTCGCCAAGGTGCAAAGTGTGACCGGGAAACAAGTGAAAGTTACCGGGCAGCTGATGATCGACAACGTTCACCACATTCCTAAGGATGACTGCGGATTAGGCGATGCGGACACCAGCAAATGCTGGCGCGTGTCGACGTGGGAAGTTCATCCGGTCACCAATTTTCAAGTTTGCAGCGTGGACCATTGCGACGCCAGTTCCACGAATTGGGTAAATTTGGATGAGATGTAGCTGAACAAGCGACGAACGCTTATCTCAAATAACCCCAGTTGTGGAGCTTGTCGGAATCTTCCACCCAGCGATCCCCGATGTCAGTGCGGTAGTACATATTGGGAATCAGAATATTTTTGATGCGGGAGTAAACCTGGGTTTGCGCCTGCTTCATGGTGGTGCCGAGGCCGACGACGATCAGGACAAGTTCCAGCGACCAGCCACTGTCCGTTTACTTCTTTTACGTCTTCGATGTGCACGCCGTCCTGGGTGGGCTTCTTGAAGACGATGGCGGCGTTCTTGGAAAAGGAATCGAATGTGGCGTCATCGTCGAATGGAAATGGCGGAACTACGATGCGCACGCCGATTTGAAAGCCGGAACGAGTACGCCACTTCGGCTCCAGGCCGTTGGCCAACTCCCAGAATAGATCGCTGATCGGCGTCAGCATGCCTTCCTGCTGGATGCTGATGGTGGGATAGCCAAAACGCGACGTGAACTCGAGCGGATAGATGCCGTTGTTGTTGACGATGCAATTGAGGTCGATGTAGCCGACGTAGCCTTCTTGCGCGAGCTTCGATTCCATTTTTAGAAGCGTTTGCGTGAACAAGCGATTGGGCTCGCTCCAGAACATGGAGGTGCCCATCTCCCCGGTGGGTGGGCCGATGTTGCCGGGAAAAAGTTTTTTGTGTTCGAAATTGATGTTGACCGGGGTGATGAAAGTTTTGCCGTTGAAGAATGCGCCGACAGCAACCTCGACGCCGGTAACGCGGCGCTGCAACTGAAATACCTTAATTTCGTCGGAGAAAGCGCGCTTGTAGGCTTCGAGCATGCGAACAACGTCTTCGCCGTCTTCCTCTTCGCCAACGAACAGGCGGCGCTTGACGTTTTGCGCTTCACCGCTGGGCTTGATGACGTAACGATCGGGATTTCTCTTTACGAACTCAATGGCGGGATCGAAGGAGTCGAAGTCCTCGTGGGAATAATGTTGACGCCGGCTTTCTTCAGCTCTTCCTGGCCAAAGGAGCGATCGTCTTCCAGGCTGTCGGTGTAGGGAGAACCACCAATGACGGGTTTTCCCGTGGCACGAAGCGCTTGTGCTTTGGCGCCCTGGCCCAACGTATCGTCAAAGACGACGATATCGGCCCATTTGGCATCGCGTTCCCAGTCTTTGGACTTGGGCACAAAGCCGTCGGCAATATCGCGCTCTCCTTCGGCTTCAATGTAGTAACGAACGTCGTGGCCTTCTTTCTGGACTTCCCAGGCGATATCGCCGATCAGGCCAGAGATGGAAGCGAAGAGAAATTTACGTTTTTCCATTGCGAGGTAGCGCGCCTCCAAAACTTCTCAAACGTTTTTATCTCAGGGTTTACCTGGACAAACCCTGAAACCATGGTACGAAGAAATCAGCAAGATCGTGTTACAAAATGTTCAACTCAAGTGATTTTTTGCGACAAGCATCAAACGCGCAGGTATGGGCGGGCCACCTTGATTCAATCGGCCGCTCAGTTCGAATAAAGTAGCCTGCGAGCCGATGCAGTTACTTGATCTCGGCTGCAGCGGTATCGCGGGAGATACGGACCAGAGACGCGATCACCAAGATAACCGTGGTCAAAACCACGGCGATGCGGACGTAGTTCCCTATGGCCCATTCCGTCGCCGCGCGATCTAAATCTGCCGGCGTGGCCGTGAGTGGAGCGCTAAACAGGATGGTGTTCCGGGGGTAATGAAAAGCGAAGGTGATCACGTCGGATACAATCGCGAGCGCCAGCGCGGCAGCAAGCCTCCATCGGGTCGCGGCAACCGGCCGCCAATTGCATAGTAACGCCAGCAGGAGGAAAGTTGCAGAGCGGGAGACAATACCATGAAGAGCATGCCGGGGTTCGTCGCATGATAAAACCGGCGGGCATGTTGCAAGGAAGCCGGTGCACCGTGAAAATTCGGCGCGACCACGACGGACTCATAAACGCCCGCTCCAAGTAACATCGCCGAAGCCACCAATGCGATAGCTGTAGAAACGAGGCGGATATTCACTCGAGAGCTCCTTGTTGATACCGAATTTGCAAAATCCGGCATAGGACTCGCTGTCAATATACATCCAACTCTATTCTCCTTGGGGGATTCCTAGGGCTGCAAAGGTCCGATGGCTGGAAGCCGCGGAGCAACCCGTCGTCAGAAACGGGACTCTGACTTGAGAGCGAAACCTGGTCGACAGGGAATAAAGTTAAGGCAAACCTGTCCTTTGGTTCAGGTTATACTGAGAGGTAGCTCGCGGCGAGCGCAGGTGCGCTCGAAGATCACGAGAAGTCCGGTCCGAACCAGAAATCAATGAAGAGGTGACGATTGCGTCGAACTCTGCTTGTAGTAATGGGCCTTGCAATACTTTTCTCCTCCGTTTCAGCCGAAGCCCAGAACAAAATCTTCAAGAAAAAAAAGAAGGAAGCCCCTGCCGCAACCGACAATTCGGTGGCGCCGGATAAGGTTTTGTACGACCGCGCGCTGGTAGACATAAAAAAGGGCCGGCATGAAGTGGGCCGGCTGAACCTGCAAACGCTGATCAATACCTACCCGGACAGCGAGTATCTGGCCAAGGCTAAGCTGGCCATCGCGGATTCTTATTATAAGGAGGGCGGCACCGCCAACCTGACGCAAGCCATTGCTGGATACAAAGACTTTATCGTGTTCTTCCCTTTCCTGCCGGAAGCGCCCTACGCGCAGATTCAAGTGGCGATGACGCATTACAAAGAGATGGCCAAGCCCGATCGCGACCGAACAGAGGCCAAATCGGCGGAAGAAGAATTTCAGACTTTTCTGGCGAAATACCCGAAGGATCCGCTAGCGCCCAAGGCGCAGCAACACTTGCGCGATGTACAGGAAGTGCTGGCAGAAGGCGACTTCCGCATTGGCTATTACTATTACGTGAAAGGCGACAGGCGAGCTTCTGCCGGCAGACTGCTGTCTGTAACCAAGCGATATCCTCTTTACAGCAGGTCCGACGAAGCGCTGTGGATGCTGGGCGATATTTTTGAAAAAAGCGAAAAGAAGGAAATCGCATCAATCTATTATTCGCGCATTGTGAAAGAGTATCCGCTTTCGTCCAGGGTCGGCGATGCGAAGGGCAAGCTGGTGGCGTTCCACGTCCCGGTACCGCAGGCGGACCCGAAAGCGCTGGCATGGATGCAGGCTGAAGTGAGTGCTCCGCGGCCGAAGCCGGGCATGCTCAGCAAGCCGATGAGTTTGGTCAAAAACGGACCGGAAAAGGAACTTCGGAATTCTTCGCACTTTGGCAATCCGCAAATGGAGCCAGAAACTGACACCACGAGCGCCGCAGACATTCTGACCGGCGGAGGTAAAACGCAACTGGGAGCCGGCGGCGGAAGTGGCGCCATGGGCAATACGGCGGTGGTGGAAGTCGCGACGCCGCAGAGCGGTGCGTCGGGCGGCTCGACAGTTGAGAGCGGCGACACCGGCAGTGGAGCGGCGACACCGGCCACGGGTGAGACGACTGGCGACACCAGCGGAACGCCTCCGCCAGCTGCGGAAAATCCACCAGCCGCTAACACAGATACGCCAAATCCTCAGGCGGCCACTGCGGGGACTGACACCACAGGCGCTACCGGCAATGGCACTACCCCTGCGGCCGATCCGAACGCGAAGCCAGCAGACAACACCGCCGATCCGCAAAAAGAATCGACTAGCAAGAAGAAAAAGGGTCTGAAAAAAATCATTCCCTGGTAATTTTCCGCCGCAGTTCCGATGCCGCAGGCACTAGGTTCTGCCAATAGCGGCATGTTCCCTTCCGACACACGTATGACCAGTTTGCGTTGACGCTTCCCACGCCCAATGCTCCAATAATTGAGTGAGGCTGCAGTGTTTTGTGTGGCCGCACGGTGTGTGTAGGTGCATTGGAGGAAGTTCCGGTGGCCAAGATCCTGGTTGCGGACGACAACAGCAACATCCAGAAGATGGTGGTTCTGGCCCTGAAAGATCAGGGCATTGAAGTTGTTGCCGTGGGAAATGGCGAAGCTGCGGTCCGCAAGATTGCTGATATAAAGCCCGATTTAGTGTTAGCCGACATTTTTATGCCCGTTCGCAACGGGTATGAAGTCTGCAAATTCGTTAAGGATGACTCCGCACTTTCGCACATTCCAGTAATTTTGCTGGTCGGGGCATTCGATCCGCTGGACGAGCAGGAAGCGCAGCGGGTGGGCGCTGACGGTGTACTGAAGAAACCGTTTGTGCCACCCGATCCCCTGATTTCAATGGTGAAGGCCGCGCTGGCACGCGCGGGGGTTTCATTGGGAGCGCCCGCGTCCACGCCGCCGCCACCGATGCCCGTCGCCGCAAAACCTCAGCCGCCGCCTGTTGCCAGGATCGCGGCGCCAGCGCCAGCGTCGTTACAAGAACGGGAAGACGATTTGGGGACACCGATGTTTTCCGTCCCTCGTCCCTCTCCGCTCACCATCGCTACAAGCGCACAACCGCTGGCGTTTGGAAGTTTGCTGGAGACAGCAACTCCGGAAGATGAGGCAGTGTTCGCGATTTCCCCGAAGCAGACTGCTCCGGACCGGGATTGGGGAAGTTCTGCCGGCACGGAAGAAGAGGAAGAACCAGAAGAATCATCGAAGACCGGAAGTTGGCGCATCAGTTCGGCGATAGAAGAAACGGTGAGCGAAACCCCGGCTGGGCAGACCGACTGGCGCGAGGCTGCGTTTTCAGGAATCGGCTCTGGACAGACACAAAAGGCCGGATGGGCGCCGTCGATTGAAAAAAATAGTTTGGCGATTACCGAGGAAGAGGCCGCGGAATTGGCGCGCAAGCGCGATGGGCTGCCAGCGATTGCGAATTCGCCCGTTCTCCAGGACTGGAGCAAAGCGATTGAAGCGGTTCTTCCGACCATACCGCAGCCGCTAAAGGAAGCACCGGTGGTTACAGAATCATCGGCTCCGGACGCGAGCGAGCCATTCCTTGCGCCATTCGCAGCGGTTCCTCCGCCGGCGCCACCCGCCTCTGAGGTCGCCCCTGTTGCTGCCGTTTCGGAGCCAGAAGCAGGCCCCAACGCGAATTCCTGGATGGCAGGAGCGATCAATAGTCCGTGGGACGCCGAATCTCAACACGCGAGCCAGCTGGCTGCTAAGTGGGAAATTGCTAAGGGCCCTTCAGAGGCGGTCGTCGAGGGTACGCTGGCTAGCGAAACAGTTCTTAGCGCCGGCTTGGAGAGTGCGACGGATGAAGCAGTGGTTGAAAATCCGGTCGTAGAGGAAGCGGTAACTTCGCTGGAAAAACCAGCAGCACCGGAATTGCCACACGTGAGTGCGATCGAAGATCTTCCCGCGATCGAAACGCTGCTTTCTCCCGAGACCAAAGAGATCCTTCAGGAAGAGACGGCGCAGGCGATTGCGGACCAGCAGCCCGAGCTGCTTGAATCGACATACTCAGGCACTGCTGACGTAAGCGAGCCTGCATCGGCTGCGGCGCCGAACATGGATGAAATCGTGGCGAAAGTCCTGGCTAAGATGAATCCCGAAGTCTTGCAGGCGGTCACGCGCGAAATCTTGAAGCCGCTGGTCGAAGCGATGGTTAAGGACGAGCTCACCAAAAAGTAGTTCCGTGCACTTCCATTTGGACCAAAATTGTTTTCTGCGCTGCAGCTCACCGCGTTGACGCTCTGCTTTCCCGCCCTTATAGTCGAGCATTGCGCTGCACATAGCGGAATCACCATTTTCATGCCAGGGTTTGTAAGTACAACTTCTTCACCTCAAGGCTTGTAAAACAAGCCCTGAAACCCTGGATCTTTTTATGCCAGGGTTTGTAAGTACAAACCCAGGAACCCTCATTTCAGGAGAATCATCCGGCATGCCTCGGGAGATCGCGAAGGCCTACGACCCTCAGCAGATTGAGTCGCGTTGGGCGGAATTTTGGGTGAAGGACAATCTTTTTCGCGCCAATGCGAACGCGCCGGGTCCGGTTTTTTCCATCGTCATTCCTCCCCCGAATGTGACCGGTTCGCTGCACATCGGGCACATGCTAAACCATACGGAAATCGACATTCTGGTTCGCTGGCACCGCATGCGCGGATTCAACACGCTGTATTTGCCAGGAATGGATCACGCCGGAATTTCGACTCAGCGGGTGGTGGTGAAAAAGCTGGCCGATGAAGGTATCGATTATCGCCAGTTGGGCCGCGAGGAATTCGAAAAACGCGTATGGGAGTGGAAAGCTGAGAGCGGTGGAACGATCATCGCGCAGATGAAGCAGATTGGCGAAAGCTGCGACTGGTCGCGCGAAAAATTCACACTGTCTGCGGAACTTTCCCGGGTGGTGCGCGAAGTTTTCGTGCGATTGTACGAGCAAGGGCTGATCTATCGCGCGCACTATCTGATTAATTGGTGCCCCGTGTGTCTAACCGCCCTTAGTGATCTCGAAGTACTGCACGAAGAACGCCAGGGGCATCTCTGGCACATCAAATATCCCGTCGCTGGCAATTCGGAATTTATTATCGTCGCGACGACGCGTCCGGAGACCATGCTGGGCGACACGGCGGTTGCGGTTCATCCCGAGGATGAACGCTACCAGCATTTGGTAGGCAAGAGTTTGATTCTGCCGCTGATGAATCGCGAAATTCCTGTGATCGCGGACAACATGGTGGACCGCGAATTCGGAACCGGCGCGGTGAAGATCACTCCGGCGCATGATCCAAACGATTTTGAACTCGGGCGTCGGCATAAATTACCGGCGATCGACGTGATGACCGACGACGGCAAAATGAATGCCAACGCGGGTCTGTACGCGGGTCTCGATCGTTTTGCCGCTCGCAAGAAAATAGTGGAAGACTTGCAGTCGCAGGGGCTGCTGGAGAAAATCACCGATCACAAATTGTCGGTTGGACTGTGCGAACGTAGCCGCACGGTGGTTGAGCCTCGCGCTTCGAATCAGTGGTTCTGCAAGATGAAGCCGCTGGCGGAAAAAGCCATGGGGGCGGTCGAGCGCAACGAAATTACGATGGTCCCGGAGAACCGGCGCGAAGAATTCTTCAACTGGATGCGCAATATCCGCGACTGGGTGATTTCGCGGCAACTGTGGTGGGGGCATCGTATTCCGGCGTGGCATTGCGGAAATTGCAAGGAAATCACAGTGGCGCGCGAGACGCCGGTGAAATGCGCGCATTGTGGCTCGTCGGAGTTGAAGCAGGACGAAGACGTCCTGGACACATGGTTTAGCTCGTCATTGTGGCCGTTTTCGACCATGGGTTGGCCAGAAAAGACGCCCGACTTCAAGACCTACTATCCGACCAGCCTGCTGATCACCGCGTACGACATTCTTTTTTTCTGGGTAGCGCGAATGATCATGATGGGCATCCACTTCACCGGAAACGTTCCTTTCCGCGCCGTGTATTTGCATTCGCTGGTACGCACAGCCAGCGGCGAGAAGATGTCCAAGTCCAAGGGTACTGGACTCGACCCGGTCGTGTTGAATCAGAAATACGGCACGGACGCGATGCGCTTTTGCCTCACGTCCATGGCTGCGCCGGGTAGCGATATCGTGGTGTCCGATGACCGGCTGCTGGGCGCACGTTCATTCGCCAATAAAATCTGGAATTCTTCGCGATTCGTTTTCATGAACCTGGACAAATTTGAAGAGGGTGGCGCGAAGCTCGAGGAACTGGCGTCTCCTGCGATTCGTGAAAAGGCGCTGTACTCTTTCGCAGGCAAAGTGCCGCTGATTGACGCGTGGCTCTTTGCGCGTTTAGCCGCCACTCTGGACACGGTGAAGGAGGCCTTCGAAACACAGCGCTTTCACGAAGCGGTGCAAAGTATCTATCAATTTTTCTGGAATGATTTTTGCGACTGGTATATCGAATGGATCAAGCCGGAATTGACTGGAGCGAATCGCGAGCGAGCCAAGATTGCATGGCAAAATCTTTTTGCCGCATTCGAAGCGGCCTTGCGGCTGCTTCATCCGGTCATGCCGTTTCTGACCGAAGAGCTTTGGCATCAGTTGCCTCAGGTCCCTGGGGCCAAATCGATCGCGCTGGAGCCTTATCCCGAGGCGCGTGAAAGCTGGCGAAACGCCGCCGCGCTGGAACAGTTTGAATTAGTGCAAGAGGTCGTGAAGTCGGTCCGCGCGATTCGTGCAAACATGAAGCTGGACCCGAAAAAACGCATCGCTGCAGAATTTTCCAGCGAAACCGCGTATATCCGTGAGACTATCGCGGCGAATCTGGACGGCATCGTGAGACTGGCGCTGCTGACGGAGTTAACGGTCACTGACGGGAAGCTCGCGCAATCGAGCGGTGGTTTGCGTTCTACTTCCCTGTTTGATGTGCGTGTTCCGTATATCGAGACCATTGATGTCGCGGCGGAGTTGATGCAATTGAAGAAAGAACACGAGCGCCTGACGAGGGACATCGCTTCCAAAGAACGACAGCTTGCTGACGATACGTTTCGCAGCCGAGCGCCTGAGAAAATTATTCGTGGATTGCAGGGTACGTTGGAAGAGCGGCGAATCGACATTCAGAAAGTTGCAGCAAGAATACGAGAGCTGGAATCAGGGGGATGACCGTTGAATTGAACGTTCGGGCAGCTTGGGCGCAGTATGCTGCGCTCCTGCGGATGAGTAAATGAGAAATACAGGCAGAAAGCCTTTATCGTGAATTGGGATTCCGAATACGTACAACGGTCGGTGCAGACGGCACTGGAAGAAGATATCGGTGCCGGCGACGCGACTGTTTTGGCTACGATCCCCGCTCGCGCTACGGGCAAGGCGCGGATTATCGCTCGCGAATACTTGGTGTGCGCCGGATTGCCAATGGCCGAAAAAGTGTTTCGTGCGCTCGATCCCGATATGAAAATTGAGTTGCGCGTGCACGACGGCGATTTGGTGAGCAAAGGGACGGTCCTGCTTCATCTCGAAGGGAGAGCGCGCGCGATTCTTACGGGTGAACGGACGGCGTTGAATTTTCTCGGACGCCTCTGCGGAATCGCGACGACGGTCCATCACTTCGTGGAAAAGATTCAGGGCACGCGCGCAAGGATTCGCGATACCCGCAAAACTACGCCGGGACTGCGATTACTTGAGAAGTACGCGGTCAAGACGGGCGGCGGGACTAATCACCGTATCGGCCTGTATGACGCAATTCTGCTAAAAGAAAATCACATTGCGCTGGCTGGCGGCGTGAAGCAGGCGCTAGATCAGGCACACTCGTACTCTGCGCTACATTCAAAACCGGATGCGTTGACGGCTTACGAGGAAGCCGTTCCGTCGCGCGCCGCTGATACCGTCTTGCCAATTCAGATCGAAGTGCGCGACGAACGGGAACTGCGCGAGGCGCTCTCCGCGGGTGCGGAAGCGGTGCTCTTGGACAACATGACGCCTGCTGAGGCCAAACAGTGCGTCGAGCTGGCGCGTGGACTGCGTCCCGACTGCGTGGTCGAAATTTCCGGCGGCATTACTCTGGAAAATGTGCGCGCCTACGCCGAAACCGGCGCGGATTTTCTTTCTTCCGGCACGCTGACCCATTCCGCGCCGGCGGCAAATCTCAGTTTGCTTGTGGACTGCATCGAGGACAAGTAAGCTACGCCCAACTTCCATGGCTTCCAATTCTCTTTCCGGCACCACCGACCGTCGGCTGGCTTCCCTGCTCACTCTGCTTGCGAACAATGCGACCATCGCTATCAGCGGATCGCGCCTCGCGAAAGAGATTGGTGTCTCGCGCTCGACGGTGTGGCGATGGGTCGAGCGCCTGCGCGAAGTCGGAGTGCGCGTGAAAGGCAGGCCGAACACCGGCTACTTTCTCGAGCGCGTGCCAGACATTCTTACGCCGGACATGCTTCGCGACCGCTTGAAGGGCAGCATGTTCGCGAAGAGAATTCATCATTTTTTTCGTACCGACTCGACCAACCGCGTGGCCATGGAACTGGGGTACGCGGGCGAACCGGAGGGCGCTGTGGTTTTGGCGGAAGAGCAAACTGCAGGACGTGGACGGGCAGGGCGCAGTTGGCACTCCGAACGTGCCGCCGGAATTTACGTGACGTTGCTGCTGCGGCCAAAGATTTCTCCGGTGCAGGCACCGTTGCTGACGATGATGGCCGGACTTTCCGCCCACGCGGCAATTCTGGCGCAGACTGGCTTGCGGCCGGACGTGAAATGGCCGAATGACCTGATGTTGAGCGGCAAAAAGCTGGGCGGCATCCTGACCGAAATGCACGCAGAGACAAATCTGGTGCGATTCGTGATCGTTGGGATAGGTATCAATGTGACCCAGGAGAAATTTCCCGGCGAGCTGAGTGGCCTGGCAACTTCTCTGCACGTGCAAACCGGGAAAAATCAATCGCGGCTGGAATTGCTGGCGCGGTTGCTCCGGGAATTTGAGACCGATTACAATCGATTCTTGCGCGAAGGCTCAAGCTCGGTAACGGAACGCTTCACGCAAATCTCTTCTTACGCGCTTGGCAAGAAAGTTCGCGTAACCAATGGGAATGAGACATATGTTGGGGTCACTGCCGGACTGCGGCCAGAGGGTCTGTTGCAAGTGCAGCGCGAAGACGGCGCGGTGGTCCTGGTCCTTGCAGGCGATGTGACCGAAATCAGGTAGATGAGAATGAGGCGATGCTGCTGACGATTGATGTAGGCAACACCAACACGGTGCTGGGCGTCTTTCGCGGCGAAGAATTAGTGGCGCACTGGCGGCTTACCACCGCTCGCATACAGACGGTGGATGAGTACGGCGTGTTGACGCGCAATCTGTTTACTTTGCAGGAGCTGGATCCTAAAGAAGTGTCCGGCGTGATCATCAGTTCCGTCGTTCCACCGATGAACTGGACGCTGTCGGAACTTGCGAAAGTTTATTTCGGACAGAAAGCCATGTTTGTGGAAGCGGGCGTGAAAACCGGAATGGCGGTCTTGGTGGACAATCCGCTGGAGGTGGGAGCGGACCGCATCGTGAACGGAGTTGCAGCGTTTCAGAAATACGGCGGTCCGTGCATCGTGGTGGATTTCGGCACCGCCATCACGTTCGACGCGATTTCCGCGAAAGGCGAATATCTTGGCGGAGCCATCGCGCCGGGACTCGGCATCGCTTCCGATGCGCTTTTTTCGCGCGCGGCAAAGCTTCCCCGTGTGGAAATCAAAGATCCGGGAAAAGTGATCGGCACAAATACCGTGACGCATATGCAGGCCGGTCTGTACTACGGCGCAGTGGACATGGTGGATGGCATGCTCACCCGCATGAAAACGGAGCTTGGCGGAAAACCTAAAGTCATCGCCACTGGCGGCCAGGCAAAGCTGGTGGCAAAAGGCTCCAAGCATATTGAACATACCGACGATTTTTTGACGCTGGAAGGCTTGCGCATCATCTGGGAGAAAAATCAGATTGCTGACGCAGCGAAAAAGCACGAGCCGAAAGCTGCCCGGTAGGCTCGGGCGATGGAACAGTGGAACTACTTCAACTATTTCACGGAAATCGAAGAGTATTTCTGGAAGAAGCGCGGCTCGCACCTGCTGGTATCTCCTCTCGACTGGGCGATCATGGAAACGTGGCAAAAAGCCGGCGTGCCGCTGGAGGCTGTGTACAAGGGCATTGACAGCGCGTTCGAAAGTTATGGCCGTTCGCGGCGCGGTGCGGGCAAGCCGCTAAAAAGCCTGGCGTACTGCACTGACGCGGTGTTGGATGCCGCCGAAGAGGCGACTGAAGCCGCCGCTGGACGTGCCCCGGCAAACTCTGCGGCCAAGCCGTCACCGTTCGGGCGTGACGAACTGCGCCAGTATTTGCAAGGAAATTCAGAGTTATTGCGAATTGCGGCGAATACCCACCCCGAAAAGGCTGAACTCGTGACATTATGGGAAGAGGCGTTGCGAGCGCTGCAATCTTGTGTACTGCTGCTTGATTCGCCAGGACCGCTGGACGTCGAAGACCTTGAGCGCCGTTTAACGCTGCTGGACGAACGAATCCACGCCGGACTGTTGCTGCATGCCAGCGAAGAATTGCTGTTGCGATTGCGCCGCGAGATGGACAGCGCGCTGTCAACCTACCGGCGCAGGATGCGGGCGGAACAACTCGCGCTGGTAGAAAAACAGTTTCTGCAAAAAAGACTGCTTGAGGAATTTCGCGTTCCGCGCTTGAGTCTTTTCTATCTTTCGTAACATTCCTTCGAAGTGCTGCCGCCTCGACGCGTTCATCCAAGTGAAGGACTTAAAGTTTATGTTTTTGTTTGAATCATGCAGAATAGGAAGCAATCATGCCTGATGAATTACAGTTATTGATTGAGAAGTTGGTGTATGGCGGCGACGGGTTAGGACACGCCGATGGAAATACCGTTTTTGCGCCGCACGTGTTGCCGGGAGAAGAGATTCGCGCAGAAATCACTTCGCGCAAGAAGAAACTGGTCTGGGCTAATCCGCTGGAGATCCTCAAAGCAAATCCTGCCCGCGTAAAACCGGTGTGTCTACACTTCGGAACTTGCGGTGGGTGCCACTACCAGCACGCCTCATACCAGGCTCAGGTAAATTTCAAGATAGAGATATTACGAGAAACGCTCTCCCGCATGGGCGGTGTGAACTGGACCGGCGAAATCACGCCGCATACCGCGGAACCGCTGCATTATCGCAATCGCGCGCAGTGGGCTGTAAGCAACGCCAATCCGCGCGCACTTGGTTATTATTTACCGGAGAGCAGCGCCATCGTCCCCATCGACCACTGCGATGTTCTGTCTCCGGGACTGGCCGATACCTTTGCGCGTTTGCAGGAGGTCACGCGAAGCGGGTCGCTTCCGTCCGAAGTTTTGGAAATAGAAGCGTTTGTTGATTCCTCCGACGCAAAAGTCGCGCTCAACGTCGCGTTTAAAGAATTCAGAAATCCGGTTCCGGAACTGACCAACCTATTTCACGACACCGTTCCTGCTCTGCAAAGTTTGCTGCTATTGGATCGGAAAAAGAACCGCTTCGAACTGTCTGGCCCCGGTTACCTAATTCAGGAAGCGGGTGGCTACCAATTCCGCGTGAGTCATTTATCTTTCTTCCAGGTGAATCGCTTTTTAGTGGAAGACCTGCTTCGAACCGTAATTGCCGGCGCCACGGGCGACCTCGCGTTGGACCTCTACGCCGGCGTCGGTTTCTTTACGCTGCCTTTGACCAAAAAGTTCCAGCGCGTGGTCAGCGTGGACGCCAATCTTTCCGCCACGCGAAATCTACGCGAAAACGCCGATACCGCGGACATATCCATCGTCTCGCATCACGTGCAAACTGAGGAATTCCTGAAGACCGCGACCGAGGCGCCGGACTTTGTCGTGCTTGATCCTCCGCGCGCCGGGCTAGGCCAGGCCTCCGCACAAAAACTCACGGACCTGGGGCCGAAAGAAATCGCCTACCTTTCCTGCGATCCGTCAACGCTAGCGCGGGATTTGGCAATCTTAATGCAAACGCCACGCAAGCCTGCGGACTCTGCTCCAACGCACCGCTACGAAATTACTTCCATGGATTTTTTCGACCTTTTCCCGCAGAACTATCACATTGAAGCTCTTGTGCGGCTACGGCGCATGTGATGAACTTTCCGGCCGTCGCCATCGCGATTTGTTTTGCCTCTGGCATCGCGATGGGCCTCTGGCCGATGGCCGCGAACCGTGCATCTTCACGGGGATTTTATTTCGGCGAATTGGCTGCGAGGTTTCTCCTGATCGCCGCCGCGATATTTCTTCTGTCTCGCGAACATTTGCGAGCGGCCACGTTCCTCTCGCTGGCGGCTTGGCTGGTTCTCGGCTTCTTTGCCGCATCTATCGCGCAACAGCCCAAACCAAAAAACTACGTTTTGAACGTTCTCAACTCCGGCGAACTCGATTTGCACGCGCCGCTTCGCTGGCACGGCATACTCCGTGACGAACTTGCAACGCTGCCGTGGGGAACCTCGCACGAAATCGAACTGGCCAACGTTGCTTATCAGGAGCGGTCCGTCTCCATCCAGGGCGGCTTGCGCGCAAGCTACACGCCGCACGACGAACAGCTGGCAGCGCCAATCACGGCGCAGGTCAATTCAGAGAAGCCGAAGACGCCACAGGATCAGCAGAGCAATCAGCAGCAATAAATAACCGAGCGCCGCCTGGTATTCATGATTCTTCTTATACTGCGCGAGCGAAAACTGTCCGGCACTTGCACCTGGCATTCTCAGCGCAGTGATTCTCGGCAAGAAAAGCGGGACGGTCGTTGCGTACGCCTGAAACGCCGCGCCATGATGTCCCAGCAATTCACCCTCTTCGCGTCGCATAACCACGCTATAAACCACGGCAAAATAAAGAAGAAGTATCGCTCCAGAAATCCACGAGCGCGTCGCGACACCAGCACCGAGTGCCAATATCGCGCTTCCTAAATAAAGAGGGTTGCGTGTGTAAGCGTAAGGGCCCGTCACTGTCAATTTTTCTTGTTTGTGCAAATATCCAGCCGCGTACGCGCGCAACCACAATCCAATTAATCCAATGGCCGCGCCGATCGCCACATATCCCGGCGTCGGTCGAGCAAACCAAAGCACAAACACCGCCAAAATATATCCCAGGCGCACTCGCCAACGCGCAAACACCGCCGCGGCATTACTCATGCCGCTTCACACAGCCCGCGTATTGCTTTCATCACTTCGTCAACGCTGATATGCAGCAACGATTCATCCGGCTCCGTTTCGCGTTTGTAGGTAGTCGCAGCGCCTTCCCAGCGCAACACGACTCCCGAGCACCGGTAAGGTCCGTTTCGCGCCGGGTCAGTGGGACCAAAAATCGCGACCACGCGGGTGCGCAACGCATCCGCGAGGTGCAATGGTCCGGTATCTCCGGCAACGATCGCGCTGGCATTTTTCAATAGCGCCATCAACTGTCCCAAACTGCCTGTGAACTGTATCGGTTGCGCATCTCCCGCGGCATCCGCCACCTTCGCGGCCAAATCTTCTTCTCCAGGACCAACGTTAATCACACTACGCAATCCCAGCTGCCGCAAAATTCTTTGTGCCAGCAGTCCATAGCGCTCGGCCGGCCAGCATTTCGATCGCCAGCCGCCTCCCGGGCTTAGCACGATATATTCTTCCGTGCCATCTTGAGCGATCCGTGCCCTCACTACCTTTTCGTCGTCGGGCGGGATCAATAAATTTACGTTTCCTGTTGAGACACGCGCGCCGGTTCGCGCAGACAGTTCCCCATTCTGGTCCGCCACGTGGCGCAGCGCCGACACTTTCACGCGGTCCGTGTAAAGAATCGGCACGCCCGATTCCCGAATCGTTTCCGAAGAAAATCCGATTCGCCGTGGAATCCGCGCCAGAAAAGGAATCGCCGCCGACTTCCACAATCCCTGATAATCAATCGCTGCTTCGAATCGATGCTTGCGGATACGCGCCACGATGCCTCGCACGTTCGACCAATTTCGCGTATCCACCGTCCACACTTGCGTTGCCAGTTCGCTGGTGTTCACCAGAAATTCCCACTTGGAATGGGTCAACCAGATGATCTCGGCATTTGGAAATGACGTTCGCAGCCCGCTCACCGCTGGGAATGCATGCACAATATCGCCGAGCGAACCCAGACGCACCAGCAAAAATCTCGGCTCAGTCATGCAGCGCCTTACGCACAGTCTGCAGCAGTTCGCGGGTGGAATGATTTTTCGCATCACCAACAATCGCCACGCGAACCCCTAAGCGCTCCGCGGTCGCTTTTTCCGGCACTGTCTCTGCCGTATAGTCAGTTCCCTTCGCGTGCACATCAGGATGCAATTCTGTGAGCAACCTTTCTACGTTCGACTCGGGGAAAATGATCACGTAGTCCACCACGCACAACGCCGCCACCAGCAACGCCCGCGCCCGTTCATGCAACACGGGACGCCCTGGTCCTTTCAACCCCTGCACTCCAGAGTCGGCATTCACTCCGACCAACAGCGCGTCGCCCTCGCCCCGCGCGCCCTCCAGGTATCGCACGTGCCCGGCGTGCAATATATCGAAGCAACCGTTGGCGAACACAATACGCTTTCCTTGTTTTCGCAAATTGTTGGCTATTCCAGAAATCTCGGCACGCGAAACTATTTTTGTCTCAGCAGGTCGCATCGCGTCAGCTCACGTGGCCGGATATCTCGGCGCGAATCGCGGCGAGCAATTCCTCGCGTGTAACCACCGCCGTGCCGCGCTTCATCACCACCAAACCGCCCGCAATGTTTGCGATTTGCGCCGCTTCTAATGCCGAAGCGCTGGACGCAAGCCCAAGCGTGTACGCTGCCAAAACAGTGTCCCCAGCCCCGGTCACGTCCACCGCCTGATCGCCTCCATGCACCGGAATTCTTGTAAACTTCTTTCGCGCGCGTTCGAACAACGCCATGCCATCTTTGCCACGCGTCACCAGGAGCGATTGCAGCCCCATCTTTTTGCGTGTCGCCATTCCGCATCGCTCCAGCTCATGCAGATCTCGCCCAATGCTGCGGTGATACAAAGCTTCCAGTTCCGCTTCATTCGGCGTCGCCGCGGTAATCCCGCAATTTGCATACTCATCGAGCCGGCGCCGGGCATCAAGCGTCGCCACGCTAGATGATTTTTTCCCGAGTAGCGCTTGTTTCACCGCCCACGGCGATGCCGCGCCGAATCCGTAGTCAGAAATGGCTATCGCATCCGCGGATCGCAATCTTGTTTGTAACTTCGCGGCGAGCTTGACCAGAATCTTTTCCGGTGGGGGCTCCGCAGGCTCGCGATCCACACGCAATACTTGCTGCGCGACCGTGTGCGTCCACCCAGCCAGGAATCGCGTTTTCGTAGGAGTAACCCACTCTCTGGCGCGCAAGATGCCGCTGGTGTCCACGCCAATAGTGCGAAAATATTCTGTCAGAGACAACCCTGCGGCATCTTCACCAACAACTGTAACGGGATAAACTACCGCGCCGAGTGACGCAAGATTATTTGCTGCGTTTGCTCCCCCGCCCGGGACCACGGTTGTCGCGCGATGCCGCAAAATCAATACCGGCGCTTCGCGCGATACCCGCGAGATCTCGCCGGATTGAAATTCGTCGGCAACGAAGTCACCGAACAGCACGATTTTCTTGCCGGCGAAGCGTTCCACGATCTCGCCCAGCGCCGCAAGGTCCATCGAACTTTCACGCCCGTCTTTCTGACCAGCGCTCATCGTTGCACTTCCTTCAAAATCCATTGCATGGCCTTCGGCAAGTCCGCAGGCACGAATTGCGGTTGATGGGTGCACCTGTCGCGATCCCGACCCAACGCCGCTCGTCCGGTCGTGTTAGCCAGCGGACACCTCCGCCAGAGCGCGCAAAACTCCGTCGCTTACTCTTTGCGGAGCAATCGCCGTCATACAGCGATGATCCGTCGGGCACTTACGCAAGAAACATGGGCTGCAGTATGGCTTTTCTTGAACGATCGTGCACCGCGCCGTCACCGGAGCGGTTCCACATGGATCGGTCGGCCCGAATACCGCAACCACCGGCAACCCCACTGCCGCGGCAACGTGCATGGCGCCCGAATCGTTTCCCAAAAACAGCGTGCACCTCGACAGCAGCGCGGGAAGTTCGGCAATTTCTGTTTTTCCAGTCAAGTCCAGTACCGCCTGATCCAATCCCGCCCGGATCGCCGCTGAAACCGCAGCTTCCGCCAGCGTTCCGAACAAAATTATTTCTGCTTTTCTTTCGTTCATTAAACGATTAATTGCGACCGCAAACCGCTCTGGCGGCCAACATTTGGCCGAACCATAGGAGGCGCCTGCGCCGACGGCGACACGCATCGCGCCGCGTCGGGCTCCAAAACTCTGCAGTTTCTCCTCTGCACGCAACGCCTGCTCGTCGGTTACCACCAGCGAGATCTCCGAAACATCCGGCAACGCATCAATCCATCCCGCGCGTTTCAGCAATTCCAAATAGTAAAACTTTTCGTGCGCGGGAATTTCCCCGGCACGCGGCACGCGAATCGCGTTGGTCAGCAGCAGGCCGCGCGCATCGCGATCGTAGCCGATACGTTCCGGGATTCCAGCTCTCCACGCAATCCACGCCGCATCGAACGCATTCTGCAACAACAAAGCCGTACCAAATTTTTTAGCTTTTAGCTCCGCCGCCAGTTGCTCTTTGCCCTGTATCCCAGCGTGCTGGCCCTTGCGGTCGTATCCAATCAATTCATCCGCAACACCCTGTCCGCGATAAATATCCGCCACATAAGGCAGTGCCAAAATCGCGATCTCGGCCTGCGGGAATCTTTTGCGAACCGCCTGCAGTGCAGGCAGCGCCATGATCGCGTCACCCACCCAGTTTGTCGCCCGGATCAGCAGCTTCATTCAGCAGCTCCGGGACGCAACCCAATCTTTTTCTTGATCAGCGCACAAAGCGCTTCGCCATTGCGGGTCTCAATCGCAATCTTGCAGCAATACAGCGGCAGCTTTGCGAAACGCAGCTTCTTCAAATTCTGTATATCTTTCTCCGTGGTCAGCAGCGCCTTCGCTCCCCCTTGCTCCGCATCTTCTTCCAGTGTCTTCACGTCATGCGCTGTATAGGCGTGATGGTCCCGAAACACTTTTCGGCCGACAACTTCAACTCCCCAGTTTTGTAGGTCGCTGAAAAACGCATCCGGATTCCCGATTCCGCAGAATGCGAACACTGGCTGCGGCGGCACCGCCTCGCCCGCAGCGGGCGTTTCTTCATCACAGTTCACGCAGCGGTACCCAAGCAGCTTGGTTTCCGCGCAAAAAGTCGGCACGTTCGCGAACTTCTGAATCAGTTGCATTTCGGCTGTGCCGGGACTGTCGCTCGGCACTCGCGTCAATACAACTGCCGTTGCGCGGCGCAAAGCGGAAAGCGGTTCCCTCATGCTCCCTGCCGGCAACAGCAATCTTGCCGACGGCAACGGACGGCAATCCACGAGGACAATGTCAACGTCGCGAATCAACTCCAGGTGCTGAAATCCGTCGTCAAGAAGGAACAGGTTAACGGGGTGCTCGGCTTCAATTCGCTTGCCTTCCTTGTAACGGTCCGGCCCAACCCCAAAAATCACTCGATCCCCGAGCCGCTCTTTCATCATCTCAACTTCATCGCTGGTCCCTCCCGTCCCGCGATATCCGCGAGTCAGAATCGCCACCCGTTTGTGCTCCCCCAGAAATTTCTCCGCTAGCCAAAGCACCATCGGAGTTTTTCCCGTGCCTCCAATCGTCAGATTTCCCACACTCACTACCGGTGCGTTCAAATGCTTCCTGCTGTAAATGCCCTGGGCATACAGCCACCCGTGCAACCTGGCAGCAACGCCATACACAACCGAAAACGGCCAAAGTAGCAGCCTTAATGGCAAAGGTATATTCATTCACTTGGACGACTGCCCGCTCGCAATATACGCCCGAATCGCATCCAGCGCCCGGTCCGTTGCTCCGCGGCTCTCGTCCATCAAGCGCCGTCCCGTTTCCCCCATGCGCTTGTCTCGCGCAGGGTCGCGCAACAGTTCAATCCAGGAAACGCCAGCGTCTTCCGGGCTGGCCACCTGAATCGCCGCCTCTGCCGCGACAAATCGATGTGCGATCTCTGCGAAATTTTCCATCGATTCGCCGAATACTGGCACTTTTCCAAATGCCGCCGGCTCCAGAATGTTGTGTCCGCCAGATTCCACCAGCGACCCTCCCACAAATACTCCGTCTGCCAGCCGGTACAGCGACGCCAACTCTCCAATGCTATCCAACAACAAAACTGTTACGTCATCCCCGAGCTGCGTCTCATTTCCGCCCAGCGCCTGCCCGCCCGGCGATGGCACATGCAAACTCGATCGCCGCACGTATTTTCGTTGCGATTCGGTGACGAACGCCGCCGCCGCGTCAAACCGTTCTGGTTTTCGCGGCGCCAGCACCATCAACGCTTTGCGATGTTCTCCCTGCGTCACTCCAAACGCAATCAACGCCAGCGGCTCTTCCGTAGCCACCACGCTTCCAGCCACAATCAGTGGTCGCCGCCCGCTCCGCTGCAACTCCATTTCCAGCCATTCCGCCAACGGCGTACTCTTCGGCAATTCCAAATCGTATTTCAAATTTCCGCCGACTTTCACTTTTTCAGGCGGAGCCCCCAACGCAATTACCCGCTTTGCATCCTTTTTGCTTTGCATCCAGAAGCCACTGGCGTGCGCCAACGCATCTCTCAGAAACGGCCGCAAATAAAATCCCGCAAGACTCAGCCAGGTGTGGGAACGCGCAAAAGACCGGTCGGAAATTCGTCCACTCACAAAGACGACTGGCACATTTCGCCGAGCGGCCTCCCGTAAAAAGTTCGGCCAGATCTCCGTCTCCAGTACCACTACCAGCGCCGGCCGCACTGCCGCCAGTGCCCGCCGCGCGCAAAACGCCCAGTCCAACGGAAAATAAATCACCGCATCCGCAAACGGCATTCGCTCCTTCGCCAGCGCCTGGCCTGTGATCGTGGTTGTAGAAACCACCAGCGCACGCTCAGGAACTTCCTCTTTCAGCCGCTTCGCCAACGTCACGCCAGCCAACACCTCGCCCACCGATACCGCGTGCAGCCAGATCGCAGCAGGCCGTTCCGCCGGCAATTTTTCCAGCGCCGGAAATGCCAAACCCAGCCGCTCTTTTAAATTGGAAAGATATTTGCCATGCCGAATGCCCTGGATCAGCCAGTACGGCGTCAACAAGATCGCAGCCAGCCCCATTAATAGGCTATAAACGAGATACACTCAGCCGGGCTCCGGTCTGACCCGCTGGGCGCAGGGCAACCCCACACAATCCCAGGGAATCGAAGGCGTCAAGATGCAAAAAGTTTATTATAACTGGATAACGAACCTGCGCCGTAAGCCTATCGCATTTCTCACCTCGCTCGCTCTCGTCGCAATTCCAGTTTTTTCCCGGGCGACTTTTCTTCAGCAGTCGCCTGCAACAAAGCCGATCACCACCTCATCGCTCGATTCCCACGACGGACTGACCGTCGCCGCTGATCCCTGGCTTTCCGCAGAGCGTTATAAATCAACTTTCTCCAAAAAGACGCCTTATGCCGCGGGAGTTCTCGCCATTAAAGTCAATTTCCGCAACGATTCCCACGACAGCATCAAAATCGGTCTCAGCCGTATCCGCCTGAATCTAACTTTCGACGACAGCAATCGCCAGGACCTTCCTCCACTTTCCTCAGAGCTTCTCGCCGATGCCGTTCTACATCCAAGAATAAAAGGCAACAAACCGCGCCTTCCTCTGCCGATACCCACTTCTCAAGGCGGCCGCGACAAACACTGGCAGGAATACCAAAAGCTTGCCGAAGACGCCGGTTTACACTCCAGCATTGTCGCTCCCCACTCTTCCATCGAAGGACTTCTCTACTTCGATCTGCAAGGCCAGTTCGATCTGCTCTCCAATGCCCGCTTGTACATCCCCGATCTGCTCGCCCTGGAAAAAAATCGTAACCTGATGTATTTCGACATCGACCTGAGTCATCCCTCTTCACGTTGACTGTTCTCTACCAATCAGCTTCGCTTGCCAATTGCATAGAATTTTCTATTCCCTATTCACTAAGCCCTATTCCCTGTTTTTCACGAAATTTGCGCGCTTCATCAGCGTCAGCTAAAATCGTTGTGTTACATAATTTTCCTCTCCCAAACTAATGCAAAACTTTCTCGACTCCCTGAATCCCGAACAACGTCTCGCCGCCGAAACCACCGAGGGTCCCGTTCTCATCCTCGCTGGCGCTGGCACCGGCAAGACTCGCGCCATTACGTTCCGCATGGCCAACCTCATCGCACGCGGCACGCCCGCCGAATGCATTCTCGCCGTCACCTTCACCAATAAAGCCGCCGAGGAAATGCAGAATCGCGTCTCCGATCTTCTGTTGCGCGCCGGAGTTCCCACTGATCGTCCCTGGCTCTCCACATTTCATTCGCTGTGCGCGCGCTTGTTGCGCCGCGAGGCCCCCTCCGCCGGTCTTCCGTCAAATTTCTCGATCTTCGACGATTCCGACCAGCTTTCCGCCATCAAACTGGCCATCAACACGCTCAATCTCGCCGACGACGAACTGCAACCCCGCGTCATCCTGAGCCAAATTAGCTTTGCCAAAAATCACGCCAAAACACCGGAAATGTTGCGCGGCGAAGCTTTCACTCCAGACGCCCGCCATACCGCCGACATCTACGCGCAGTACGAAAAAATTCTTGCGCAGAGCAAAGCCCTCGATTTCGACGACCTCCTGCTTCGTTCCGCAAGACTTCTGCGCGATTCCGCCTTGGTCCGTGAAAAATGGCAGCGCCGCTTTCAATACATTCACGTGGACGAATATCAGGACACCAATCGCGTGCAGTACGATCTGCTACGCCTGCTCACCGGACCTCACCAGAATATTTGTGTCGTCGGCGATGAAGACCAATCCATCTACCGCTGGCGCGGCGCCGATGTCTCCATCCTACTAAGCTTTTCGCGCGATTTTCCCGGCGCCAAAGTTATTCGCCTCGAACGCAACTACCGCTCAACGCAGAGCATCCTCGACGCGGCCGGCGCCGTGGTCAAAAATAATCCCGACCGCCTCGGCAAAACTCTGCGCGCCGAACAGCCCGCCGGAGCCAATCTTCGCTACTTCGAGGCGCGCGACGCCCAAGCCGAAGCCGAATTCGTCGCCGAAGAATTGCAGAAGCTACTCGATGACGATTCCGATCAAACCTGCGCCGTCGAGTACCGCACCAATTTCCAGTCGCGCGCGTTTGAAGAAGCCTTTCGCCGCCGCGGCGTTCGCTACAAACTCGTCGGTGGCTTCAGCTTCTACAAACGCGCCGAAGTTCAGGACGCCCTCGCCTACGTTCGCCTGGCTATGCATCCCGATGACGACATTGCATTCCTTCGCGTGCTCAACGTCCCTCCGCGCGGCATCGGAAAAACCAGTGTCGAAGGGTTGCGCGACGTTGCTCGCAAAGATTCTTCCTCGCTCTGGACCTCCATGGAAGACTTCGTAACCGCAACCATCGCCGGGCGCGCTGTCGCTCCGCTTCGAGCGTTCATGGAGCTCGTCGCACGCATCCAGTCCGCTCTCAACGAAAAAGAACCTGCCGACTTCATCCGTTTTGTGCTCGATGAAAGCGGTTACATGACCATGTTGAAAGATCGCAACTCTCCCGAAGATGTTGCGCGCATCGAAAATCTTGAAGAACTGACGCGCGCCGTCGCGGAAAGCACCGATGCCGGAGAATCCTTCACCGATTTTCTTGACGCCGCAGCTCTCGTCAGCGATGCCGACTCGTTCGAAGGCAAACCCGGCGTCACCCTGATCACTCTTCACAGCACCAAGGGCCTGGAGTTCGATCACGTTTTTCTCACCGGAATGGAAGAAAATATCTGCCCGCATAGCCGCTCCGTGAGCGAAGAAAAGGGCGTCGAAGAAGAGCGCCGTTTGGTCTACGTCGGCATGACCCGCGCGCGCAAAACGCTGACGCTCACCCGCGCAGTCTATCGCCGCGTTTTTGGTCACGAACAACAACTCCGCGCTTCCGAACCTTCGCGCTTTCTTGCCGAAATTCCCAGCGAACTCGTGGACACCGTGCGCGGCTCCATGGCCGAAATCGGCCAAACCCGACGCTACGAACCTGATCCAGAATATTCTTACTCCGCCGACGAATTTCTACGCCGCGTGCGCCGCGGCCCCGTGCCAGCCGCGCGCCAGCCCCAGCGTTCCAGCTCCACGCCAAGTTTTGGCCGCGCCGCAATTCGTCCCGGCGCGGATGCCCATCCCCTGCTCGGCCAAAAAGTCCGCCACCCGCAATACGGAGTGGGCACCATCATCGGCGTCGAAGGCGACGATGACGACCGCCGCCTTTCCGTCACCTTCCCCGGCCGCGGCACCAAAAAATTCGTAGAACGCTACGCCCAACTCCAGCAACTCTAATACTCGTTTCTTGTTTTTCCGTTTCTTACGCTTTCGTAGTGCCGGGCTTTAGCCCGGCTCTTTCTTTTGTGGTGGCTACCTTCTGCCTGCCCCGGCCCCTCGCGGGAACGGATGCCTTTGGAGTGCGGGAGCCAGCTCCCGTTTTTCCCGCGCGAATACTTCGAATGCCAAAAAATCAAAGCTCGACCGTTGTTCCTCCACTTCCTTTACTCCTTTACTTCCTCTACCCCTCGATCTCCATCCGCTTGCAATGTTGCACGCCCTCCGCCTCTCGCGGTACATTCTCTCTCGCACCTAAACCCCACACGCGTTTCCGGCGAATTTCTTCGCCGCCGGACTCGATCGGAGCGCCCGGGTGGCATCACCCCTCTTCCGCCGCAAAAACATTGATCAACTCATTTCTGATTGCGAAGGCGCCGAATTTCGCCTGAAAAAATCTCTGGGCTGGCTCAGTCTCACTTCTCTCGGCATTGGCGCGGTCATCGGTTCCGGCATTTTCACCATCGTCGGCACGGCCATCGCTGGGCAGAACTTCGAAACGTCCTCGATCCTCAATGCGCCGCTGCTTCAATACCTCGTTCACCATTCCGCATCTTTCGGCCGTCCGGGCGCGGGCCCGGCCATCGCGCTCTCTTTTGTCCTTGTCGCCATCGCCTGCGGCTTCGCTTCCGTCTGTTACGCAGAACTTGCCGCTATGATTCCCATCGCTGGCAGCGCCTACACCTACACTTACGCCACCATGGGCGAACTCATCGCCTGGATCATCGGCTGGGACCTGATTCTCGAGTATGCCGTCTCCAACATGGCCGTCAGTGTGGGTTTTTCCGCGCACATGGTTGACCTTCTCGATTGGTTCGGTGTCCATCCCGATCCCAAATGGATTTCTCCGGCCTATCTGCCCAGTGGCCTTTCGGATCTTTCCGGCAACATGATTTACGGCCACGGCTGGCACTTCGGCTTCAACTGGCCCGCCCTCATTATCGTCATGCTGCTTACGGTGATTCTGGTTCGCGGTATCCGCGAGTCCGCGGAAACCAACAACATCATGGTGCTGATCAAGATCATCGCCATCCTTGCTTTTATCACCTTCGCATCGCGCTTCATTCACACTTCTAATTGGCATCCTTTTGCGCCCAACGGCTGGCCCGGCATCCTCACCGGCGGCTCCATCGTTTTTTTCACCTACATCGGTTTCGACTCCGTCTCCACCGCCGCGGAAGAATGCACCAACCCGCAGCGCGATCTCCCGCGCGGCATCATCGCCACTCTCGTCGTGTGTACGCTCCTCTATATCGGCGTCGTAGTCGTGCTCACCGGACTCGTCCGTTGGGACACTCTCGTCGATGACGCCGCTCCCGTCGTCAACACCCTAAAGAAACTCCACATCTCCGGATTACGCCTGGTGGTATTGATCGGTGCGCTCATGGGCATGATCTCTTCGCTGCTCGTTTTCCAGATCGGTCAGGCCCGCGTCTGGTTTGCCATGTCCCGCGACGGCCTCTTCCCAAAAATCTTCAGCCACGTGCATCACCGCTATCTCACGCCGGATTTCTCCACTTGGGTCGCTGGATTCGTCGTGGGAGTTCCCGCAGGCCTGCTCGATATCGGCACCCTGGGCGACCTCGCCAACATCGGCACGCTCTTCGCCTTCGCTCTTGTCGCCGCTGGCGTGCTCATCCTCCGTTATCGCGAACCGAACCGCCACCGCGCCTTCCGTGCGCCCGGCGGACCCATCGCTCCAGCCCTCACCATCCTCACTTGTCTGCTGCTGATGGCCGGATTGCCGATCATGAATTGGATTCGTTTCTTTGTATGGCTGGCAATTGGACTTGTGATTTACTTTTCCTATAGCCGCAAACGCAGTACGCTACGCTTGGAAGCTTCAAACTAATCCGCGAGGCGCGAGCAGAATGTCCCGACGGTTTCATCTCCAAATTCTGACCATGCTCGCGCTAACTTTGCCGCTTGCGATTTACGCACCCGCCGCTTTCGCTTGGGGCAACAACGCCAACAAACTCATCGTCAATCGCGCCATAGACACTCTTCCCGCCGACCTCCGCCCCTTCTTTGATAACAGCCGCGCCGAACTGCTCAACCACGTAAACGACCCATTCGTCACCGTCGCAAAAACTCCCGCCGAACGTAAAAACCAGTTTCTCTATCTGGAAAAATACGGCCGCTTTCCGTTCGAACTACTCCCGCGCAACTACAGAGCCGCCGTCACCAAGTTTGGCAAATCAAAACTCGAATCCAACGGCCTGCTGCCCTGGCAAATCGGCGTTTATAGCGCAAAACTCACGGAAGCCATGCAAACCGGGAAATGGGCCGACGCCAAGCTATACGCCGCCGTTCTCGCCAGCTACGTTGCCGCCGCCCACGATCCTTTCAACACCACCGACAACATGGATGGGCACCTCAGCGCGCAAAACGGTATCAACGAACGCTTCGGCACATCTCTTGTCGATCGCTACTCGTCCTTTTTCTTCATGCGCCCCAACGACGCCACTTTCATCGCCGATCCCACCGACCACGCCTTCGAAGCCTGCCTCAGTTCGCATAGTTGGCTGGAAACCGTTCTTTACGCCGACCGCGATGCTCGCCACGGCCTAAACTCTTACACCGACGAATACTACGACCACTTTTACAATCAAGCCGGCGCCGTCCTCATCCGCCAAATTTCCGACGCTGCCACCGACGTAGGCTCCTACTGGCTAACCGCCTGGAAAAACGCCGGCCAACCCCAACTCCCGCGTTAGCTTCCTTTCCTTTTACCGTGGCAGCACGGCTTGTACCCGCTCCATCGGTCTTTTTTGTTGGCGTTGTTGGCGTCCCCATCCAACTCCACCACCGTCCGATACAGCACCTCCGCCCCATTCCCGACATCCACCCATGCTGTAAACTCCTTCGGCGAATGGCTAATCCCATCGCGGCCGGTTGCACTGTCATGCAACGCGATCGCGCCTACCGCCCCTGCTACAGCAAATGTCTTTCCGTCTGCCGACAAACTCAAGTCGCACGGCTCAAGCAAACCGGCTTCTGCGGTGTACAGCAGTTTCCCCTTGCGGTCGTACCCGCGAACGTGAGTATCGCCGTCCGCAACTACGATCAGATTGCCGTCGTGTGCAAAGCAGAAATGTCCGGCCTTACAGGCGGCGTGCCTTTGGACTGCGGCAGCTGGGCCGCTTTCCCGAACTAAATCCCTCCGCGATTCCAACTATTCGGTTGTTTGCCTCTCACTCTAATGCAACTGTGCTTCCTTTGCGGCTCCATTCTCTTACTGTCCCACCTGCTAAACTGTCCTCGTGACCTCCGAAACCGAACTGCTCCTCCGCCAACTCCCAAAGGCCGAACTACACCTGCACCTCGAAGGCATGCTCCTCCCACACCGCGTTAAATCCCTGGCGAAAAAATATTCGGTATTTCTGGAAGACGATGAACTCAACTCCCGCTACAACCTGCGCGGCTTTTCGCAGTTCCTGGAACTCTTTAAATGGGCCACGTCTTTTCTCCGCGAACCGGACGACTACGCGCAACTCGCGCAAGATGCCGCCGCCGCTCTGCACCAGCAGGGCGTCGTTTACGCCGAAATCACTCTGTCCATCGGCGTAATGCTTCTGCGGAAACAAGATGTCGCGCAGAATTTCGCCGCCATCCACAACGCCTTCCAGCAACACGAAAAATCTGCTACTGGCCCGCAAACAAATTTTGTCTTCGACGCCGTCCGCCAATTCGGACCCGCTCCCGCCATGGAAGTCGCAAAAATCGCTGCCGAACTTCGCAATCAAAACGTGGTCGCCTTCGGTCTCGGCGGCGACGAACTCTCCCAGCCGCTCCAGGATTTCCGGGCAGCCTACACGCACGCGGCAAAAAATGGCTTACACCTCGTAGCTCACGCTGGAGAAACCGGTGGACCTGAACAAATCAAAGATGCCATCGACATCCTCCACGCCGAACGCATCGGGCACGGCATCGCCGCCATTCGCAGTCCCGCGCTCATGAACACCCTTGTCACTCGCAAAATCCCGCTCGAAATTTGTCTGACCAGCAACCTCCGCACCAACGCTTTGAATATTCAATTGAATTCCGCTCATTGCAGAATCGCGCATCATCCACTCGCCAAGTTCTTCCGCCGGGGTATTCCTATCACCCTCTCTACCGACGACCCCGCTATGTTTCATACCACGCTCCTCGAAGAGTTCGCGTCTGCCATGCAAACCGGCCTTTCGCTCAACGATGTCCTTGCCATTAATCGCACCGCGTTCGAACACGCGTTTCTTCCCAATGCAACACGGCAATCCTTCCTGGCTCAACTTCCCTAACCCTCTGTGGTTCTTCGTTTAGTATTCTTAAATCCGATGATTCCCAATAGCTTCGACAACCTCGTCTGGAACGCCCTTCACTCCGTCCATTCGCACTTCAATGTGCGCAATGGCCCGGCTGCGCGCTATCCCGCTGACGTGGTCCCGTACGCCGCTATGGCAGACGCAAATCATTCCGACCTCTCGCCACTCGCGGAGTTACTCTCACCGGGCGAACCTGTCTACCTCATTGGTGCGCAGCCGACGGCCACAAACATTCTCGACGTCGGCCCACCTCTCAATTGCTTCCAGATGCTTTTCCCGTCAAACGCAGGCAAAGGCACAACCGCAGCATCAAGCGACATACCCATCAAGCGCATGAAACCTGAAGATGCGCCAGATATGGTCGCGCTCACTGACCTAGCTTTTCCAGGATTTTTTCGTGCGCGAACCTACGAAATGGGAACGTACTACGGCATTCGCATCAACAATGAACTTGTTGCCATGGCCGGCGAACGTCTTGCCGTCCCCGGCTTTCGCGAAATCAGCGCAGTCGTTACTCACCCGGAACACGTTGGCAAAGGCTACGCCACACTGCTGATGAATCGGCTGCTGAACGATCATGCCGCCGTTGGGCTGAAATCTTTTCTTCACGTCAAGGAGCAAAACTCCCGTGCCATAGCGACCTACCGGCGAATGGGTTTCGTTACGCTGCAATCTGTGACTCTGTGGCCGGTTTCCCTGGCCCTGTGACGACTAGTTCGAAGAATCATGTTCCCTTCGAACCGCCGCCAGTCGCCTGCCCGGAAAGCTCTTCCCGCTGCCGCCCCGCAACATTACGCTTGACAAGCCTCCACCAGACGGGCTTAGACTCCCGCCAGGTTTAAGTTGGGCTTGGCCGATCGACAGTGTGCTGGACTCAGGCCTGTAGCACTATTTGCGGAATTTTCTTCTTCGACGTCCATCTCGATTCGTCCGGTCGTCCTGCCCAACCAGGGCCATCTTGTTTGCTATCACAATCGAATGAGTTTGCCTGAGCTACTGGCCACACTAGTGCCAGTCAGCGCTTGACCGGAGGTTTTTGTGGAAACCGCCATCGCAGTATTTTCTACCCGTGGTCGCGCCGAAGAAGCCGTCAAGGAACTGTTGGAGAATCACGTTCCTGAAAAATCCATCGTGTACCTGACCCGCTCTGAGAGCGAAGCCATGACTGTCGGTAAGCAATTCGGCGCAGTTGCCGGTGGCATAGTTGGAGGCGCGGCAGGCATGTCTGCCGGCGTCGCCGCTGCTGCTCTGCTGGCCGTTCCTGGCATCGGTCCGGTGTTTGCCTTGGGACTCGGCGCCGCGGCATTGCTGGGGTTAGCGGGCGCGGGAACGGGTTCGGCCGTCGGCGCAAGCATTGCCGGCGATTCCGTTGCCCCGTTGTCGCCATCTGGGACTGGTTCCTCAGAAGATCTGGCCTTTTTCCGCCACGTCCTAAACGAAGGTCACTCGCTGATCGTTGTTCGAACCGAGTCGTTGCGAGATTTTGGACCGGCTCGGTCTTGGCATGAAGAAAAGCGCCGCCCCTACATCCCTGGTGAGTACGCGTGAAATGGATGGTCCCGTCATCGCCGACTTTGTCGGCAAAATCGCCCTCGCTGGAGGAACTATGTTGCTTCGCGATACGATTCACGATTTCCTCAAACAGGGAAACAATCGCATCATCCTGAACCTAGCGGACGTCGATTTTATAGACAGCGCTGGCCTAGGCGAACTTGTCCGCACCCTGGCCTCCGTCCGCAGTCACTGCGGTCAGCTCAAGCTTGTGAATCCAAGGGAAAACGTCCACAAATTGTTGCAGATTACAAAACTGGATCATGTCTTCGACATCGAGAACGACGAAGCCAGCGCACTACTGTCGCTTCGCCAGAATTCCGCCGCTAAAGCGGCAGGCTAAAACGCCCGGGCACTTCGCGCCTCGCATTTTTTCCTCTGAGCCACGTTGCGGGTTACGTGAGTTTCTCGACTCGCGTTTCAAACCGGTTCTCGATCCGGTATCGCCCGCGTCGCTGCCGCATCGAACCCAGGAAAGAGATCCTGCCAAAAATCTTGCTGTACCCGCTAACGCTGGCGTTAAGCGTTCCGCACAGAAGGCTGCTAGAATAAACACGGGCTGCAAGGTCCGGTGAAGCCTTCTGCCCAGCTATCGGTGCGAATTTTTTTATGCGGCCGCGGTGTTGGAGGATCTAATGCGTCGTCTGTCTGAACGATCGCTTTGGTATCTCACCATCCTCACGCTACTGGCTCTCTTGATCGTCGGCGTCGCCACCACTGGCTCTATGTCTCGCTACGCTGACAGCATGAATGCGGTTTCTCATACGCGCCGGGTAGAGACAGCCATCGAATCCATCCGCGCCGATCTGTACTCGGCCCAACATGCATGTCTCGCGTATGTTTTTGCCGGTCAGCCGGAAGCGTTGCAACAATTTGAATCTGCAGCAAGCGCCCTTTCCGCCCAGATCTCCGAACTTCGCAGACTTACTGCAGACAACCCTTCCCAGCAATCGCTGCTCGCCAGTTTGGAGCCATTGCTCAATCAACAGATCGCTTTCTTGCGTACCTCAGCGGCCATGAAGGATAAAGGTGGCAGCGTCGAGCTGCTGCAGGAATTTTCTGCGGATAGTCAATCCTTGTCTCAACAAGCTTTCGCTAAATTGGAATCGCTGCGAGCGGAAGAACGAAAATTGTTGGGCCAGAGAACGATCATCTCCGATAAAACTTACGCCACGCAGAAACTTGTCCTCTCCATTTCCTTTGTGGTGGTGCTGATCTTTACGGTCTTGAATTTTATTGAACTCATGTTTCAGTTGCGCCAGCGCCAGAACGCCGAACAAGTTGTTCGCCGCTTGAGCGGCCGAATGTTGCAAGTGCAGGACGAAGAACGCCGCAAGGTTGCGCGCGACTTGCACGACGGTATCGGCCAAATTTTCGCAGCCTTGAAGATGGAACTCAGCCAGTTGGCAAAAACCGATTCCCGCTCGAAGGAAGATTCCGTAATTATATCCAGCTCGATTGCACTCGCTGACGAAGGGCTCACTCAGTCCCGCACCATTTCCTATCTTCTGCATCCCCCCATGCTCGACGAAGTGGGTTTCAATGCTGCCGCCAGGTGGCTGGTGGACGGTTTCTCTAAACGCAGCAAAATCGCCGTCACTCTCGAAACTCCGGACGATCTGAAGCTGCCTAGAGAACTGGAACTCATTCTGTTCCGGGTTCTGCAGGAAGGCCTTACCAATGTGCACCGCCATTCCGGCAGCTCCAGTGCCGAAGTCGTAGTCGTCGCTGCCTCGCGACAGATCGTCATGACCGTCACCGATCACGGCAAAGGAATTCCCGAAGCCACGCTGCAGAACTTCCGCAGCAGCAAATCTCCATCCGGAGTCGGCCTGGCCGGCATGCGGGGCCGTGTTGCCGACGTTGACGGAAAACTCGAACTGCAATGTCCCGGCGAAGGTACCGTCGTCCGAGCCATCATTCCCTTCGCAAGAGTTTCGCAGGCCGCCCAGACTTCCCCGACTCCGCCAACCGCCGATGGTCTGCACATCCCTACTAAGCCAGAAAAAGATTCGCGCGGCCCGTTTCCGTTGACTTCGGCCCCCTGAACCAGGCCGATAGCTGCCCTTTTTTGCAGCGGCATCCATAACACTCATTTCAATATTTCTACCCTCTATCCTGTATTGCCCCGGTACGTAGGCCAGCCTACCGTTGAGCTGGGAGCCCCTCACGCCCGCGCAGAGGTGACGAATGAATAAGCGAGTTCTAGTCGTAGATGACAACGAGGTGATTCGGCTCATCGTAAGATCCGCACTCGAAATGCATACGTCATACGTTGTGAACGAAGCCGTGGACGGCATTGACGCACTCGAAAAAGCCGACACTCTCAATCCGGATTTGGTCGTCATGGACCTGTCTATGCCGCGCATGAGCGGCCTGGATGCCAGCCGCACCTTGAAAAAGGCTCATCCTCCAACGCAGGTCGTTCTTTTCACTTTGCACAAAGACTCCGTTTCCGACTCCGACGCCCATCGCGCCGGAGTCTCCGCGGTAGTCGCAAAATCCGACGGGCTCGAAACACTGCTTCACGAAGTGGAGCACCTGCTGCCCGTTCAGTAGCTTTTCTTGAGCGCGGCGATTTTTTCATCGGTGGCACGGACGTTCCTGCCTGCTCTTTCTTGGGTGCAAGAACGAGAAGAGTAAAGGAAGAGTTGGCCACACGCGAAGTGAGGGTACGCCACCCCCCCCGGTGTTTTTGCTCCAAGTGTTCGGAAACCACTGAAAATGAGGGAGATAGTGAAAGCGCCGTGACCAAGTGTGCGCAAGCGTATCTAAGGAAAGGACTTAGGGTAATTTTTGTGTGGACAAGCGGATGCTGGGATGCCGGAAGGCTTATAGGAACCGTCGTGCTAACCACAAATGTATAGTATCACGGAAGTTACTGGGGGTCAAGGAAAATCGGAGTAGTGGGTCAGTTTCCGAGATCGCGACTCGTCGGGCACTGGCCAAAGGTAGAGGCGTCATCTACGGCAATCCATAAGCGGGAAACGCGGCAGAAAGATTGGCAAATAAAAAAGGGCTTGATATATTCTTATATGGGTATATATTGAAAGCGTGGCAAGAGCAGCGACAACATCGGACGCGTTCAATGCAGTGGCGGAACCTCGGCGGCGGGACATCCTGAACTATCTGGTGATGCGGGAGAGGTCGGTCAACGAGATTGTGGACGCAATGGAGATGGAGCAGCCCTCGGTTTCGAAGCACCTGAAGGTCTTGAAGGAGGTTGGCCTGGTGGAGGCCCGGAGGGAGGGTCGGCAGATGCTTTACAAGGTGAATGCTATGGCAATCCGGCCGTTGCACGAATGGACCAGCACGTTCGAGCGGTTGTGGAAACACCAGTTGCTGCGAATCAAGGAACGGGCCGAGGCCAACAATGCGCAGAAACAATAGTCTTGTGGACCTACAGCGTCGGCGTCCCGGAGGAAGTTTCTTACGCGGCTGAATACCCGGCCCGCACGTTCCCCTGTCAACGCTTCGACGCTGCCTTTGCAAGCAGCTCCGCTGACTCGGGGCCGATGTGGGTCGCTGATCCACTTTCGTATGACTTTTGCATTCACTACACCTCGCCGGTTTAGCCGGCGCACAGGAGAAATAAAATGGCAACCAGCAAGCAAAGTGGCATGGAGCACCCGAAAAAGCAGGTCGCAATGAAAACTCCGCCCATCGTCTCGCAGCAGGAATGGGAGGCTGCGCGCCAGCAGCTCCTCGTAAAGGAGAAGGCCTTCACCCGCTCCCGGGACGCGCTGGCCGCCGAGCGTCGCCGGATGCCGTGGCTGGCCGTGGAGAAGAAGTACGAGTTCGACGGGCCTAAGGGCAAGGCGAGCCTGCTCGACTTGTTCGACGGCCGCCGTCAGCTGATCGTCTACCGCGCCTTCTTCGAGCCTGGCGTCTTCGGCTGGCCCGATCACGCCTGCCGCGGCTGCTCCCTGGGCGCCGATCAGGTCGCCCATCTGGCCCATCTGAACGCTCGCGACACCACCCTCGCGTTCGTCTCGCGTGCACCGCAAGCTGACATCGCGCGCGTGAAGGCGCGGATGGGCTGGGAGATGCCGTGGTACACCATCACTGACAGCTTCGACACCGACTTCGGCGTGGACGAGTGGCACGGCACGAACGCGTTCTTCCGCAACGGCGAGCGTGTATTTCGCACCTACTTCATCAACAACCGCGGCGACGAGGCAATGGGCAGCACCTGGAGCTACCTTGACATAACTGCGCTCGGGCGCCAGGAGGAGTGGGAGGATTCGCCGGAGGGCTACCCCCAGACGCCGCCGTACAAGTGGTGGAACTGGCACGACAATGACGGGGCCGAGGCCTCCCCTCACCCGAAGTGGGTCGATATCATAACCGACCCTCAAGGAGCCGCCTCTCGAAGGCGCGACGCAGAGGCGAAAGCATGACCGAGGGTTAGCAAAGGGAGAGAGCGAAGAGCGACGAACTTGGAGCGCCCAAAATAGTCGATCGGGGCACCTTTCAGGTGGAGCTGGACGCATTGCGGGTTCGCGAGAAGGCTCACACAAGAGAAGGCGACGCCATTGCAGCCGCCCGCCGACGGGTCGCTCGACCTAGGTGGATCAAAGTAGTGGAGAACGCAAAGGTGACGTTGAACCTTAACGACTAGTACGGTGCGTACGCGATCGCTCACGTCGGAGGCGTGCTGGTGGAGGAGATGCCGTTGGTGATCAGACCGCAGTTCAATATTGAATTTGCTGCTATTTGAAAATAGTATGGGCATACACGGGAAAGGAGGGCGATCCATATAAAACATGAAAAATTCTGATTGTAGTGACAAACGTGAGGTGGCTGAGGCTTAAGGCGTGAGCTATTAAGTCCTGGCGAAGTTCGGATTCGCAAAAGGCCTTCGCGCCTTCAGCCAATCCCAGACAGACTACCGGCGGCCCCGCAGAGTTACTGCGGGGCCGTTGAACTTTTGGCGTCGACGACATCTCGCGACAAGCATCCGAGCATCCTCGATTCGGACTTCTTTCGACCCAATCAGAGGAAGAACGTTTTTCGAATTAGCTCCAAGTATGTGGTCACTGCCGGACTAGCGCCGTTACCGGAAACTGACCCACTACCAAAATCGGAGCTGAAGAAAACCTCTCCAATGCTGCGGGTCGGAATGCGTGCTTGAAGTCACCTCTAAACGCGCATCCGTTGTTAAAGCAAAGTCCAAAGGGTGCGCCACCCCTCTTTTCGTCTCCTGCTATACTTTTCCCATGAAAGCTCACGTTTGGGTTATGCCAAAGCGCACGGTTCTGGATCCGCAGGGTCAGACGATTCAGCACGCACTTTCCGGACTCGGCTACGCCGCGATTACCGATGTACGCCAGGGGAAATTCTTTGTGCTGAATCTCGATGGCTGGTCGCGCGACGAGGCGCAGCAGCAGTTGGAGAAAATTTCCAAGGACGTGTTGACCAACCCGGTCATCGAGGAATACCGCTTCGAGATCGTGGAATAGCCTCCGTCGCGTCCGAGTTTCCTACCCCGGCGCTTGTCATTCCGAGACGCGCAGCGACGAGGAATCCGCTTTCCCCGCCGGTTCATGAACAAAGCAGGTTCCTCGCTTCGCTCGGACAGATAAAAGACGTTTTTCGGCACGGCTGAAGCCCTCCCTACAATTTCTGCTTTCGCACCAAGACTGGGTCGCGTTCCGCATCGCAACATTTTTCACATTTCCAGCCGCTTTGATTCGCGTGCTACGCTTCTAGAAAGACTCGGGTTTCAGGGTTTGTACTTGCAAACCCTGAACTATAGAACCAGGAGACCTGCCGCATGTGCGGAATTGTGGGCTATATCGGGCCCAAAAAAGTTGTTCCGGTCATTATCGAAGGGCTGCGCAAACTGGAATACCGCGGCTATGACTCCGCCGGTATCGCGGTGGTCGACGCCGCGGGCAAACTGGAAATTCGCCGCGCGTCCGGCAAGTTGCGCAACCTGGAAGAGGTCATCCAGAAATCTCCAATCGACGGAACTTATGGGATTGGGCACACCCGCTGGGCGACGCATGGGCGCCCTACCGAAGAAAACGCGCACCCGCACCGTGATTGCTCTGGACAAATCGTGGTGGTCCACAACGGCATCATCGAAAATTATCTGGAGCTCAAAGAGCAGCTGCAGCGCGAAGGGCACAAATTCGTGACGGAAACTGATACGGAAATCGTGGCGCACCTGGTCGAGAAAAATCTGCAATTCGGCGACGGACAAATTCCTCTGGAAGAAGCCGTTCGCAAATCGCTTAAGCAACTGCGCGGAATCTACGCCCTGGTTTTTCTCTCCACCAGCGATCCCGATAAAATTGTTGCCGCGCGCCTCGGCCCACCCGCCGTCGTTGGTCTCGGCGAAGGCGAATATTTTGTCGCCAGCGATATTCCCGCGCTGCTGGAACACACGCGCAACATGTTTTTCCTGGCCGATGGCGATATCGCCGTGCTCAGCAAAAACGGTGTCCGTGTCATGGACCATGACGGCAAGCCGGTGGAACGCAAGCCGCATCACGTCGCCTGGGATCCCATCATGGCGGAAAAAGGCGGCTACAAGCACTACATGCAGAAGGAGATTTTTGAGCAGCCGCGCGCCGTGCGCGACACTTTTATCGGACGCATTTCGCAGGACAGCGGAAAAATCTATCTTGGCGAAATGGGACTCACCGAGCAGCAATTTCGCGAATTCAAAAATGTTCGCATCGTGGCGTGCGGCACCAGCTGGCATGCCGCCTTAGCTGGAAAATTCATGATCGAGCGGCTGGCGCGCTTGCCGGTCGAAGTGGACTACGGCAGCGAATTCCGCTATCGCGATCCGATTCTGGACGCGAAAACCTTGACGGTGTGCATCAGCCAGTCAGGAGAAACCGCCGACACCATCGCGGCACAGCGCGAAGCAAAACAAAAAGGTTCGCCGACGCTTGCGATTTGCAACGTTCTAGGCTCGATGATTACGCGCGAAGCCGCCGGCTCGATTCTGACGCACGCTGGGCCGGAAATTGGCGTCGCGTCCACCAAAGCGTTTACCGCGCAGCTTACTGCGCTGGTTTTGCTGGCTGCGTATCTTGGAGAAGTTCGCGGAGCGTTATCAGGTGAGGCAGCGAAAAATCTTTTGCAGGAATTCATCACCATTCCGCACAAGATTGAAACTATTCTGCAAGCCGATCGCAATGGCTTCTACGAAAATCTCGCGCGGCAATTTTTTCGCTGCTCGGATTTTCTTTATCTTGGACGCGGCATTCACTACCCAATCGCTCTGGAAGGAGCGCTTAAGCTAAAAGAAATTTCCTACATCCACGCTGAAGGCTACCCGGCGGGCGAAATGAAGCACGGCCCGAACGCGCTGATCGACGAAAATCTTCCGGTCGTGGTGCTGGCCACGCGCGATGACAACGATCCCGCTTCCGTCACGCTGTACGAAAAAAGCGTGTCGAACATCAAAGAGGTAAAAGCCCGCGACGGCATCGTGATTTCAATCGTAACGCAGAATGATCGTCTCGCCCGTGAAGCGTCCGATCATTTGATCGAATTGCCGCCCGCTCCGGAACTGCTGGTACCCTTGCTCGAAATTATTCCACTACAACTGCTGGCATATCATATAGCCGTACGCCGCGGCTGCGACGTGGATCAACCGCGTAACCTGGCCAAATCCGTTACGGTAGAATGAATTCATGCGAAAGATGTTCTTCACGTTGATTGCCAGCGCGGCGTTAGTGTCTGCCTGCGTCTGCGAAGCGCCGCTTGCAACCGCGCAGACGGCAGGGAGTGGGACTGCGGAGCTGCGGGAGGTGAAGTGTGATGGGCAGAAGAAATTGACGGAGGGGCAGATCGCGGGGCTGACCGGGTTGCAGACTGGCACGCAGGTGGGGCGGGAGGATTTGCAGAAGGCGGCGGACAAGTTGGTGGCTTCGGGATTGTTCGCTACGGTGAAGTACGACTTTAAGACTCGCGCTGAAGGATTAACGCTGGATTTTCATGTGACGGAGTCGCCGCGGGTTCCGGCTTATTACGATAATTTTCCATGGTTCGGGGATTCGGAATTAAATGACGCGATTCGCGCACAGCTTCCCTTTTTTGATGGGACGCTGCCGGAGGCCGGAAACGTCGTGGACATTGCCGCGGACGCAATTCACGGGCTGCTGGTCGCGCACAAGCTCGATCTGCCGGTGCAACACCAAGTGGTTGGCAATCCGTTGGGGGATGGAAATATTCAGCAATTTACAGTCGAAGGTGCGGGGCTGAAGATTGCGAGTTTGAGTTTTAGCGATGCAGCGCTGGTGGCGAATCCCGTGGTGCAACAGCACCTTTCGGAAATTAATGGCAAGCCGTATTCGCGGACGACGATTGATGTTTTTCTGGCGGAGCAGATTCGTCCGGTTTACTTGCGGCAGGGATATTTGAAGGCCAAGTTGGGACCTCCTGAAGTGCGTCTGTCTGGTCCGCCAACCGCGAAATTGCCCGAAGAGCTTCCAGTATATGTCCCGGTCGCAACGGGAGATGTCTATCACTTTGGCGATGTGCAGTGGTCTGGGAACAATGTGATTTCATCGATCGCGCTGGGCGCGTATCTGGGTTTGAAAAATGGCGCGGTCGCCAACGGAATGGAAATGGAAGCGGCGTTGGAACAGATTCGCGAGGAGTACGGGCGGCGCGGGTATCTGGATGCGACAGTGCAACCGGAAAGTTCATTCGACGATGCGGCGCATACGGTTTCGTACAAGATTGCTATTTCGGAAGGCAAGCAGTATCACATGGGCGGCTGGGTGATTACCGGGATTTCGAGCAATGGTGAATCGCGGGTACGCACAACATTTCCGATCGCGGCAGGCGACGTTTTTGACAAAATAAAATATGAAGATTATCTGGTGCAGTTGCAGAGTCATTCGAAAGACATTTTCGGCGAGCTGCCGGTGCACTATGACAGCGTGGGGCACTGGCTGCGCGCGGATGCGGCGAAGGGAACAGTGGATGTGCTGTTGGATTTTAAATAGGGTTTAGATGGGGCGAATGCTGTACACGAGTACACCATTGCGTAAGATATACTTCCGGCGATGAGTTCCTTGGTACAAATCCGCAAGCAAGAATCGGGAGAAACGGACGCAGCGCGTAAAGAATGCGAGTTGCTGACGCGGCTGGCGGAGCTACCTTCCCTGCTGATTGCGGTGTCAGGTGGGGCGGATTCCGCGTACCTGGCGTGGGCTGCGAATAAGGCGCTGGGTAAGCGATCGCTTTCAGTGACTGCGATATCGCCCAGTTATTCGGCGTACGATCGCGCAGAGTTGGAAAAGTTTATTGCGCACACTGGAGTGCGGCACGAATTTGTCCAGACGCACGAGATGGAAAATCCCGCATACCGCGCGAATGCCGGCGATCGCTGCTATTACTGCAAGGATGAACTTTTCAGCGTTCTGGGTGCGTTGGCGAGCGAGCGCGGATTTGCTGCGGTTGCTTACGGCGTAAATGCGGACGACACGAGCGATTTTCGGCCCGGCCATCGTGCTGCGGCGGAGCATCGCGTTCTTGCGCCGCTGCTGGACGCGAAGATGAGCAAGGGAGATATTCGTGCGCTTTCGCAGCGTGCTGGATTGCCTACCTGGGATCGCCCGGCGTCGGCTTGTCTTTCTTCGCGGTTGCCGTATGGAACGGAAGTGACACCGGAACGGCTCACGCTGATTGAAAACGGCGAAGCGATTTTGCGCGAATTGGGATTTCGGCAATTTCGCGTGCGGCTGCATGACAAGCTGGCGCGAATCGAAATCGCTGGCGAGGAATTGCCGCTGGCGATGACGCCGGAAATGGGCGCGACGATTTCCCGGCGGTTCAAAGCGGCGGGTTTTCTTTATGTTGCGCTGGATTTGGAAGGATACCGGCAGGGGTCGCTGAATGCGGCGTTGCCGGAGCGGTAGCCAGAGCTCCGGTTAGTTTTGGGAACATCGGGAGCGTTCAGTTCGTATCATTAAGTAGTGAATAGTGCTGCAATAGTGCGGGTAGCTTCGAACGTCGCAGCATCGGGCCAAGGGAACCAGAGAGTGAACCCGACGACCGGGTAAAGGCGGGCACGGCATGCCGTGCCCCTACGGGAAATGATCGATCGGAAGGAAGCCACGGTTATGGCCACTGAGATGGGCGGAAGAAGAATGTTTGGCGAGCGCGGAATGAAGATCGTGTTGCCAGTTGTTGCGACAGCGGTGTCGTTATTGATCGCGGGATGCGGAACGGGTGCGGCCTCAAACGGATCGTTTGATCGCACTTACACCGTGAGCGGTCCAATTCGACTGGATCTTTCCAATGCGAGCGGGCAAATTCACATCACGGGCACTTCGGGTAACACTGTTCATATTCATGGCGAGGTGCACGCGCGGGGATTTCTTTTCAACAATCCGGAGAAACAAGCGCGCGAGCTTTCGGCGAATCCACCGATCGAGCAGAGACCGGACATCATCCGAGTGGGCAAAAATTTGAGCGACCTGAACGGTGTTTCGGTCGACTACACAATCGAATTGCCGCGGAACGCGGAGGTCTCGACAAAGGTTGCGTCCGGCTCGCAGACGATCAGCAACTTGCAGGGGCCGGTGAAGATTGATTCAGCTTCGGGGACGATCGAAGTGAGCAAGATCGAACGGTCGGTGCAGGTGAATTCAGCAAGCGGATCGATTCGGGCGCAGGATTTAGGCGACGACTTTCATGCGAGTACCGCTTCGGGAAATATCAGCGCGACGAGTGTGAAAGGTGACGTGCGCATCCACGGAATTTCGAGTTCGATGAATATTTCGGGGCCAGGCGCACGCGTGGAAGCGACGACGACCAGCGGTACGGTAGAAGTTTCAGGCGCGGGCAGTGATGTAACCGCGAGTTCGGTATCCGGTCGCGTCGTCGTGCAGGGAAATCCATCCGGGAACAGCTATTGGAATTTGAAAACAACTTCAGGAACGGTAGAAGTAGGAGTGCCGGCATCGGCGAATTTCCATCTTTCGGCGCAAGCGGTGTCTGGAAATATCAACGCGGGAATTCCCATCGTGATTGAAGACCAGGACAAGCATAGCCTGCGCGCGCGAGTGGGAAATGCCGGCGGGCGAGTGGAGATTCATACCGTCTCCGGCGGAATCAGAGTCGAGCCCGCTTCCTAATTTCAGGGATCGCGATACAATCCAGCCCATGAGCAGCCGGTGCATCGTCGTCGCAGCCGTATTGTGGTTCTGCTGCGCGATATCTTGTGCGCTGTCGGGTGCGCAGTCGTCTTCAAATACGCCTAATACAAACGCAAAACAAACTTCAGCAGAAAAGAAAACGGCGCAAAAACAAGCTACCGCAAAACCGCTGTCGCCGGCTGAGGAGTTGCAGAAAGCCATCAGCGACGCGGGAAACGACCGAGCGGCGCTGGTGAAAAACCTGCAGGCGTACCTGGAAAAATATCCGGAGGCGCCGGAACGGCCGCAGATCTACCGGGCGCTGGTGGAAGCGTGCATGCAGTTTCACGACGATGCGTGCGCGACGAATTACGCGGAGCGAATTGTTTCGTTGACGCCGGATGACGATTCGATGGCGCTGCTGGCGATTCAATTGCTGGAACGAGCGGGAGATGCGGCGTCTGTTGGGAGGGCGGCGACGTACGCTACTCGCGTTTACGAGTCGGTGAAAAATTCCCCGATCGCGGAAAAATCGCCGCGCGTGTCGGCGGAGGAGTGGGAGAACCAGAAGAAACGGGATGAATCGGCGATGTTGGCCTTGCGTGGAAGACTGGAAGCGCGATTACAGGCCAGCATCACGGCGCGGCAAGACTTCGAAAATAGTTATGCGCTGCTGCCGAATGCGAGCGCCGCGCTGAGGCTGGGAGAATTCGACGAACTGGCGAAAGATTATAAGAGCGCTGCGACGTGGTACGGGCGTGCGTTCGCGCTTTCGGATACGGCAACGAAATCGGGAAACCGGCGCGAGATACGGGAAAAAATGGGAAACGCTTGGCGACTGGCGCACGGAAGCGAAGCGGGGCTTGGAGATTTTCTGTTAAGGACGATTGACGATGTGACGGCATCGGCCGCTGCGCCCCGCGTTAAGCGCAATGCAGGAGCGAAGGATGCATTTGCGTACGTGCTGCGGCGGGCGCCCGGTGGTGCGGCCTATCCGGTGACGGCGCAAAAAGGAAAAGTGCTGGTGATCAATTTTTGGGCTACGTGGTGCGGACCGTGCCATGCGCTGGAACCAATTTATGAAAAGATGGCGGCGCGTTATGCGGGGGATGCGGAGGTAGTGTTTCTTTCCGCGAATTGTGACGAGGACGAATCGTTGGTGGCGCCGTACCTGGCGGAGCGGAAGCCGCGTTCGAACGAAGTGTTTGCGGATGGATTGGACGAACTGTTCGGAGTGGATTCGTTTCCGACGGTGTTGATTGTGGATCATGCGGGGAAAGTGGTGTTTCGCGCGAACGGATTCGATCCGGAGACGATAGAGCAGGAGTTGAGCGAGGCGATTGAGCAGGCGGCATCGGTCCCGGCAAAGAGCGCGATACCTGCGGCACCTGCCGCGCATTAGTGGAGGATGGTCCAAACCGGATAGTTCGACCGAAGCTGAAATCGAATAGAAAGTTCAGGTGTCGTTTCAAAAACCGCCCGCCTCAGAAGGCAGCCGCACAAGCGAGGAAACGGAGAGAACCTCGCGGGCGGCGAGGATGGTGTTGGCGTGGATGCGGATGGTGTCTTCCACGCGGCGGGCGTAGCCGCCAGCTAGTGTCGTGGCTACGGGGATGTTGCGACTGCGGGTGAGTTGAAAAACAGCTTTATCACGGGATTTTAGGCCGGATTTTGTGAGGCGGAGGCCGCCCAGTTGGTCTTCGCAAAAAGGGTCGGCGCCGCCCACGTAGAAAAGAATGTCGGGGCGAAATTCGTCGAGCGATTTTTCGACCGAGGGCAAAAGTATGGCGAGATATTCTTGGTCTTCTACGCCGTCGTCGAGATTCAAATCCAGATTTGAGGGCGGCTTGTCGGCCGGGTAGTTGTGTTGCTGGTGAATGGAAAGAGTGAAGACTGAGTCATCGTTGCGGAAAATGTGGGCAGTGCCATTGCCGTGATGGACATCAGTATCCACGACGATGGCTTTCTTGATGAGTTTATTGTGTTGAAGACGGCGAATGGCGATAGCGACATCGTTTAAGGCGCAGAAACCTTCGCCGTGATTGGCGTAGGCGTGGTGAAAGCCGCCGGTGAGATTGCTGGCGAAACCGTCGCGCAGCGCGAGTTGTCCGGCAAGGATGGTGCCGCCTGCGGCGAGCCAGACGGCTTCGGCGAGTTCGGGCGAGTATGGAACTTCTAATTTCATGACTTCGCTGGCGGTGAGGGTGCCGTTTTTTAGTTTGCTTACCCAGTCTGGAGTGTGCACGCGGAGGAGGTCTTCGTCGGTGGCGCGGTCGGGTCGGACTATGTCGCCGGGAGCGGCGATTTGTTCTTGGAGGAGAAGTTCGTAGAGCAGGCGGAATTTTTGTGACGGGAAAACGTGTTGGCCGAGATTCAGGTCGTAGCGCGGGTGATAGACGAGTTTGAAGGGGAGCATGGGATGGATGGCCAGAGGCATTTTATCGATGCGACTGCCGACGCTGCAAGCGAACCTCAGGGGTTAAAACCGCCACGTTCTAGAGATCTTCTAGTTTTCGCGGTCGAGAATGAAGTCTGGGAGCGTCAGAAGGGCGCGAGCGTATTCCGAGTCTTGGCTGCCGTGGATACAGGCTTTGGCGCGGCGAGCGAAATCGTGGGCCAGATTACGAGCGCGGTCGAGAGCGCCGGATTCGTGCACCAGCGAGACAATGGTTTCAGGCTTGACGCTGACGAAGTCTTTTTCTTCGAGGACGCGGGCGACGAGTGCACGGGCGTCGCAATGGCCGTTTTCCATGGCATAGATTAGCGGCATGGTGACTTTGCCTTCTTTTAGGTCGCTGAGAACCGGCTTGCCCAGTTGTTCGGCGGACGCCGTGAAATCCAGAAGATCGTCAATCATTTGAAATGCCAGGCCGGAATAGCGTCCGTAATCCGCGAGTGATTCTTCTTCCTCGCCACTGAGTCCCCCGAGTACCGCGCCGAGGCGCGCGCAACCGCTGAAGAGGCATGCAGTCTTATACGTGGCCAATTTCAGAGCGTCTTCTTCGTTGACGTCGATGCGGCCAATTTTGGCGAGCTGGATGAGTTCGCCTTCCACCATTTTTTGTGTGAGCTCGATAAGGATGTCGAGGATGCGGAAATTGCGTTCTTCGAGCGCCATCTGGAAGGACTGCATGTACAGCCAGTCTCCCGCGAGAACGCTGCGGTGATTGCCCCAACGGGAATTTGCGGAGGGCCGGCCGCGGCGAGTGTCAGCACTGTCTATGACGTCGTCGTGGATGAGCGTAGCGCTGTGCAGGAGTTCGACTACGGCGGCGAGGCGAATTGCGCCGGGACGATTTTCTCCGGCGTAGGCGTTGGCGAGCAGGAGCAGCGCGGGGCGCAGGCGCTTGCCGCCTCCACCGAGAAGATAGCTGGTGATTTCGCCGACCGGTTGATAGGCGGCAGCGCTCTGGCGGGAGAGCTCCTGTTCGACGAGGACCAAATCGTCGCGCACTAAATCAAAAATTTCTTTAACCGTCAGAAGCGCGATGGCACTTCTCCCCTGGGCCGGCCTTGCGGCCTGCGAGTTTACCGTGATGGGACTCAATGGCCTAAGAAACGTCCGGCCGGGCGATGCGGAAGAGTCGCCTGAAATTGGCCGCGGTGGCGGCAGCGAATTCTTCCGGAGGTAAGTTTCTCACAGCGGCGAGGGTTTTGGCCACTTCCGCGACGTAGGCGGGCTCGTTGCGTTTGCCGCGATAGGGTTGGGGAGCGAGGTACGGAGAATCGGTTTCAATGAGGATGCGGTCGAGGGGAATTTCTTTTGCTACGTCGCGGAGATGTTGCGTTTTGGAGTAGGTGGAGTTGCCGGCGAAGGAAATGTGGAAGCCGATGTCGAGGCCGCGCTTGGCGTGATCGAGCGTGCCGGTGAAGCAGTGGAGGATGCCACCGAGGCCGGTGGGCTTCCAATGTTGCTCGAGTTGGGCAAGGCAGTCGTCCCAGGCGTCGCGGCAGTGAATGATGATCGGGAGTTTTGCGACGTGGGCAAGCTCCATTTGCGAGTGGAAGACGGTGGCTTGCGTGTCGCGCGGGGAGTGATCGTAGAAATAATCGAGGCCGATTTCGCCCCAGGCAATGACTTTGCGACGTTGCGCGAGGCGGGCGAGTTCGTCGAGGTGCTGTTGGGTGACTTCTTTGGCTTCGTGCGGGTGGATGCCGATGCTGGTGTAGATCCATTCGTATTGTTCGGCGAATGGTAGCGCGGCGTCTAATTTTTCTGGGCCTGGGCCGGTGCCGATTGCGAGGAGTGTATTGACACCGGCATCGCGGGCGCGTTGCAGCATGGCTTCCCGGTCGTTCGCGAATTGCGGGAAGTCGATGTGGGCGTGCGAGTCGATTAAGTCCATGGTAAGCGGATCAGAATTGGTGACGCTTCCGAGGGCACCAGATATCGCGCCCCTACTTCAGGCGAGCGCCGACTTCTACGTCTTCGAGAAAACCCGCTAGGACGGGCCGGCCTTCTGGGCCGACGGAGGCGGCGATGATCATGCCGTTGGATTCAACGCCGCGGAGTTTACGTGGGGCGAGATTGGTGACTACGGCGACTTTGCGTCCGATCAGGGAGTCTGGTTCGTAGAATTGCGCGATGCCTGCGCAGATCTGGCGGATTTCGGTGCCGATGTCGACGGTGAGTTTCAAGAGTTTGTCGGCACCTACGATGCGTTCGGCGGTTTTGATTTGTCCTACGCGCATTTCGACTTTGGCGAAGTCTTCGATGCCGATTTTTTCGCTGGCTGCGGGCGCGGCAGCGGTCGCTGCACCTGCGGTTGCGCTGGAAGCCACTGCTGGAGCGGGTGCAGGTGGTGCGGTTGGATTGCGTTCTTCGTTGGCCATGGATTCGATCCTCTCAATTGCTTCGGATTTTTCTACACGTGGAAATAAAGTTTGCGGCTTGCCAAGCGGCACACCAGTGGTTAATTGTCCCCAGCGCAGGCCGTCTAGTTCAGCGGCGGAGACCGAGCCGGGCTGACCAAGGAGCGTCCAGATTTTTGTGGTGCTGTCTGGAAGAACTGGATGCGCCAGAACAGTGACGATGCGGAGAAGTTCCGCGGTGGTGGCTAGGACTGTGGCTTTGCGTTGTGTGTCGGCTTCGGAATCGCCGAGTGCCCACGGCTTTTCCGTGGTGAGATATTTGTCGGCGGTGGCGATAACGGTCCAGAGCGATTCGAGCGCACGGGCAAAATTCAGTTTTTCGAAATAGTCGAGCACGTCGCCGATGGCGGTTTGCGTTTCGCGCGCGAGGGTTTCGTCTTGCGGCTCGAGCTTCCCTGCTTTCGGAATTTTACCGGCGAAATTCTTTTCAATCATGGCGGCAGTGCGGCTGGCAAGATTGCCAAGGCCGTTGGCGAGATCGCTGTTATAGCGCGTGACCAGGGCGTCGTAGCTGAAATTGCCGTCCTGGCCAAAAACGACTTCGCGCAATAGAAAGTAGCGAAGGGCGTCCATGCCAAGCATGTTGGCGATGGGCCGTGGGAGAACTACATTGCCTTTGGACTTGCTCATTTTGCTGGCGTCCATCAGAAACCAGCCGTGCGCCCAAACTTGTTTGGGAATCGGGAGCATGGCGGCCATCAGGAACGCGGGCCAGTAGACGGTGTGGAAACGGATGATGTCTTTGCCGACGAGATGCAAATCGGCAGGCCACATGGCGCGTTTTTCGTAGTCGGGACCACCGACAGCGCTGAGATAGGCAGTGAGGGCGTCAAACCAGACGTAGAAAACGTGCGGTTCTTCGCCGGGAACGGGAATACCCCAGCGGATGGTGGTGCGCGTGATGCTGAGATCCTTCAGGCCGCCTTCAACGAAGGTCACAATTTCGTTTCTGCGGCTTTCCGGCTGGATAAACTCGGGATTCTTTTTGTAGAAATCAAGCAGCGGTTTCTGGAATGCGGAAAGTTTGAAGAAATAATTTTCTTCGGTGACGGTTTCGGTGGGGCGGCCGCAATCGGGACAATTGTCGCCGGGCTTGGCGTCGTTCACAAAAGCGTTGTCGTAGATGCAGTATTGGCCGGTGTAGTGGCCCTTGTAGACGTAGCCGTTTTCGCGGCAGAGTTTGAAGAGCCATTGCACGGTGCGCACGTGCTGAAGATCCGTGGTACGAACGAATTCGTCGGCAGGAATGCCGAGTTCGAGCCACAACGCGCGCCAGGCGTCGGCCATTTTCGCCACGAATTCGGATTCGGGGACACCGGTTTTTTTAGCGGCGCGTTCGACATTGACGCCGTGTTCGTCGGTGCCGGTAGTCATGACAACTTCGTAGCCGCGCATACGTTTGTAGCGGCGGATGACATCGGCGACGACGGTGGTGTAGGTGTGGCCGATGTGCGGCAGGCCGTTCGTGTAGTAGATCGGCGTCGTCAGATAAAATTTTTGTTTAGCGGGCATTTTTAAGCGCTTTGAATAATAAGTTATATGTTCTCAGCACGAGACAAATCAAAAAAACTAGTGCGACGCTGATTGTGATTCCAGCCGAAGTCAAACTAGTTTACAGGTTTCCTTCGTAGGCGCGAAGGGCATCGCTGATGACGCGCTGAAGTGGGACATTTTTTTCCACGGCTAGTTTGCGGCAGTCTTCGAATTCGGGCGCGACATGCTGGATGTGGCCATTGACGCGCGAGAGTTTGATGCGGACGTCGCCGTATTGTGTGTGCACGTTTACGGATTCGCGTGGAAGGGTGCGGCGTTGTGCGCTATAAGTACGCGCGCCGAAAGTTGTGGTCTCGGCAAAGATCAGCGACATCAGTGCGTTGGCATCTTGCGGCTTGCAGAGCAGGGTGAGCAGAGTACCCGGCCGGTTCTTTTTCATTTGCACGGGAGTGGTGTAGACGTCGAGCGCACCTGCGGCCAAGGCCTTTTCCTGGAAATAGCCGTAGATTTGCGGATTCATGTCGTCGAGATTGGCCTCAATAACGGAAATTTCTTCGTCGAAGCCGGGGACGGCTTTTTCTGCAGCTTCGCCGATCATGATGCGAAGAACGTTGGGCTGGCCTTCGAGATCGGCGGAGCCCGCACCATAGCCAATAGAAGCCACGCTCATGGCCGGTTGCGGGCCGAAAGTGTCGCAGAGGGTGGCGACGATGGCTGCGCCGGTTGGCGTGACCAGTTCCCTTTGCACGCCGTTCGAATAAGTTGGCTTGCCTTGCAATAAGTTTGCAGTGGCCGGCGCGGGCACCGGCAAAATACCGTGAGCCATCTTGGCGGAGCCGCCTCCGACATTCAGCGGAGAGCAGGCGAATTTCTGGATGCCGAGCGCTTCGCAGCCGATACAAGCACCGACAATATCCACGATAGCGTCTACCGCACCGACTTCGTGAAAATGAATTTTTTCGAGCGGCACGTCGTGGACCGAGGCTTCGGCTTCGCCAAGTCTACGAAAAATCGCGGCAGCGTTCTTTCTGACGGAATTGGATAGTTGCGATTTATCGAACATTTCAAGAATTGCCGAGAGGCTGCGGTGCTTGGTCTGGTCTTCAGCGGTAACGCGGACGAACGTCGCGGACATGCCGTTTTTACAGACTTTTTCGGCGGAGATGGCCCAACTGGGAATCTGCAAACCTTCCAAACCAGAACGCAGCAGGGACAGGTCACAACCGGAGTCGACGAGTGCGCCGAGCGTCATGTCTCCGCTGATCCCGCTAAAACAGTCAAAATAGGCAAGTTTTGTCATGCTTCACAAACAAGAAACGAATCATTCCTTGTTGATACTATCGGCGGCAGAAAGGCGTGTCAAACCGTGCGGATTGCAACGGAGGCGCGTTACTTTGACCGCGTTTCTAGCATTTTCTATACTGTGTGATTCTTGATTCCCAGAAAATTGAGGCGACGTGTATCTAACTCTGCTGCGGAAGCTGAAACAAGCGCTGGCCGGACATATCCTCGCGAAGTATGGCGTGGGGATTGCGGTTGCGCTGGAGAAGCCGCCGAAATTGGAGATGGGCGAAGCGGCATCGCCGGTTTGTTTTGAGTTGGCGAAACGGCTGAAGCGTGCGCCGCGGCAGATTGCGCAGGAGATTGCGACAAGTTTGCCAAAGGTGGCGGGTGTTTTGCGTGTAGAGGTTGCTGGCGCGGGATACTTGAACATATTTCTCGATCGCGGCATGTTTTGGGCTAACGCGCAAGAAAACACCGAGGCAGAAGTACGCGGAGAATTTCCGACAAACGAGAAAGTCATCGTAGAGCACACCAGTATTAATCCGAATAAAGCGGCGCACATTGGGCACATGCGGAATGCGGTGCTGGGGGATACGATTGCGCGGATTTTGCGCGACGCGGGCGAGCGGGTGCAGGTGCAGAACTACATCGACAATACTGGCGTGCAAGTGGCGGATGTGGTGATTGGGTTTCTGCACATGGAGAAAAAGGATGTTTCCGAAGTGCGCACGATGTCAGCGCAGCCGGGATTTGCTTATCTGTGTTGGGATTTGTACGCGCGGGTGACGCAGTTTTATGAGCAGGACAAGGCACAGAGCGCGGCGCTACGTGGAGCGACGCTGCGCGCGATTGAAGAGGGTCATGGCGAGGCGGCGGAAATGGGCACGATTATTGCGGACGCAATTGTCGGATTTCATTTGCGAACCATGAAGCGGCTGGGGATTTCGTATGAATTGCTGGCGCGGGAAAGCGAGATTTTGCATTTGAAGTTTTGGGATGCGGCATTTGCGAAATTGAAAGAGGCGGAGGCGATCGAACTGGCAACTACCGGGAAGATGGCCGGCTGCTGGGTTATGCGAGAAGAAAAGGAAGTAAATGAGGTTAAGGAGGTTGAGGAGGAAAAGGAAAAAACCTCCGCAAATCCCGAGGCCGATAGCGTGGCTTCCGATGACAACAGGCAGGACAAAATTATTGTGCGGTCGAACGGAACGGTGACTTACGTCGGGAAGGATATTGCCTACCAGCTTTGGAAATTTGGATTGTTAGGGAAGGATTTTCGCTACAAGCGGTGGATGAATGCGCCTGAGGGCGAGACGGTTTGGACAACGACGACGGACGCCGATGATCCTGCTGCGCCGCATTTTGGGGAGCCGGCGGCGCGTGTTTACAACGTGATTGATACGCGGCAATCGTATTTGCAAGACGTGGTGGCGCAGGGATTGCGCGGACTGGGGTGTGCAGAAGCTGCGGCAAATTCAATTCATTTTTCGTATGAGATCGTGGCGCTGACGCCGCGCTGCGCCGCGGAACTTGGTTACGAGTTGAACGCGGAGGACGCCAAGAAGCCGTATGTGGAAGTGAGCGGGCGCAAGGGATTCGGTGTGAAGGCGGATGACCTCATTACGAAGCTAGAAGAGGCGACGCTGGCTGAGGTGACCAAGCGGCACGCGGACATGGCCGAGGGGGAAAAGTCGGCGACAGCGCATAAGATCGCAATCGGGGCGCTGCGATTTTTTCTGCTGAAGTTTACGCGCAACACGATTATCGCGTTTGATTTTGAGGAGGCGCTTAGTTTCGAGGGCGAGACCGGGCCGTACTGCCAGTATGCAGTGGTGCGGATTCGCGGAATTCGGCGCAAGGGTACGGAAGCGCAGGCGGGCAAGGTCAGCGCAGAAGCCGCAGCGAGGTTTTTAACAGCTGTCGAGGGATCGGGGTTGTGGGAATTACTGCTGCAAGCAGGAATGCTGGGCTATGCGAGCGACGCGGCAATCGGAGCGCAAGAACCGGCGTTCGTGGCGAAGTATGCGTTTCAGTTGGCGCAGGCATTCAACAATTTTTATCACAAGCACCATATTTTGTCGGAGACGGATGCGGAGAAGCGCGGGTTTTTGCTAGGGCTTACGGAAGTAGTCGAGCGTCAATTGCTCAAAGCGCTCTCGCTGCTGGGAATTGAAGCGCCAGAGAGAATGTAACGGAGGTCAACCCATTGGTAAATGCTAAGGCCCGGACTGTTTATTATGGAGTTCGGCGCGTTTATGTGGCGACGTGCCAAAGCTTGTCTCATAAGTGCCCTTCGTTGCTAACCCGTGAAGTCAAACCGCGTCGAAGTTGGAGCGGAGGGTCAGAAAATGAACTTGCGTGAGGTAGTCTGGCCGAATCCGACGCCTCGGGCGTTCAAACCACTAAAGCACATTTGCTTGATCATCCTCAGCGCGTGTTCCGTTTTTGCGGCAACTACTTCGGACCCCAAACCGCTCGGGAGACTTGTGGACCTGGGCGGCCACCGACTGCATGTGAACTGTACAGGGAAAGGCAGCCCTACTGTTGTAGTGGAGAATGGCTTGGGGGATTTTTCCCTGGACTGGACTCTGGTGCAAGCTCGGGTTTCTGCCTTCACGCGCATCTGTACCTATGATCGTGCGGGATATGCTTGGAGCGATGCCGGGCCCAAACCGCGCACATTTGCCCAGTTGAATCTTGAGCTGCGGGATGCACTTTCGAAACTCGGAGAGCGTGGCCCGTTCGTGCTCGTAGGGCACTCCTACGGTGGCCCGGTGCTGAGAAACTTTGCCGTTATCTATCCGCACGACGTGGCGGGAATGGTGCTGGTAGACGCAGCGCACGAAGGACTACGCGTCGGCATCGGCGGAAAAAAGACAATCCGCCTGGGCGATGGTGCCAAAGGCACAAGTATTCCCGCGCCACGCGAGGAGTTAAGTGCGTCGGACAAGCCGATGGTGCGAGCGGAAGACCTGCCACAAGAACTGAAGACTCTCGATCCGATCTACAAGGTTCTTCCTCCGGAAGAACAGGAAATGCATCTCTGGGCGCAGTTATTGCCGGCAGTTTACGATGCGCAAAATAGCGAAACCGAGTGGTCCGGGGAGTATTTTGCGGAGTGGTTGGCCGCGCCACAGAAAGGAACATTACGCACGATTCCTCTCATTGTCCTTTCTCGGGCGGACGGCGGATACAGTGACGCTAATTCCGATACTCCGGCCGCGCAAATGGAAAAAGAGCGCAAAGACGGTCAAGCGAAGCTGGTTCTGCTTTCAAGCAACAGCAGACAGGTCATCGTCCGTAGCGGGCACGACATGAACCTTGAGGCGCCTGACGATGTAGCGAAAGCGATTTGCGAAGTTGTCGAGGCCGTCCGGCGTCACGGAAAAGTGTAGCGCCTCGACCAGGATTTGCTCGCTTACGAGAAACGCCTCACCTCACCGCCGAGGCGAATCTAAACGCCGACATCTGACGCCACTCGCTACTTAGAACGATTGTACTAGGTGGACCAGCGTGCGCAGGGCTACGCCTGTGGGGCCTTTGGCGAGCCAGGGCTTGGCGTCGTCGTTCCAGGCGGTGCCTGCGATGTCGAGGTGAATCCACGGCGTGTCGCCAGCAAATTCGCGGATGAACCAAGCACCGGTGATGGAGCCGCCGCCTTTTCCGCTGCCGATGTTTTGCATGTCGGCGAAGCTGCCTTTGATGAATTCGCGGTATTCGTCGTCCATAGGCATGGGCCACATTTTTTCGCCGGAGGCTTTAGCGCTGGCAAGGAGTTTGTCTGTCCAGTCTTGGTCAGAACCAAAGACGCCGACGTTGATGTTTGCCAGCGCAACGACGATGGCTCCGGTGAGGGTTGCCGCGTCAACGATATGGGTCACGCCGAGTTGCTTGGCGTAATGGATGGCATCGGCCAGGATGAGCCGGCCTTCGGCGTCGGTGTTCAAGACTTCGATGGTCTTGCCGGACATAGCGGTTTGGATGTCGCCAGGTTTTTGCGCTTTTCCGCCGGGCATATTTTCCGTGGACGGCACGACGCAGATCACTTTCACGTTGGGTTTTAGCGCCGCGAGCGCTCGAATGACTCCGAGCATGGTAGCGCCTCCAGCCATGTCGTACTTCATTTTCTCCATACCGTCGGCAGGCTTAATGGAGATGCCCCCGGTGTCAAAGGTGACAGCCTTTCCAACAAGGCCAATAACCGGAGCACCGGGCTTGGCGTTCGCAGGCGTGTAGGTAATGACGATGACGCGCGGCGGTTCGACGCTGCCTTGCGAGACGCTCAAGATAGCGCCCATTTTCAGGTCAGCGATTTTCTTTTCGTCGAGAATTTCAACCGCGAGGCCGGCTTCTTTGGCCATGGCTTCAGCGCGCTCAGCCAAAATCTTTGGCGTCAGCTTGTTGGAAGGCTCATTGACCAGGTCGCGCGCAAAATTCTGTGCTTCGGCGATTATTTTACCGGTAGCCAAACCTTTTTCGCCCGCCGATTTTTCAGAATCGGAGAATCCAGCGATTCGAACAGCGTCAATCTCCTTGCCGTTTTTCTTTTCGGTTTTGTATTTGTCGGTCTCGAAATTAGCAGTGATGAATCCTTCTGCGACTGCCTGCGCAGTGTCTGCATTGGCTGCGTCTTCGCGCACAAGAAAAGCAAAATTCTTGATAGAGCGGGACTTAAGGTAGCGCAGCGCGGCTCCAGCCACTTTGCGCAGCGTGGCGCCGCTAAATTGCGCGCGCTTGCCTGCTCCCACCAGCAACAAACGAGTGGCCTTCAGCCCAACCGGCGCGTGAATCAAAGTAAATTCGAGTGTTTTACCCGTTGATTCGCCGCTGCTGGCGATTTTCTTCAACAAACCGCCCGTGACGGCATCGATTTCCGAAACACGTCCCTGAATCGGGTCGCTTTCCTCGAAGATGTAGGTGACGAGCGCATCGGCTTCGAGTTGCGCGAACGGCTTGGACTCTAACGTGATTTGCATGACTTTAGTTTATCGCCTCCGGTTGCGATACATCGCTGATTCCGCTTCCCTGCGGGCTTCCTTGTTGCGTTCGTCCTGGCGGCGGTCCCACACTTTTTTGCCCTGCGCCAGGGCGATTTCGCATTTGGCAATGCCATCGCGGAAGTAAATCCGCAAGGGAATGACGGTTAAACCCTTTGCTTGCGTACGGCCAGCCCATTTGTGAATCTCATTCTTGTGCAGCAGCAGTTTGCGGTTACCGAGAGGTTCGTGATTCCACGGGCCGCCGGCCAGATATTGTGCAATATGGGCGTTGACGAGCCAGGGGCCACTGGGCTTAAAATCCACGAACGCATCGCGAATGTTGGCTTTGCCTTCGCGCAATGCTTTTACTTCGGTGCCATGAAGGACGATCCCCGCCTCCATACGCTCCAGCAGGTGATAGTTGTAGCCGGCCGCGCGATTCTGCGCGACGACAACTTCGCCAGCTTTATTGGCGGACTGCAGCGGTTTTTTACTGGGCTTGGCCACAGCCCTTCACTATAACATTAGATGAAAAGGCGTTACTGATTGCAGGATAGCCAACCCGAGACTTCTTGTCGGGCCTCTAAGCCAATGCTAGAGTAAAAGCCGGTTTCGTCGAGGGCGTGGCTTTTCACGGAGAGTGCATGCAGAGTTGGGGGAAACTAGTTTTGTGTGTTGGGACGTGCTTGCTGGTTGCAGGCTGTCCAAAAAGCGCGCAGCAGTACAGTGCCGGGCAAAAAGCGGAAAATATTCAGGATTATGACAGCGCGCTTGCGTATTACCAGAAGGCGTTGGCTGCCAATCCTAATAACGCCTCCATCAGGATCAAAGTAGATCAGATACGATTTGAAGCGGGCGAGTCGCACATTAAGAAGGGCGTGGCGCTGCGGGAAAAGGGCGACCTGCAAACTGCGGCCGCGGAATTTCAAAATGCCTCGACGATTGATCCTTCCAGTCCAATTGCATTGCAAGAATTGCGCCGGACGTTGGATCAGATCAATGACCTCGCGCACAAACAGGACCAGCAAGCTATCGACATGGAGGATAGCGGAAGCGGCTCCGAACTGGCTTCATCGGCTCCAGAGCTGAAGCCCCTTCCCAATACCTCGATCAGCCTAAAAATGACCAATGACGTCAAGATCATTTTTGACACCATCGGTAAGCTGGCTGGCATTACGATTACCTACGACCCGGACCTCCCCGCCCGGCGCATCTCCGTGGATTTGAACAATCTGACGCTGCAACAGGCGCTGGATATCGTCTGTCTGCAGAGCAAGACATTTTTCAAGCCCATCACCGAAAACATTATCTTCGTCGCGCAAGAGACTACGCAGAAACATAAGGACTACGACGAGCAGCTGGTGGAGACGTTTTACCTGGCAAATACCGTGCAATCGCAGGACTTGACGGAAATTACCAACGGATTGCGCCAGGTATTGAACCTGACCAAAGTGCAGCAACTGAATTCGCAGAACGCGATCATCGTGCGCGACACCGCGGACAAGCTGGCGATTGCGCGCAAGCTGCTGAAGGATATCGACAAGGCCAAGCCGGAGGTAATCATTCAAGTGGAGGTGCTTTCGGCGAGCACCGACCGGATAAGAGATCTGGGGATATTCCCGGGCCAGTCGGCGTCAATAAACTTTCAAACGCCTGGCACGACGCCCACGACGCCGACCACGGGCAGCACCACCCCTACAACTCCCAACTCAATTCCGCTCAAAGGTTTTCACTTCGGGGCTGCCGACTATAACGTGACGTTGCCGGGCGCCACGGCAAATTTCCTCCTGACCGATACAGCTACCAAGATCATTCAGAATCCGGAAATCCGATCCATCGATGGCCAGCCTGCGAAGTTGAACGTGGGCAGCCGCGTGCCGATCGCAACCGGCAGCTTCCAGGCCGGCGTAGGCGTAGGAACTACCTCAGTGAATCCGTTGGTGAATACGCAATTCACCTATCTGGACGTCGGCGTAAACGTGAACATCACGCCGCGTGTGCATCCAAACCACGAAGTCAGCCTGAAAGTGTCGATCGAAGTGTCGCAGGTGAATAGTTTTGCGACCATCGGAGGAATTCAGCAGCCGGTTATTGGACAACGCAAAATTGAACACGACATACGCCTGCGCGAAGGCGAAGTAAACATTCTTGGCGGATTATTTGAAAAGATCGACAGCAAAACCGTGAATGGCTGGCCCGGATTTGCGCAAATTCCCTTCATCAAGTATCTGACAGCGGACAATAACAACCATCAGACAGAAAATGACGTGTTGATCGTGCTGATCCCGCGCATCGTGCGCATGCCGGACTGGACACGGGCGAACCTGAGGCCCATTTCCACCGGCGTTGAACAGAATATTACGACGCGGCGCGACCGCGATATTCGTACTCCCACTGCTGTTCCCCCACAGCAAGTTCCAGCGCAACAACCTCCTTCAGCGCAGGTGCCTGTGCAGCAGAGTCCCGCTGCGGGAATTAGCTCGGTCGCGACGGATCAAACCGCCGGCGCGAATGTGCAAGGCGCGCGGCTGCGCTTCGATCCGCAGACCGTAAGTCTCGCGCCCGGGCAAACCACAACCCTGGGCATCTCCGTTGACAATGTGGCTGATCTCTATTCGATCCCGATGATTCTGCAATTCGACCCGACAGTGATCAGCGTACTAGACATTCAGCACGGCGGATTCCTGTCCAGCGGCAATCAGGAGATAGCCATCGTCAAAGGCGGCGACGAGAGCAAGGGACAACTGATGATCGCCGCGACACGCCAGCCAAATACGCCCGGAGTCAGTGGCAGCGGCACCCTTCTGGGACTGGTAGTGAAAGCCCTGAAGCCGGGGAACACAAACCTTTCGATTGTGCAGGTAAATGCCAAGGACTCCCAGCAAAAGCCATTGGCGCTCATAACGGGCGAAGCTACGATTCAAGTGAAGCAGTAAGCTTGCAGTTGGCAAAGCACCATTCCGAAAACTCGGAAGATACAATAATGAACCGAACTAAGCGTAAAATCGCGCGGCGAAAATCAGAAACCGGGATGACGCTTCTGGAGTTGATCATCGCCTGCTCGATCCTGATTATTTTGGCTTCGGCAGCTTTGCCAGTGGCCCGCTATTCTATTATTCGTGGCAAGGAAACAGAGCTGCGCCGCGACTTGCGGGAAATAAAGGACGCGATCGATCGCTACAAAGATGCTGCCGACAAGAATCAGATTCGCGTGGAAGTGGGCAGCGAAGGATATCCTCCGGACCTGGAGACGCTGGTGAAAGGCGTGCAAATGGGCGCCAGCGCCGATAAGAAGATCCGGTTTCTCCGCAAAATACCAGTCGACCCAATGACTGGGCAAGCAGAGTGGAGTCTGCGTGCGGTACAGGACGATCCGGATTCCACCAGCTGGGGCGGAAAAAATGTTTTCGATGTTTATTCAAAGTCGCAGGCAACAGCGCTCGACGGTACCAAGTATTCGGATTGGTAGGTTATGACCAAAAAACAAATTCGCAATTCCCTTTTCGAATTAGCCCGGCGCAAATCGCGCATTGGCCAGCGTGGCTTTACGCTCATCGAATTGATGATCGTGATGACGATTATTTTGATTCTGATCGGCATCGCGGCGGGAAATTATCAGCGGTCGGTGCTGCGCGCCAGGGAGGCCGTATTAAAAACGGATTTGCAGGACATGCGCAAAGCCATCGACAATTTCACGATGGACAAGCAGGCCGCGCCGCAATCACTGGATGATCTGGCGCCGCAATATTTGCACGTAATTCCGACTGACCCGATTACGAATGCAAAGGACTGGGTTCCCGTTGTGGATTCCGTGGTCTTGACTCCCGATCAGGCAAGTTCGGGGATCACTGACGTACACTCGGCGTCTGATAAGGTATCGCCGTTCGAAAACACCGCTTATAACACCTGGTAATTTGCCATCAACAGTTTTGACTGCCCGTTATCTACTGCACGTCTGCGACTTTGCCTCTTAGGAATACCCCCTTCATATCTTTGTAAATGTAGATTTGCTTGACCCCCAGATTGACTACCTTGGTCGGCTCGCCCAATAGGCCTTTGACCTCGTCGATGGTCTGGCCGAGCTGAATCGTGGTCGGAGGCTGCGCGGGTGCTTCGGGCTGTTGCGCTTGTTGCTGACCCTGCTGCGCGTCTTGCCCCTGCTCTTGCTGTGCGGCTTCCTCAGGTTGTATCTCAAGGACTTGGCTAATCACGTCAGAGACCTGCCCGCCATCGGCTCCAGCCAAATAATCTTTCGGGAATTGAAAAACCACCTGGGCTTTTCGCTGCGAGGCATCCCGCACTGAATTGCAGGAGTCGCACTCGATGATGGCCATCGAAACCTTGGAGTCTTTGCGATTGACTTCGATCTTGGAGACATAAACCTTCTCTCCGATCGTCAGGAACTTGGTTTCGGCGGTGGTCGAACCGGTGGGGTCAGAAACATTCTTCCATTTCAGCAATTTACTGACTCCCGCCATGGCGTTGCCATTGGCGCTGTGAACCTGACCATCTTTTACGCAGCTGGGAATGACCACCATGTTTGAAGAAGTCACGCTCAGGATTCCGCCTTTTTTAATGACCAGCACGGTGCCTGGATCGGTTACCGAAATGCCGCTGGAATCCTGACCAATCTTGGCAACTTTATACTTTGCCGCGAGCTGGCTTTCCAGGGAATCGGCCCCGCCTTGGGCGTTGGCGATGCCTGCCGGAAGCAGGCCGGCGATAATTACTGCTACTGCCTTTAACGTTCTGCAAGCTTTCCCGCTCATTGCGAACTCCTTTTTTCCGATGTCTTTACCGCGCAGAAAAACTTTGTTTTTGTCAATTCGGTTTCAACCAGATTCGCTCTCGAATCAAGCGCGGGGAACGACAGCCGGACCAGTTGACGTTCCCCTGCGGCGGTCCTCCGTCATCCAGTTTGTTAGTCGCCGCCGCCGTCAGAAGCGGCGTCCTGCACTTCCTTCTCGGCTTGGCCGGCTTCGCCCTCTTGGGCCTTCAGGGTGTCGGCTACGGTAAGATCGGGCTGCGCTTGTCCGGCTGGATTGGGCTTGGAAGCGGCTGGCGGACCTTTGGGTATGCCATTCTTCCCCTGATTTTCGGCGAGCTTTCCAAGGCCTTCGCTAATCTTGGCCCGGAAGTCGTTGCGCATGTCCTGAAGGTCTTGCAGGCTTACAGGAACTTGTGACCCGGCCGCGCAGTCGTTCTTCTGGCTGCTGGCGACGAGTACCTTCACGTTGTTGTCGGCATCCGGAGTATCGTCAACACGAGAGAGAATATCGCCGGGGCTGAGCGAGCATTCGGTGCTGTCAGGATTGGTTGAGCTCACGACCTGGGACACCACAAAGATTCGATGGTTGGGGTCAAGCGCGGCCGGCGTTTCGTCTGGACCTTTCTGGTCGCCGCTCGGCGGCGTGCTACTGACCGGAGCTGACGCTGCAGGATCGGGATGCGCAGCGGCTTCCTTTTCCTCCGCGATTTGCATTTTTATTTCTTGCGCGATCTTCTCTTTCAGCTCAGGACTGAGCGTCGTCGGAGCTTCGTCTCCGCCGCTGGCGAGCGGCAAAAGCCTGGCTGGCACACGAACTTCTGCAAGCGTGAGGACTGACGATGGACGGCGCACGCTGGCAAAAAATCCAGGTTCTTTTTCATGAAGTGGCCGACCTACCTGCGGACGAGCAGCGGGTTTGCCTGAAAAGTCGCTGCGGCGCTGATGTAATTCTGATTGGAGAAGTGATGGCGCTCCTGCAAGAGGACGCGGCGGGCGCTTCGCTTCTGGACCGCAATGTCGCGCAAGTGGCGCACGAAATCCTCCAAGATGATGATGAGACTTCCCTTCCGCTGAAGGAGTTTGGACCGTACCGCCTCAAGAAAGTGCTCGGCCACGGTGGAATGGGAGTCGTGTATCTCGCGGAACGCGAGGATCTGGAAAATCAGGTCGCGATCAAAATTCTACGCGACGCATGGCTTTCTCCAGCGCGACGCGAACGGTTTGCGGTCGAGCAGCGCACACTCGCGCAGCTGAATCATCCTTTTATCGCGCGCTCATACGACGCGGACACCACGCCGGATGGAACTCCGTTCTTTGTCATGGAGTATGTGGAGGGTGTGCCGTTTGTGGAATATTGCAATGCACTTTCGTGCTCGATTGACGAGCGGCTGAACCTTTTTCGCGCGGTTTGCGAGGCGGTGGTCTATGCGCACCAGCACGCCGTGATTCACCGTGACCTGAAGCCTTCGAACATTCTGGTAAAAACCGACGGAACGGTTCGCCTGCTGGATTTTGGTATCGCCAAACATCTGGAAAATCTTGGCGAGGCCGTGGATCAGACCATGACCGGTCTGCGCTTGATGGCCCCCGCCTATGCTTCGCCCGAACAATTCGCGGCGAACAGGTAGGCATTCAGACCGACGTGTACTCACTGGGAGTGATTCTTTACGAACTGCTCAGCGGTAAGTTGCCATTCGATTTATCAGATCGCACTCCCGCGCAGGCCGAGAAAGTTCTGACCCAACAGGACGCGGAGAAGCCATCCCTCGCAGCACAAGAAATGACCGCGCCGAACGTGGCAGTCACTCACGTTCCCACCGTCGGAAAGTCCGCGTGGGCCGACCTGGATGTGCTGTGCCTGACCGCGCTGCACAAAGACACGCGGCGGCGCTACGCCTCGGTCGAAGCGTTGCTGCGTGATGTCGACCATTTTTTGAAACAGGAGCCACTCGATGCGCGGGCGGACACGGCGAGCTATCGCGTCAGAAAATTTGTCGTGCGCAACCAAAAAAGCGTGCTTGCGGCGGCGAGCGCATTCGCGATTGTTGCTGGTCTGGTGATTTTTTTCACCGTGCGCCTGGCATACGCCCGGAACGCCGCGTTAGCCGAAGCGGCCCGAACGCAACGTGTGCAACGCTTCATGGTCAATCTCTTTCAGGGAGGCGATGAAGCCGCAGGTCCATCCGACGATATGCGTGTAATCACGCTCCTTGACCGCGGCGTACAGGAAGCGCAATCGTTGAGCGCGGAGCCTGAAATGCAGGCGGAGTTGTATCAGACACTAGGCGTTATCTATCAGAAGCTTGGGAAGTTTGATCGCGCAGACAATTTGCTCGGTACGGCGTTGGAACAACGCCAGAAATTGTACGGCCCGGACCACCGTTTCGTGGCTGAAAGTCTGACAGCAACTGCGCTGCTATGGGCCAATCAGGCCAAGTACGAGGAAGCCGAACGGTTCGCGCGCGATGGCCTGGAAATGAGCAAGCGTCATCTCCCGCCGAGCCATCCGGCCGTGGCTCGCGCTACCTTTGCTCTCGGAAAAGTCCTGGAAGATCGTGGCAAATATGATCAATCGTTTCCCGTTCTTGAAGAAGCGGTACGGCTGCAATCTAAACCGAGCAGCGTCACCGCGGACCTTGCTGCCAGCCTTTCCGAGTTGGCGAACTCGCACTTCTACGCGGGTCACTACGATATTTCCGAGTCCTTGAATCAGCGAGTGCTAACCATCAATCGCAAACTTTACGGCGAACGCCATCCGCTAGTGGCGGACACCCTCATCAATCTGGGCGCGATTCAATTCCAGAAGGGAAATTACAGCGGAGCCGAACAATTCAACCGCCAGGCGTTGGACATTGTGCAATCGTGGTACGGCAAGGTTCATCCGGAAACCGCGGACGCAATGACCATCCTCGGGCAATCGCTTACCTATCAAAAACGCTACGACGAAGCCGCCGATCTGTTGAAGCAATCTCTCGCAATTCTGGAGCGCGCACCCGCGCGTCGCGTTCGCGCTCAATGAACTGGGGAACGTAGCAATTCGGCAACGCAAATTAGATGAAGCCGAAGCGGATTTCAGTCGCGTCGTGGACATTTATCGCTCCGTCTACGGCGAAAAGCATTATCAGATCGGGCTCGCCGAATGCAATCTCGGGGGCGTCTACGTCGAACGAAGACAATATGCGCGTGCCGAACTGCTATTTCATGACGCGCTGCAAATCTATTCGCAAACGCTGCCCGCCGATCACCAGAACGTCGGCATCTGCCGCGTTCGTCTTGGCGACGCGCTGGCCGCGGAACGTCGCTACACAGAAGCAGAGACGGAGAGCCTAGGCGGCTACCAGATCCTATCCAGCAAAAGTAGCGGACCGCAAAAATGGCTTCAGATGGCGCGTCAGGACTTGGCAAGCGAGTATGAAGCGTTGCATCGGCCTGAGCAGGCCGCAAAATTTCGCCCTGCAGCTGCAAAACCGTGTCACCCACTTATTTCACAAAAATTTGACGCCATCTCGCAGCTTCGCTACACTGTTTATGCGGGGTGGAGCAGCCTGGTAGCTCGTCGGGCTCATAACCCGAAGGTCGTCAGTTCAAATCTGACCCCCGCAACCATTTTCTAGTTTAGATACAACGGCTTAGAAGACTCCACTTCTAAGCCGCTTCCTTTTTGGGACGCAGTTGAAGCCCAGCTTGACAAGTGTTAGGCTACAGGCTACACTCTGTCCGGTGAAGATACGGAATATCGTCCATAAGGGCCTCAAACGGTTCTACTCGGAAGACAGCACCAAAGGCGTGCCGCCCGACACTGTGGACAAGCTCCGGAAGATGTTGGCCTTTCTTGACGACATGCAGGAGCCGGAAGAGTTGCGTGCCCTTCCCTCGTGGAAGGTACATACGTTGACAGGCGATCGTAAAGGAACTTGGAGCCTCAGCGTCACGCGCAACCGTCGCCTAACATTTCGCGTTGATACCGCGGAGCACGAAATCTGCGATTTGAATTTGGAAGACTATCATTAGGATGAAGGGAGCAGAAACCATGTCTATGAAGAACCCGCCTCACCCCGGCGATTTTATTCGCACGGAGATCATCGAACCTGTGGGTCTGTCGGTTACCGCAGCCGCAGCGGCGCTTCACGTCTCGCGTCCTGCACTATCCAGCCTCCTTAACCGTAAGGCTGACCTTTCTGGAGATATGGCACTTCGGATTGAGAAGGCCTTCGGCGTGAAAATGGATACGCTTATGCGCATGCAAGCCTCCTACGACATTGCGCAAACTCGCAAACGTGAGAGGCAAATCCACGTACGTCGTGTTCATCAACTTGTCCACGCGTGATGGGGCACCCGCAGCTTTGGTGGCTACTGATTGCTCGTAGAAGGGACGCTCAGACCTTTGCGGTCCAGAAGCCGAGGAACGAAGCGATCAAACAGCTGATCTTGTGCCCCACGATCTACGTCACCCCAAAACCAGGGTCCAACTGGGGTCCAAAACTCGGCTTTTTGGGAAGGTTTTAGGGGGTCTCATTGCTATAAGGGCAACCGAATCAATGGGACCTAGAGTGTGACCTTCAAGCTCTTAACCCGAAGGTCGTCGGTTCAAATCTGACCCCCGCAACCAATTTTGAGTAAGAAAACAAAGGGCTTCCGAAACTCCATCGGAAGCCTTTTTCTCTTGCAAAAACGTGCTCGGACACATTCAAAGCTCTCTCCTCGAGCTATTGACATCATATTCCATCGATGTTATATTCCTCCTATGGAATGGGATGTTGAATTCACCGACGAGTTCGAGCGCTGGTGGAATGGCCTCTCAGAGGATGAGCAGGACAGCGTGGATCAAATGGTCAGACTTCTACAGATGCGTGGTCCTTCACTCGGAAGACCGCATGCCGGCCTTATTCAATCTTCACGGCACTCGAACATGAAGGAGCTACGAGTCCAGCACGCAGGCAGGCCGTATCGCGTGCTATTTGCTTTCGATCCAAAACGTTGTGCCATTTTGCTCACCGGCGGGGACAAGACTGGGAACGACAGGTGGTATGAGGAATTCGTCCCAATCGCAGATCGGCTTTACGAGGAACATTTGGTAGCCCTTGAGAAGGAGAAAGAGAACAATGGCTAAGAACTTCAAGGAACTCCAGGCAAAGATGTCTCCGGAGCGTCGCGCGCGCAACGAGGCTGCTGCCGCGAAAATGATCGACGAGATGGCACTCGATGAACTGCGAGAAGCACGCGATCTCACCCAGGAACAACTCGCGCGACTGCTGCACGTCAATCAGGCGGCCGTCTCGAAAATGGAACGGCGCGCCGATATGTACATCACAACGCTGCAAGGTGTGATCAAGGCCATGGGTGGCAGGCTGGAAATCCGGGCTGTCTTCCCCAATGGCGTTGTGCGTATCAGCCAGTTCCAAGACTTGAGGAAGCGTGCATAAAGGTCTTGCGCGCATGACCCCAATAGCCGGGGAATCATTTGGGAAGGATTTGGGAAAGAACTCCAGAGTCCGAAAACGAAGCTAAGTCACACAGAATCAACGGGCCGTATGTTTCCATCACACGGAGATGCGCATTCTCTTCACGGCGTCGTTGGCATTCATCTTGCGCGCTCTTCAGGCGCTCTTGGAGATTGTCCTGATCAGGACGCGGCTGTTCATAGCTATAGGCTTCGCGGATGATCTTATCCGAGGAA
>WNFA01000734.1_pt1 | contig 74428 bp, 74 predicted proteins | sample 5400481 | NCBI WGS metagenome assembly WNFA01 (sample SAMN13153340, study PRJNA577476) | soil metagenome | isolation source: 120 cm saprolite under Douglas fir tree site 2 hole 1 replicate 2 | place: USA:California | collected 2015-04-18 | reverse complement strand
ACTGGACGGGGGAGTATCGCCTGCTCGATCACGCCATGCACGCGTTGAAGCACAAAGACCGCATCGCCCTGGGCAAGCAGTACGTAGGGTTCGTGTTCCAGCAATATCACCTGATCGACGACCTCACCGTCGCCGAGAATCTCGCAATGCCACTGTCGTACCGCGACGTGAAGCCCGACGATCGCGAGGCCGCAGTGGCCGACACACTCGATCGCTTCGGCATAGTGGCTAAAAAAAATCTCTATCCCCGCCAACTCTCGGGTGGCCAGCAGCAGCTCGTGGCGGTTGCACGAGCCGTGATTCACAAGCCCGCGCTGCTGCTCGCTGACGAGCCGACCGGGAATCTGCACTCGAGTCAGGGGAGGGACATCATGGACCTGTTTTGCGAGCTCAACGCCGCCAGCACGACGATCGTGCAGGTGACGCACTCGGAAGACAACGCGAAATGCGGAAAGCGCGTGATCCAGCTGAGCGATGGCAGGGTGGTGAACTGACATGGACACGATTCTCCAAGACCTCCGCTACGCCCTCCGCACGCTCGCCAGGAGCCCCGGCTTCACCGCCGTGGCCGTGCTCACGCTGGCGCTCGGCGTCGGCGCCAACACCGCGATCTTCAGCGTGGTGGAGGCGGTGCTGCTCAAGCCGCTGCCCTATCCCCACGCGGATCGCCTGGTGTCGCTCGACACGAAGGTGCCGGGACCAGGCAAGGACATCTACGGGATGGCGATGTCCTACCCCGACATTCAGCAGTTGCAGGCACTCACAAAGGATTTCGCCGGTGTAGCTGCGTATACGTACGCACGCTACAACTACGCGGGCCGCGACCAGGCGAGCGAGTTGGCCGCCACGGTCGTCTCGCCCAACCTGTTCGGCGTGCTGGGCGTGAGTCCGGCTATCGGGCGCGGGTTCACCGGCGCCGAGCTGCACGATCAGCTCGTCGTGCTGAGCTACGGCATGTGGGCCACGGCATTCGGCAGCGACGGCAACATCGTGGGCCGCGTGATCAACCTCGACGGCCACAGCTTCACGGTTGTGGGCGTCATGCCGCGCGGCTTCGCGTTCCCCAACGAGAATACCCAGCTGTGGGTGCCGCTGGGCGAGGCGCTGCGCTCCCATCCGCAGCTCGAGTTCAACCGCCACCTCTACGCCTTCGAGTCCGTGGCACGCCTGGCGGCGGGCGCCACGCTCGCGCAGGCGCGCGCCGACGTTGGCGTGCTGGCGCAGCGCATCGGCGCCGCCGAGCGGGCGTTCCTCGTCGACCCGCTGAAGGTGGAAGGTGTGGAGAACGTCCGCTCTGCCTTGGTGGTGCTGTTCGGCGCGGTGGGGCTGGTGCTGTTGATCGCCTGCGCCAACGCGGCCGGGCTGTACGTGGCGCGCGCCACCGAGCGAAGGAAGGAGGTCGCCGTGCGCCGGGCGCTCGGCGCCGATCGCGCGCGGCTGGTGCGGCAGCTCCTGACCGAGAGCGTGGTGGTAGCGCTCATCGCGGGGGCCGCGGGCGTGCTGCTGGCGCGCTGGGGCCTCGCCGCCGTGCTCGCCGTCTGGCCGCGGGTGCCGCGCGTGAACGAGATCGGGATCGACCCCTGGGTACTCGGGTTCGCCCTCGTCGTCTCGCTCGTGACGGGCCTGGCGTTCGGACTGCTGCCGGCGCTCCGCGCGGCGGCCCCCGGCGTGGAGGAGGCGCTGCGCGACGAGGGCGGCGCCACGACGGGCTCGCGCCGGCGCCACAAGACGCAGAGCGGGCTGGTGGTGGCGGAGATCGCGCTCGCACTCGTGCTGCTGGTGGGCTCGGGGCTGCTCATCAGGAGCTTCGTGCGGTTGACGTCGGTGGATCCCGGTTACGACACGCATGACGTGCTGGAGGCGCGCATCCGGCTCACGCCCTCGCGCTACGCGGATCCCACGGTGCAGAACCAGTTCTTCCAGAATCTCACGGACCTGCTGGCGCGCAATCCTGGCGTGGCGGACGTGAGCGTGTCCCGCACGCTGCCGCTCGCGGGCGGCGTGGACATCCTGGCGTTCGATCCACGGCGGATTCGTCCCGACGCCACCGAGGAGTTCCTCGTGACGCGGCTGAGCGTGGTGGGTCCGGGCTACTTCGCGGCGATGGGCATCCCGCTCCGGGGCCGCGACTTCACGCCGCAGGACCGCGCGGACGCCCCGAAAGTCGTCATCATGAACCGGCGGCTCACCGACGAGCTGTGGCCGGGGCAGGACCCGGTGGGAAAGGTCTTCCCGGTGCGGCAGCCGGGCGGTGGTGGATACGACGCAACGGTCATCGGTACCATCGGGGACATTCGATACGAGTCGCTCGATGCGACACCCATGCGTGAGCTCTACTTCCCGCAGCTGCAGGCCGCGGCGGGGGCGGCTCGGGTGCCGGGCGTGCCCGAGATGTGGGTCGTGCTCAAGGCCACGCGTTCGCCCTTAGCGCTCGCGGGGGCGGTGCGCGACGCCGTGCGCCAGCTCGATCCGCAGCAGCCCATCGGCGACCTCGTGAGCCTGGATCAGGCGCTGTCGCGCTCGACCGCGGCGCGCCGGCTGAGCATGACGCTGCTCACACTGTTCGCGGCGCTGGCGGTGGTGCTCGCGTTGATCGGGATCTACGGCATCACCGCGTACGCGGTGACCCAACGCACGCGCGAACTGGGGCTGCGCATGGCCATCGGCGCGAGGCCGGCAGAGGTGGTGGGGCTGCTGCTCAAGGAGAACCTGCGGCTCGTGCTCGGCGGGATCGTGCTCGGCGCGGTCGGCGCGGCGCTGGCCACCCGCGCACTGCGCACGATGTTGTTCGGCGTCTCGACGCTGGACGCCATCACGTTCATCGGGGCGGCGTTGGTGCTCGGCGGGGTCGCGATGCTCGCCACCTATGTCCCGGCCCGCCGAGCGGCGCGGATCGATCCGATGGAGGCGCTGCGGTATGAATAATTGTGAACGAGGGCTCAGTAAACTCGAGGCCTAGCTCCCAGGCCCCCAGCCCTCAAACTTCACCGCATGCCGGATCGCCCACCGCGTCTCCTTATCGCCGATGATCAGGCTGACGTCCTGGAAGCCCTGAAACTGCTCCTGAAAGGCGAGGGCTTCGACGTAGAGACCGCCGCCTCCCCGCGCGCGGTGCTCGCCGCCGTCGAAGCGCGCGACTTCGACGCGCTGCTCGTGGACATGAACTACACCCGCGACACGACGTCGGGCGCCGAAGGGCTCGACCTGCTGTCGCGTATCCAGGGACTGGAGAGCGCGCCACCGGTGGTCGTGATGACGGCGTGGGGCAGCATTGACGGCGCGGTCGAGGCGATGCGACGCGGCGCGCGCGACTATGTCGAGAAACCCTGGGACAACCGGCGTCTCCTAGCGACGATGCGCACGCAGGTCGAGCTGGGCCGCGCGCTGCGCAAGAGCCAGCGTCTCGAGATCGAGAACCGCACACTCCGCAGAGAAGGGCTTCCCGAGCTGATCGCCGAATCGCCCGCGATGCAGCCCGTGTTGCGGCTGATGGAACGCGTGGGACCGTCGGACGCCAACGTGCTCATCCTCGGCGAGCACGGCACGGGGAAGGAGGTCGTGGCGCGGTGGCTGCACGCCTCGTCGGCGCGAGCGGAGCGGCCGATGGTCGCGGTGAATCTGGGCGGTATCCCCGACGGGCTGTTCGAGAGCGAGCTGTTCGGGCACGTGCGTGGCGCGTTCACCGACGCGAAGACCGACCGCATCGGCCGTTTCGAGCTCGCCGAGGGCGGTACGCTCTTTCTCGACGAGATCGCGAACCTGCCGCTCCCGCAGCAGGCGAAGCTGTTGCGCGTGCTCGAGACCGGCGAGTACGAGCGCGTTGGCGCGTCGCGCGCGCGGCGCGCGGACGTACGCGTCGTCGCAGCCACCAACGCCGACATCCGCGCGGAGGTGAAATCCGGGCGCTTCCGCGAAGATCTGCTGTTTCGTCTCAATACGGTCGAGATCCGGCTCCCGCCGCTGCGGGAGCGACGCGCCGATGTCCCACTGCTGGCCGCACATTTCCTGCGCCGCTACGCCACCCGCTACCGCAAGGCGGCGAAGGAATTCGCGCCGGATGCGATGGAGCTGTTGCTCCGCCATTCGTGGCCCGGCAATGTGCGGGAGCTCGATCACGCGGTCGAGCGGGCGGTGCTCATGACGGAGGGCGGTCCGGTGCGGGCCCGAGACTTCGGACCGGGCGGTGGGGGGGACGGCGCGGGCGCGGCGGCGCTCGATCAGATGAGCCTGGAAGACGTCGAGCGCGTGCTGATTCAGAAAGCGCTTACACGCGCGGCGGGCAACGTGAGCGATGCGGCGAAGGCCCTCGGCCTCTCGCGCAGCGCGCTGTACCGCCGGCTCAAACGGCATGGTTTCTAGGTCCGCACCACGTCACGAGCGGCGCGTGTTTTGGCTCGCGTTGCTCGGCGGCTTCCCGGCGGTCGCGCTCGCCCTCGGCCTTCTCTGGTTCGGCGACTTCGCGCCTCGCACACAGTTGACACTGACGCTCGTCGTCGCGGGAGTTTGGCTCGCCTGCGCGGCCGTCGTGCGGGAGCAGGTCGTGCGGCCGCTGCAGACCGTATCGAACGTGATCGCAGCGCTACGCGAACGTGACTACACGCTGCGCGCCCGGGGCTCGAATCCCGAAGATGCGCTCGGACTGCTGCTCCTCGAGCTGAACAGTCTCGGTGACGACATGCGTGCGCAGCGGCTCGGCGCCCTGGAAGCAACGGCGCTGCTCCGGCGCGTGATGGAAGAGATCGATGTCGCCATCTTCGCGTTCGATGCCGGGCACGCGCTGCGACTCGTGAACCGTAGCGGCGCGGCGCTGCTCGGCCGCGCGCCTGAGCAGCTGCTGGGCCGAGACGCGGAGAGCCTCGGGCTCGCCGGGTCCCTCGCGGGCGACGCGCCGCGCGTCGATACGCTGACCTTTCCGGGCCGCGCCGGGCGCTGGGAAGTGCGGCGCGGCATCTTCCGGCAGGACGGACTGCCGCATCAGCTGCTGGTGCTCACCGACGTGAGCCGCGCGCTCAGCGACGAAGAGCGACAGGCGTGGAAACGCCTGATTCGCGTACTGAGCCACGAGCTCAACAACTCCCTGGCGCCCATCAAGTCCATCGCCGACAGCCTGCGTGCCCTCATCACCCGCGAGCCGGCGCCACCCGACCGGCGCGAGGACCTGCGCAAGGGGCTCGGCGTGATCGCGAGCCGTTCGGAGTCCCTCAGCCGTCTGATGGCGGCGTATGCCCGACTTGCGCGGCTGCCGCCACCACGGCTCGAGACTGTCGCGATTGAGGATTGGGTGCGTCGCGTGGTTGCACTGGAGACGCGCCGGCCGGTCACGATACACGCCGGTCCCAACGTGACGATCCAGGCGGATGGCGGCCAGCTCGATCAGCTGTTGCTCAACCTCGTGCGCAACGCGGTGGACGCGACGCTCGAGGCGAATGGAGCAGTGGAGGTCGGCTGGGAAACGCGGAACGGCCAGCTCGATGTGTGGGTGCGTGACGAGGGCGCCGGCCTGGCCGACACGGCCAATCTGTTCGTGCCGTTCTACACGACCAAGCCTGACGGTTCAGGGATCGGTCTCGCGCTCTCACGACAAATCGCCGAGGCCCACGGCGGGACGTTGACGCTTTCAAACCAAGCGTCCGGGCTGGGCTGCGAAGCTCACTTGACGCTCCCGGTGGATTGACACGTCCTGCGCGCCCGCGTGAGAACCTGTGGCAAAAGTGGTGGCAGACTCAGACAGAAAAGCACTCAACCCTAACCACGGGGACCACCTAGGACCTCAAAGCACTGAGAAGGAAAAAGGCAGAGGCCCTTTGCAGACCTCTGCCTTACCACTTGGCTACGGCGCCAGGGCGTCAAAAGTCACCAAATCACGGCACTTTCTCAACCCCGCCCGCGCCCGGCGCCGGTAGGAGCAACGGGTCGTAGCGCGTCTCGCGCACATCCGTGAGGTGCTCGGCGTTGAGTTACAGGAGCGCCGGCCCGATCCGCTGCGAGACCAAGACGCCGATCGTTCGGGTGGTAGACTAGCTGCCGCGTGTCTCAAGCCGTCACACGAGCGCGAATGTGCACATCCGCGGACCGAGGATGAAAGCGCTCCGGCGACACGCCACCGGCTAGGGTTGTGTGGGGTGAATGGTCGGAACGACCCAACCGATTCCGGTGCCGAGGGCGGCGCCAGTCAGCACGTCCGTTGGAAAATGCTTGCCGGCCGCGACCCGTAGTGCCGCCACACCCACCGCGCCCGCATAAAGGAGGATGGTGTTCCGCGTCCAGTGCGGCAGGTGCTGCCGCCGCGCGATCACCAGGTAGGACATCGCCGCTCCAAACGCGAGGGACGCGTGCAGAGACGGGAGGGACTGTTGATTCTCTGGATCACTCGCCGCCGTGATCGCATCGGTCGTGTACAGCACTGGTCGCTTGCGACGCACCAGCACTTTGAGCCATTCCGTCGAGGCCGCGGTCCAGCTCGCCGTATTCGCGAACACCGCGAAGTTGCCGCGCCACTGTTGGGCCGGTAGACCATGCAGCCCGGCGAACGCCGTGAACCCCGCGACGCCGGCGAAGACCACATCGCTCGCGACGTCACCTGTCGCCGAGACCCGCCGCAGCGACCAGCGATCCACGCTGGGGAGCGTGCCCGGATCGCAGGGAGCACAGGATGGGGCGCCGTGTGGCAACCCCAGGGCTGCGGGTAGCACGTACAGCACACCGGCGGTCCCCACCGATGCTGCGTCACCCCACGTGACGCGGTACGGAGCCGCCGCCTGTCCCACGATTGGTTGGGGGGCCAGGGCTAGGCCGAGCACAGCGATAAGTCCACGATGCATGTGAGAGACTCCTCCGAACTCGTGTTAGAGCTTAGGCGATGAAGCCCGCGCCACCCCGGTGGGCACCGGCGCGCGACCTCGGAGGCCGGAGATACGCGCGGAGAGCCACAACAGCCGTGCGGCGTAGCCACCCACCACGTCGCTGAAGTAGTGCACTCCGAGGTAGAGTCGACTGAGCCCAATGGCAACGATCAGCATGGCGGCGCCCAGCACTACAGAGATTTGTGCGCTCCCGGCGATGGATCCAGAAGACCCCGACGACGTAGGCGAGCATGCCGTAGCCAATCAGCGAGACCATCGCGTGGCCACTCGGAAGGCTCCAGCTGTAGTTAAGGCTCCAGCTGTAGTTATGGAGGAACGCGCCGGCATAGCGTGGCCGCGGGCGCTGGATCAGGAGCTTGAGCACCTCATCGAGCAGGCCGCCGCCGGCGAACGCAGCGAGCCAGCCGCTGAGCAGGATCCACTGACGGCGGGCCGCGAGGAGGAGGCCCACCCCAAACGCCAGCACGCTCATCGTCACGGGAGAGCCGAGGAGGGTGATCGCGTTGAAGATTGCGTAGCCAGCTGGAGTGGCATGCCCATGCAACCAGTTGAGGAGCGTCACGTCGAACTGGGTAAGCGGGTCGTGGTGGATGACGTCCTCCGTGATCCCCCCAACAGCTACAGCCCCGCAACGCTGATGATGAGCCCGATGGTGAGGTGGAGCCCCAGGTACTCGCCGCGCGCAAACCGTGATCACGGACCAGCACACGGCGCCGAGCGCGCGTTATAGAGCATAAAGGTGCCGTACGGCATATGGGCCGCTCCCGCAAGCATTGCGCCCACGTTCGAAGGCGCGCGATGAAGCGGCCGCGAGCCGGCCCGGCGAGCGGACCCGCGGTCCGCCCACCGAGCCGGTCGGATTACTTCACAAACTGCCCCACGAAATCCAGCACGTCCGTCTTGTCCAGGCGGAACACCCCGCCGGTACCGGCGCAATTCCCATTGATCCCGAAGGACGTCACCGCGGCGACCACGTTGGTCGAGCCGAGGTAGTTGGGGCCGCCAGAATCGCCGAAGCAGGTGCCACCTGTCGAGGCATTGTTCGAGAGCAGCAGCGAGAAGGTTCCCGTGAAGCCGGTGTTGATCTGGATCAGGTGCGGCTCGGCGAACATGCGGATCCGCTCGGCCACCACAAAGACCGGGTTGATCCGCTGCAGGCCATAGCCCACGGCGGTGAACACGGTCGAGCTGCGGGGTCGGAGCGCGTCGAGCTGGCCCGTCGTGGGCAGCGTCCCGTACTGGGCGGCAGGCAGTTGGAACGGCTGGGACAGCAGGACGACCCCTACGTCGTGCAGGAAGAACGCGCTCTCGGTGAAGAGCGGATGTGCGTGCCACTCCGCAGCCTCGATGGAGTTGGGACCGCCGGCGATGGGATAGGTGTTGTTCCCGTTCTGCACATCGGCCTCGGTGAAGATGCGCATGCCGCTGAACTCGCCCGGCTGCCCGGCGCAGTGTCCGGCGGTGAGCACGACCTTCGGGGCGATCAGCGTGGCGGAGCAGCGGAACGCTGGCCGTCCGGCCACGTCCATCACGAGGAGAACGACCGCGGGATGGCTGTTCCCGTCGAGCGTGCCGAAGGTGACGAAGGACGGGCGATTCGGGCTTGGGGGTGCGGTGGTGACTCGGTCGCAGCCGAGCAGACTGAGACCGACGGCGGCAAGGATTGGGATGACGAGACGCGGTCTCATGGTTCCTCCTCGCAAGTGATGTGCACCGGCCCTCTGTCCAACGCAGATAGGGTTGGCGATTGTAACGCTCAAGCAGCGCGTTGACTAGATCACTTCGGCGTGGCCCTCTATTGACGGCGGGGGTCTGCTTCTCGAGGGATTTTAAGTCGGGGTAATAGGAGAACACAGATACACGTCGGGCACATCCTAGCTATAGATGAGCCCGGTCGACCGCCCGGGCATGCCTCGCTCGTCTCTCTAGAAAGCCAACGAAAATGCCACCGGTCGAGCGGCGCACACAGGCGAGCGGGTGACGGCCGGACACCTGCCTATTTTTCTTAAATCGGCCCTGTAGCGATGCGAGGCCCAAGCAGCCCCCCTGGTGGCAAAACTGGTGGCAGACAGAGAAGGAACCAACGGACCAAGCCGGACCGGGGAGAAGTAACGTCGCCAAACAAGTCGAATCAGCGGTGCTAATTGGGACTCGTGTGGACCCGGAGGGAAAAAGGCAGAGGCCCTTTGCAGACCTCTGCCTTACCACTTGGCTACGGCGCCGTTTCTTGAGCGCGGAACTTAACGGACGACGCAATTGCCACGCTAGCTACAAGGATATTCGCGATGATCACCGGCATCGAATGGATCAAGACGCCGTAGAGCGCCCACAGTCCCGCGGCCACACCCTGCACCCGCCGCAGCCGCACCGGACCCTTCACGACATAGGACACCATGAATACGGCCGTCGCGAGCCAGCCAACCAGGTCGTAGTTCATCCCTGCCCCTTGAGCAGCTTCAAGATGTCGTGGCGCTCTTCCTTGGCAGCGAGGCCAATCGCGCTCGTACCTTCGTCGTTTTGCAGCTTGGGATCGGCGCCGTGCGCGAGCAGATACCGGACCAGCTCGACATTCCCCTGCCGCACCGCTTCGTGCAGCGGCGCCCACCCTTTTTCCTGCTTCCCGTTCACGGGCGCGCCTGCGTCGACGAGCAGTTGCACCGCTTCGAACGAGCGTCCCGCCGCGGCCGCGTGCAGCGGCTGGACCTTCATCGGATTGCGCGCAACCTGGGCGACATCCGCGCCGCGCGACACCAGCAGCCGAACCGTATCGGGGTGCGCGAAAAACGCCGCCAGCCCCAACGGATAGAAGCCATCGCTCGAATACGCGTTCAGGAGACTCGGATCGCGGTCCAGGAGCTCGGCGACGCGCTCGGTGCGGCCGACGGACGCGGCGTCGAAGATGTCGAGATCCGGACCCGCGGCGAGCAGGGCGGCCACCGCCTCCGGCCGGCGATGATACTGCGCGATGAGCACAGGTGAATGGCCGCGATCGTTCCGCACGTTCGCGAGGCCCGGATTCGTGGCGAGCAGCGCTTGGAGCCGGCTCACGTCACCTGCGCGCACCACTTCGAAGATCTCCAGCGCCGCTTCCATAATCGCCTCCGATCAGAATGAAAAGCCTTTCCTCAGCGAGATGCCCCAGCGCTTCCCGCGGACTCCCTGCCCGAACCGATAACCAAACGCGAATTCCGCCGCTTCGCCACGCACCGCGCGCGTGGGGCCGAGTCGCAGCGAGATGCCGGCGTCGCCGCCCTGCCGCGCCGGCTCGTCCGCGTACCAGGCGCCACCGTAGTCGAGGAACGGCGCCAGCCCGAAGGCCATGAGTCCGAGAATGTCGTCCGCCAGGAGGATCCGGTCCTCGAACACGAACCACGTCATGCGCGTGCCGGAGAAATTGTGAATCCCAAAAAGCCGGGGCCCGTGTTGATCGAGCCATGGGTCGAACTCCGCGCCCGGTCGCACGTGGCTCAGGATGCCGCCTTCCGCATGCGCGATCAGCGTATGGCGCCGCAGGTTCTGGCTGACGACCGTCACTTCCCCTCGGGTCCGCGTCGAGTCCAGGCCGTTGGCGTGCAGCCGCAGCACCGCAAACCCACGGTTCCAGACGGCGGAGGTCTGACCACTGACTTCATAGCCCACGCCCGACTCCAAGACAACTCCCAACCGCAGCGTGGGCGACAAGTCCACGTCCTCGCGGCGAGCGTACGAGTTGAAGTGCTCGAGGACGCGAAAACGGATCGAGCCGAGCTCCACGCCGGCCTTGACGGTAGTGAACACGGAATACGGAAATGGGACGGTCGCGCTCGGCGCAACGTCCTCACGGCGCCACTCCCAGGCGCCCCACAGACGCGTATAGGTGTGTGTGTTTGCGTGCAACGCGACGCCACCCATCAGCCCCAGCTGCAATAGGCGATGGTGCGTGCTGTCTACGAGGGAGTCGTCGCGAAACAGAAGGACCCGCTCGTCCGCGATCTGGCCGTAGGTCTCGATCGAACGGGGGGCGGCAGTCTCATGAAACGGTAGCCCGAATTGCCAGTCGCCGCGATTGCCGTCGGATAAGACTGCGTATCGCGCCGACAGCAGCGTGCGGCGACTGAAGAAGCTCGGGTTGACGAATTCGAACTCGAGGTGCCGCCGGTCGGGATTGCGCCCGTACTTGAGCGCGATTTGCGTGGCGGTGCCCAGGAAGTTGCGCTCGAGGAATCCCACCTCCCACGTTTGGTCGCCGCCTGCGCTGGTGAAGCTCGCCTGCGGCTGCGTGCTCCAACCGTCGGCGGTGACCGCGCGCATGGCAAGCTTGCCATCAGTATCCGAGCGGACGGTGTCGACGCGGACGGAGCGGAATATGCCGAGCGAGCGCAGCGCGCGTTCACTCTCCTCCATCCGCGCGCTGTCGAACGGGTCGCCGCGGTTCACCAGTAGGCGCCGGCGAATGACCCATGCACGCGTGCGGATGTGCAGCCGGTTCGCCAGATGGGCCACCCAACTCGGAGCGGCGTCTTCACGGTCGAACACGTTCTTGTTGTCGATGATGATCGAATCGATAGTCGGGCGCAGCGAGTCGGTCTGGGCGGTTAGGCGGTTCGGCGGTTGAGCGGCTAGAAGTACAAGCAGCCCAACGGCCCAACCGCCAAACCGCCCAACCGCCATTAGGGTCTCACCCCGTGGATTCGCTGGCGCAGGCGATAGGTCGCGTGGGTCTTGGGGTTATCCCACGCCGTGAAGTACAGCGTCGCATCGATGCGGCCGGCAACCTGCCGCTGGCCCCGCGTCTGAATCGTGTATGTGCCGCGCACCGAATCGGGACGCAGCGGTCGACAGAGACACGTCACCGTTCCGTACGCGGGGATCGAATCGCCGAGGGAGTAGGGATGGTTGGCGGAGCGGCGCCGGACGTCTCCGAGGTCCAGCGCAATCGTCAGCGCGTACTCGTCACCGATGGCGTCGCTGGGATCGAAATCAAAACGCGCTAGGAGCACGTCGTGCCGCTCGGCGATGCCGGTCGTATCGACGCGCACATGCACGAGCGTGTACCGCGGATCGGTGTCGACGAGGACACGGCCGTGCTGATCCCATTCTCCCGCGCGCTGCACTCCCTGGGTATCGCCGGGCCGCGGCAGGATGTCGCAGGCGGTGAGCGCGCTCAGGATCAGAAAGATGTTCTTGTTCACGGGGTCGGCGTCAGACTCTTCTACACCCCATCGATTCCCACCGCAAGCTTCACGGCGAGCCCACGGCCAAGGGAGCCGTGGGGGTACGCGGCTACCGCCCCGGCGTCAGTACAGGTACGCCACGCCCAGTGCGACGCTGACTTGATCCTTCTTGCCGGCGAACGCCGTCAGCGTGGACCGATCAAACCTGACTTCGGGCCGGACGATAGCATTCGGCCACGCCCGGATGTTCAACGTGGCCGTGGCGCTGCCGAACTTCTGCCCGGTATTCGCAGGAAAGCCCATCGACCCGCTGGTGCGCGCGCCGTTCTCATCGTTCACGTAGTCGCCCCGCAACGCCAGCCCGACCCCCGTGTTGACGTCGTACGTCACCCAGCCGCCGATTGCCCACCATCTGGCATCCTGGGTTGGGGTCGGCAAGGCAGCGTTCGCCTGCTCGCGGCCGTAATCACCCTGCAGCCAGAATTGCGTCGCGCCCAGCTTCCGCCAAATCAGTGCGTCGACGCCGTAGCGATTCGCGTGGTCATTACCGGCCTCCTCCGGGCCCCAGAACCCAACGATCCCTACGGAGGTAAGCGTATCGGGGGAGATCCCGAGCCGTCCCATCAGCGACTTGCGTTTGTTGTTGTCCGAAACCTGGTCCCATCCGTTGATCACCCGGAGCTGCACGTCGACGTGCCGGTTGAGCTTCGTTTCGACGCTCACACCCACCGCGGTGAAGTTCTCGACGTAGATGAACTGGTTTCCCTCCGACCAGTTCGTATTGCCAGCGGTCTCGATCACCTCCAGCCCGAGCAGCGTGGGCATGCGCCCCGCCTTGAACTGCACGCCGCTCCCATTCGCGGTTGGGAGGTTCAGGGTGACGTAGAGGTGCGGGATGTCGGCCTGGGTGCCGAGGTCGAGCGCCCCTCCCCCTGACTTGATCACCGTCGCGTTCTGACCGAACAGGGCCTCGACATGGAACCCGGCGCTGCGCTTCGCGGGGTCATACGGCTTGTCCAGCACGACGCCGAACGCGTTCAGGGTAAACCGATTCTGCAGACGATCGTATAGCCGCCCGACGATGATCGTATCCCCAGCGCTGTGCCGGGAGTAGACGTAGGACGCCTCGGCCCAGCCGCTGAGCTTGAGCGGAGGAGTCGTCTGCGCCGACAGCGATGCCGTCACGAGCAGCAGGCCCGCCAGTGCGACGGGGCGCATCAGATCGGCTCCGGCTGGGGTTCGAAGGCCGGTTCGGCGCGCACGGTCACGGGCTGCTCCTCGATGACCACCACCGTCGCCGGCTCAGGCGTGCTGGTGTAACCCTCGACACCCATTTCCGGCACGTCGAGCCCGAGCTCTTCGACTTCAGCCGAGACGCGATGGCCACCCACCACGAGCCCAGTGACTTTGTACGCGGCGTACGCCATGGCTCCCACGGCGACGAAATTGGTCACGCCGCCCACGAGCTGGGCCACGAGCTGCGACGCGTCCCCGTAAAACAACCCGCGCACCGCGCCGTCGACGCCGTTCCAGCCGGCCCCATACGTCCCGTCCGCGAGCAAGCCGACCGACAGAATCCCCCAGAGGCCGCAGACCCCGTGCACGGAGATGGCGCCCACGGGATCGTCGATCCTCAGTGAGCGCTCGATGAAGAGCACCGCCGCGCAGACCAGTACTCCAGCGACGCCGCCGATCAGTACGGCGGCCGGAGCCGTCACAAAGGCGCACGGCGCGGTGATGGCGACGAGTCCGGCGAGCGTCCCGTTCGCGAGCATCGAGGGATCGGGCTTGCCGTACCTGCGCCACACGTAGAGCATCGCGGTGATCCCTCCCGCCGCCCCAGCCAGCATCGTGTTCGTCGCGATGACCCCGATGCGCAGGTCAGAGCCCGCCAACGTCGATCCGGCATTGAACCCAAACCACCCGAAGGCGAGGATGAACGTGCCCACCAGAGCCATCGGGATGTTGTGGCCCGGGATGGCGTTCACAGTTCCGTTGGAGTTGTATTTCCCCCGCCGCGGGCCAAGCAGAATCGCGGTGACGAACGCCATCACGCCGCCCGTCATATGCACGACGGACGATCCCGCGAAGTCGACATGTCCGTGGCCTAGCCCGAGGTTCTTGCCGAGCATGGCGAGCCAACCGCCGCCCCAAGTCCAGTTGGCATAGATGGGATAGATCACGGCGCCGACGAACACGCTGAACACGGCGAACGCGACGAATCTCCACCGCTCGGCCAGCGCTCCCGTCGGGATCGTGGCCGCGGTGTCCATGAAGACCATCTGGAAGAGGAAGTACGCGAACACCGGCGCGGTGTAGGCGACGCCTGTGAGGAAGAACCCGGTTCCACCGAAGAGCCCCCACGCCTTGCCGCCGATTGTAACCGAGACTTCGTGCGACAGCTGGTCGTAGCCGCCCAGCGTGCCGAGCGGCCCCACGCCGCCCGCCTGCAGGGCGAAGCCCACGGCCCAGTAGGCCAACATCGCGATGCCGTACACCATGAAGTTCATCGTCATGGTGTGCGCGGCGTTCTTCGCGCGCGTGAAACCGGTCTCGACCAGCGCGAAGCCCGCCTGCATGAACATCACGAGGAACCCTGCGACCAGCGTCCAGACGAAGTTGATGGCAACGGTGTTGGCGTCCATTGGCCCCCTCAGGCGTTAACTGTGTCATCAAATTCGTGCATAATACGCACGATTTAGTGTACACTCTGCACATACTCAGCTACGGTTGGTGGGATTGATGCAGGCTGATTCGTGCATTACATGCACGAATATGGAGACACTGCGCCGGAAGGGGAAGAGGGAAGAGCTAGGGGGTTGGACGACGTTCAGTACTGGGCCAGGTAGCGCTCGACCTCCCACTCGCTCACGCGGCCGATGTACTCCTGCCATTCCTCACGCTTGGCTTCGACGAACCGCTCGTAGATGTGCGGCCCCAGGGCGTCACGGATCAGGTCGTCCTTGTCGAGCATGTCCAATGCCTCGTGGAGGTCGCGCGGCAGCTCGTCGATCCGGTACTTCCGCCGCTCGCGGAAGCTCATCGCGAAGATGTTCTTGTCGACGGGATCGGGGGGGGTGAGCTTGCGCTCGACGCCGTCCAGCCCGGCCGCGAGCTGGACCGCGAGCGCCAGGTAGGGGTTCGCCGATGGATCGGGCATTCGCAGCTCGCAGCGCGTGCCGACGCCGCGGCGGGCGGGGATGCGCACCAGCGGGGACCGGTTGCGCATCGACCACGCCACGTTGGTCGGGGCCTCGTAACCCGGGACCAGCCGCTTGTAGCTGTTCACGAGCGGATTCGTGACCGCGCAGAAGCCGCGGGCGTGCTTCAGCAGCCCCGCGATATAGTTCAGCGCGACCGGCGACAACTCCCACTTCGCCTTGGGATCGTGGAACGCGTTCGCCCCCTTCCGGAACAGCGACTGGTGGGTGTGCATCCCCGAGCCGTTCTGGCCGAAGATCGGCTTGGGCATAAACGTCGCCAGGAACCCGTGGCGGTACGCGACGTTGCGCACGATGAATCGGAAGGTGGCGAGGTTGTCGGCCGTTTGCAGCGCTTCTGCGTACTGGAAGTCGATTTCGTGCTGCGCCGGCGCGACCTCGTGATGGCCCGCTTCGACCTCCAACCCGATCGAGGTGAGGTCCTTGATGATCAGCCGCCGGATCTCTTCCGCCCGGTCCACTGGCGTCAGATCGAAGTAGCCTCCCCGATCGTGCGTCTCAGTGGTCGGATCTCCCCTGGCATCCAGCTGGAAGATGAAAAACTCGGCCTCGACCCCGGCCATCATCGCATAGCCCAGCGCCTTGGCCTTCGCGATCTGCTCCTTCAAGGCTCTGCGAGTGCACCCCGCGAACGCCGAGCCGTCTGGGTTGTAGATGTCGCAGATGACCCGCGCCACCCTCCCCCCCTCGTCGCCATAGGGCAAGACCCGAAACGTGTCGAGGTCCGGCTTCAACACCATGTCGAACATGATGTCGCCTTCCAGCGCCTTCTCGAACTGGCTTTCGGGCACCTCGACGTTCTTGTTGACGCCCAGAATGTCCGTGAACTGCAGCCGCAGGAAGGACACGCCCTGCTTCTTGGCAAGATCGAGGATTTCGCGTTTGGTTGTCATGGGAATGACGACGGCAGAGGCGGCAAGGGCGGCAAGGGTGCTTCCCCTGCCGCCCCTGCCGCCATCGCCGCCTTAGTGGTTAGGCGTCGTAATACAGGAAGAACTCGTACGGATGCGGCCGCAACGCGACCGGATCGACGTCCTTGGCCTTCTTCATCGCGAGCCAGGTGTCGATGAGGTCCTGGGTGAAGACCCCGCCTTCGAGCAGGAAGGCATGATCGGCTTCCAGCGCCGCCAGCGACTCCTGCAACGTGCCCGGCGTGTTCTTTACGTGCTTCCGCTCCGACGGCTCGAGCTCATAGAGATCCACGTCCATCGGCTTGGGCGGCTCGATCTTGTTTTTGATGCCGTCGAGACCGGCCATGAGCAGCGCCGCGAACGTGAGGTACGGGTTGGCAGAGGGATCCGGCGCCCGGAACTCGAGCCGTTTGGCCTTCGGCGACGTCGAGTACATCGGGATGCGGCAAATCGCCGAACGGTTGCGCTGCGAGTAGATCAGGTTGATCGGCGCCTCATAGCCGGGCACGAGTCGCCGGTAGCTGTTGGTCGTCGGCGCGGCGAAGCCGAGCAGCGCGGCCGCATGCTTGATCAGCCCGCCGATATACCAGCGCGCCGATTCGGAAATCAGCGCGTAGCCGTTCTTGTCGAAGAACAGGTTGTTGGTGCCGTTCCACAGACTCATGTGCACGTGCATCCCCGAGCCGTTGTCGCCGAACATCGGCTTGGGCATGAACGTCGCTGTATAGCCGTTCTGCGCGCACACATTCTTCACGATGTACTTGTACATCATGACCTGATCGGCCATGCGCGTCAGCGTACTATAGCGCATGTCGATCTCGGTCTGGCCCGCGGTTCCGACCTCGTGGTGATGGACCTCCACTTCGATGCCCGACGCGATCATTGCCAGCATGATCTTGGAGCGCAGGTCCTGCAGCCGATCCGTTGGCGGGACTGGGAAATACCCTTCCTTGTGGCGCGGCCGGTGACCCAGGTTGGCTGACCCGTTCGAGCCGCTGTTCCAGATGCCTTCTTCGGAATCGATGTGGTAGTAGCCCTCATGCGCATTCTGGTCGAAGCGTACGGAGTTGAAGATGTAGAACTCCGCCTCGGGCCCGAAATACGCCGTCGTCGCGACGCCGCTTTTCTTGAGAAAGGCCTCGGCCTTGCGCGCGACATATCGCGGATCGCGGGAGTAGGGCTCGCGCGTGATGGGATCCACGACGTCGCAAGTGAGTGAGAGCGTCGGTACCTGCAGGCACGGATCAACGAACGCGCTGGCTGGATCCGGCAGCAACAGCATGTCGCTCTCATTGATTGCCTGAAAGCCGCGGATCGACGAGCCGTCAAATCCCAAACCGTCGGTGAACGTGTCCTCCTCGAGCTCCTTCAGCGGAATCGAGAAATGCTGCCAGGTGCCGGGCAGATCCGTGAACCGCACGTCCACGACCTGTACTCCCGCTTCCTTGGCACGGCGGATTACATCCGCCGGTGTGGCACCGGTGGACGTTTTCGTGGCGGAGGCGAGGGAGGGTTCCAGCGTAGCTGTCATTGGGCTTCAGTCTCCTTCCCAGTCGGTGAGACACTGTGCAAGCGTCGGGCCATGTAAGGAAACTAGAGGCCCCGCTGTAGAGTGTCAATGAAAACGTGCACGAAATGCAGAACAAACGGGCCGCTGGCCGAGTTTTACACAAAAAATGTGCAAAACGTACGCTAGAGAGCTTCCACAAAGTGCAACAGCTCGACCGCCGAAAACTCGCCGAATCGCTCCTGAATCTCCTTCTCTTGCCACTCCAGAAAAATCCAGCCTGTCACCTTGTGCAACTGACCGCTCACAAAGTGAATGCGCCCGCGGACCGCGCCGAGCGACGTATCGGGCTGGCCCTCGAGGTAGACATCCCAGCGTTGCTCGCCGCGCTTCAACTCCCCCATGTGCTTGCCATACTCGGTGCCGGCCATGGGCCCCTACTCTACCGGCTTTCCTGTCTCCCGCCAGCCCGGGTTACATTCTCCACCCAATGAACTGTCATGCATGCGGTGCCCCGCTCTCTCAGGGTGCTCGGTTTTGCCACAAGTGCGGCGCGGCGGTCGCCACGGCCGGAGCGACCGGGTGGCGGGCCGGTTTTCCTTGGGCGATCGCTGGAGCCGCGCTCGGCGCACTGGTGACTCTGCTTGCGATCCGTGGAACGGGGGGAGGGAGCGCTAGTAGCGGAGAGCAGGGAGCGGCACCTTCTGGTCAAACCGCTCAGCTTCGCGCTCCCGACATCAGTCAAATGTCTCCCGAGGAGCGCGCGAATCGTCTCTTCAATCGCGTCATGATCCTCGCGGAGGCCGGCAAGAACGACAGCGTTCACTTCTTTCTTCCCATGGCGCTGGGGGCTTATAGCCAACTCCCCACGCTCGACGCCGACGCCCGGTATCACCTGGGGCTGCTGCAGCTGGCGGGCGGCGATCCCGGCGCCGCGCTCGCCCAGGCCGACACCATTCAGCGCGCGACCCCGACGCACCTCTTCATTTATGTACTGCGCGCTCATGCGTACAGGGAGCGCGGTGATGCGAGGCAGGAAGCGCGCGCCTACGCCGACTTCCTGCGCAACGAACCGGCTGAGATGGCGAAAAACCGCCCCGAGTATGCCGACCATTCCGACGCGCTGACCAGCTTCAAGGCAGAAGCCTCTCGAGTAACCGGAGCTCGTTCGGGCACGTGACCACGCAGCCAGTTTCCCGGGTCAAGTATCCCGGCATTATCCGCGTCGCGCACAGCCCCGACGCCGATGATGCATTCATGTTCTGGGCAATGGCCACCGGAAAAATCGACACTGGCGGTCGTCGTTATGTGCATGAGCTAGGCGACATCGAGACGTTGAACCGGCGCGCGCTCTCGGGTGAGCTGGAAGTCACCGCGGTCTCGCTGCACGCGTACGCGTATCTCGCCGACCGGTATGCCCTGCTCGCGCATGGCGCGAGCATCGGCGATCGCTACGGCCCGCGCCTCGTCGCGCGCGAAGCGGCACCGGGGAAGGACGCGCGCAGTGCGCTCGCGGGACGGCTCGTAGCCGTGCCCGGCGAACTGACGACCGCGTTTCTCACGCTGCGACTGTACCAGCCAGCGGTCCGGCACGTCGTTGTGCCCTTCGATCAGATCGAGGACTTCGTGTCGGCCGGAAAGGCCGACGTCGGTCTCCTTATCCACGAAGGGCAATTGACCTACGGCGACCGCGGGCTACACCTCTGGGCGGACCTGGGCGAGTGGTGGTACCAGGAGACAAACCTCCCGTTGCCCCTCGGCGGCAATGTTGTCCGCCGCGACCTCGGGGACGAGCTCATGCGCGCCATCGCGCGAGACCTCAAGGCGAGCATCGAGTACGGCCTGGCCCATCGTACGGAGGCATTGCGGCACGCTCAGCGATTCAGCCGGGGACTCGACACCGCGCGGACCGACGAATTCGTAAGCATGTACGTTAACGCCTACACAGTGGACTACGGGACCATAGGCCGGCGCGCCGTTGCTGAGCTTCTCGACCGGGCGCGAGCGGCGGGCCTGCTCTCGGGGCCCGTGGACCTGGCGTTCGTCGCTGCCGATTCCTAGTTTGGCGACTGGTTTCCCCAAGGAGCCCCGTTGACTGCTCATCCGGGTATCGTCACGGTCCTCGTGGTCGATGACGAAGAGCCGATCCGGAATGCGCTGCGGAAGTTTCTCAAGCAGCAGCAGTTCGAGGTGTATACGGCAGGCTCGGCCGACGAGGCGCTGCAGCAGCTCCGTTTGCACAAAGTCGCGCTCATGCTTTCCGACATCCGCATGCCGGGGACAAGCGGCGTCGACCTCGTTCCCCAGGCGATCGAGATCGAGCCCGAGCTCGCGATCCTCATGTTAACCGCCGTCAACGACGCGACCAGCGCCGCGCTGTGCATGCAGCGTGGCGCGATGGATTACCTCACCAAGCCGATCGAGCTCGCGGATCTGGGCCGGGCGGTGCACCGTGCCCTGAAGCGCCGTGAGATGCTGCTCGAGAATCGCCAGCTCAATCAGTGGCTCAAGGAAGAAGTCACCACGCGCACCGCCGAGCTGCAGCGGGAGCGCAACCGCCTGGAGCGAGTTTCTACGGCGACGCTCGAGGCCCTCGTCAACGCGCTCGAGGCCAAAGATCCATATCTGCGCGGCCACTCGGCGCGCGTCGCGGACCTATCCGCGAACATCGCCACCGAGATGAGTCTCTCTGAGGAGGACGTCGACCGTGTTCGTATGGCGGGGCGACTCCACGATCTCGGCAAGATCGGGACTCGCGACGCGGTCGTTAATAAGGAAGGGCCGCTCACCGCCGACGAGTTCGAGCACGTCAAACAGCACGTCATCATCGGAGCCCAGATCCTCGCTCCGCTCGTGCATCTGGGCGACATCGTCGCGATGGTGAAGAGCCATCACGAGCGCTTCGACGGCACCGGTTATCCCGATGGGCTCCGCGGCGAGGAAGTTCCGCTCGGGGGCAGGGTCATCGCGGCCGCGGAAGTCTACGACGCGCTGACGACGTCGCGTCCATATCAGGAGAAGATGACGCCCGAGCAGGCAGTGGAACGGATGGCCGATTTGTCAGGAACGGTGCTCGATCCCAAAGTCTACGATGCGCTGGTCCGGATCGTCGGCAGGCGGCAGACGCTCGTGTATCTCGACGAGGACGTGGGTCCGACGGTATAGAAGACCAAACCCCGGGGCGAAAAGCTCCCCGGGGTTGGCGGTCGGGCGAAGTGGCCGTCACACTTCGGCCGCGACCCTTCGATTACGTCCTGCCGCGCATTCAGGTTTCATACGATTAGATGCAGTGATGCGCTGAACGGTTGCATCTACCAGTGCTTCACCCGGCCCACCCGCGATACCGTGATTGTTTCGGCTTGGGACCCCCGACGCAAAACGATCTTCGTGTTGGATGCGCCCCAACCCATTCCGGTAGGACCAAATACCACGACGGGATTCGAGACCTCGAGCTCCACGCCGTGACTCGCGGGTCCCGCAACACGCCACCACGGCTCCCAGCCGGCGGCGGCAAAGCGGTCGATGCGGATGCTGTCCGTAGCGAACGTCACTCGCGCGCGAATCGCCTGAAGTACCGCGCCGTTCCGTCCGACTGCGAGCGCCGTCGTGACGTCGCGAACAGCACGCTCGGTCTCGATCCAGTCGAGCAATCGGGCAGCGCGCGGCGTCCAGAACGCGACGAGTACGGCCGCGACGCAGATCACAACCAGCAGCTCGAGCAAAGTGAACCCTTTGCACATGCGCCGTTTATACGTCGTGCCGTGACCCAGCCCACCATCCGAAAAGCCCGGCGAAAAGCCAGAAAACGCGCCATTTGCGGTCTAACGCGCGCGCCAGACGAACGCTATGTTGGTGCCCGTGATGGCCTTGGCGTACGGCATGTCCGGTGCAAATAGCACTGCTCGATGAGCACTGAAACCGAGTCGCGCCGCAGCGGTCTTCCCCACGCGGTTTTTCTGCAGCGGGTGGCCGATGAGCCGGCCACCTCACCCGAGGTGCGCCTGGGCCAGGGCGCTTTTCTCACCCTTCGCTTTGTCGACTTGCTCGCGCCCGATCGCGAGCCTCCAACACCAGACGTTTTTCGCTATCAGTGGGCCGCGACCGAGCGCTATTGCGCGGAGCTGGCAGGAGAGGGCACGGAGGCATCGCACTTGAGCTGCATCGTGCGCGCCACCGGCGAAGCACATCAGACGGGCGAGCTCCATCTCATCGCGCCTGCACTGTTCGCGTACGCGTTGTACCTCGAGCAAGAGTCGCACTTCGAGGAAGCCGAGGATGCGCTGGAGACGATGATTCTGGTTGGAGGCAGCCGCCTATCGTCGACCGATGCGATTTCGGGTTGGCTCCGACTCGGCCGCGTGCGTCGCTTGCAGGCGAGCTTTCAGAGCGCCGACGCGGCGTATGAGGAGGCAGGTCGCATCGCGGCAGTTCATGGAGATCGGCAGTCCGTGTTACTCAGCCGTGTCGGTCACTGCAACCTCCTCTATTTCCGCGGCAACCTGGCGGAGGCAGAGCGCAGCTGGCACGCCTTGCTCGCCGATGCGCAGAGCGGCGGTTTCCGGCGAATCGAGAGTGAGACCGAGCATGGACTGGGGAACGTGCTGCATCGGCGTGGAAAAACACATGAAGGCATCCCGCATCTCTGGCGGGCGTTCGAACTCTATGAAGACCCGGAGAATCAGATACGTGCGTTAGGCGACCTTGGCTTGTCGCTCGTGGCGCTTGGTAAGGTCGATTCCGCCGAGCAGGCGCTACAAGAGGTTGTGCGTCGTGCTCAAACGGGCGAGCCAGTTATCAACGCTGCCATTGAGCTCATGCACTGCGCGTCGTTCAGGCAAGACCGTGTCAGCTTCGAGCGCTGGCGCGAACGGGCCACGCGGGGCTTCGAGCATGTGCCCCCGAACATGCGGACCGACTATCACCTAAAGGCAGGAATTGGTTTCGCGCGGTTCGGTTCGTACCGTCGTGCAGAGACCGAGCTGCGCCATGCACTCGAGATTGCAATTGCGCATGGCTTGCATGAGTTCGTGTTCCGGATTGAGCGGATCCTTGGCGGCCTGCACGAATGCGGCGCTCTCGAATCGACGGAGAGCGCCGCATCCGAACCTGCGATCCATAGCGAATCGCTCCGGGAGGTCTCAGCCTCCCTGGCAGCGTTGGGCAGCTAACGGGCTAGTGACAAGTCACTGGATTGTTCGTGTCGCATGTCTGAGTGCGAGGGGCCGTCGGGCTGGCACAGGCCGACGCGGCGAGGGCGAACGACACGAGGACCAGCGATAGGGCGAAGCGGATGCGGCGGGTCATAGATCCTCCGGACTCGAGTTGGGTGGGCAGGCACAGACACCAGCCAAGTTGGGTGCGGGAGGTCGCGGCGTTTAGGGCGTTTTTGCGGCATCGTAGGGCGATTTTGCGGCAATTCGGCCGTTTCTCGGGAGGTTCGTAGGGAAATGCTGGTGTTGGCCGCCGTTTCGGACTTGCAATACCAGCGGCTCCGGGGTGCCGTCGCGCCGCGCTTTGTCGTGGTGCGCGCGCCCACGTGGGATGACGCCCTCCAAACCATTCGTGAACGGCCGGTCGAAATCGCTCTGGTCGATCCCACGCTCGGCGGCGCGGCCAGCGGGCAGGAAATCGAACGTCTCCACGTGCTCTTCCCGTCGCTGCGACTGATCCTCTACACAGCGATGACGCCGCCGCTCGCTCCAGTGTTGCTCGCACTCGGCCAATGCGGGATCCGCCAGGTTGTCCTGCGCGGCGTCGACGATCACCCCGAACGCCTCGGCGATCTCGTCGCGGCGGAAGCGATGCATGCGGCCTCGCACCGACTGCTGGATCAACTCACCGCCGCACTCGCACCCCTGCCGCGCGGGCTCCGTTGGGTGCTCGAAGACGCGCTGCGGTCTTCAGGCGCGGTGCAAACGATCCAACAAGTCGCCGCACGGGCACGCGTCGACCGCGGTACGTGCGCGCGCTGGTTCGCACGCGCCGGCCTGCCGAGCCCGCGACACATCCTCGCAGCCGCTCGGGTGCTGTACGCGCATCGGCTGCTTCAGGATCCGGGATTCACGATCGAGGACGTCGCCAAACGGCTCGGGTACGCGCAGGCGAAGACGCTGCAGCAACACGCGCGTACGTACCTCGGCCTCACCGCGGGCGAGATGCGGCTGTCGCTGACCAGCGACGAGGCGACGGTCCGCATCGTGCAGAGCTTCCTGACACCCGCGCGACCCGAAGCGGCGGCCAACGCATCATGATGACGTCCCCGCCACGGAAACCGCCGACCGTTTTGATCGTGGACGACGAGGCGGGCCTGCGCCGCGTCCTCGAGCGCTTCCTGGAGCGTCACGGTTATCGCGTGCTCAGTGCCGGCACGGCCGAATCGGCCTACGAAATCCTCGCCGCGGAAACGGCCGACGCGCTGCTGCTCGACATCCATCTGCCGACGATGTCCGGCCTCGCGCTCTATCTCGCCATCATCCACCGGTGGCCGGCGCTCGAAGGCCACATCGCCATCATGACGGGCGATGCCGAAGCTGAGGAAGTGCGGACCTGGCTCGAGCACCACCGCTGCATGGTCATCCGGAAGCCGTTCAACCTGCAACAGGTGGCCGACTGGGTATCGGAGGTATTGCAGCGCGATCGCTCGAGCGGAGCGATGGACGCATGACGACAGTAGTGCACGCCGATCCGCTCCACGTCCTCCGCGAATACCGCAACCTTGCGCCCTGGAACCTCCGCGATCTCTCCGTAGTAGTCGGCGCCGTTCTCGACGCTTCCGCCGTCACACCGATCAACGCCGCCGCCCGCGCGGCGCCGAGTGAGCGCACGATTCGCTTCTATGTGACGCGCGGCCTCGTCAGCCCGCCGGAGGGGCGCGGCACGGCGGCGACGTATTCGTATCGTCATTTCCTCCAGCTGCTCGCGATCAAACTGCGGCAGATGGAGGGCGCGACTCTCGCGGCGATCACCAAAGACATGCAGGACCAAACCGGCGACGTCCTGGAACGGCGCTGCGCGCAGGTGCTGGGTGCCTCGCTGCCAACCCCGGACCGGCTGCTACTCAAAGGTGCCGAGGGGATGCCGCGCGGCCGTTCCGGACGGGCGCTCACCGCGTGGCTTACGCGCGATGCCGCCAAGGAGACAGGGTCGCCGACGACGTGGCGCCGCATCCCGGTCACGCGGGGCGTGGAGCTGCACGTCGATTCCGACCATCCGCTCGCCCGCCTCGGCTCCGATGAGAATGGGCTGGCAGAGTCCATCCGCCAGGCGATCTCGAAACTCCTGCCGCACGGCTCGTAATGACTTTTTGTAGGGGCGCAACATGTTGCGCCCCCTACCTTCTCGAAACCTTGGAGTACCGACGATGTGGGTCCTGCTGATAGTTGTCGTGGTCGCCGTTCTCTGGGTGATCGGTGCGTACAACGGCCTGATTTCGCTGAAGAACCAGACCATCAATGCCTTCAAGCAGATCGACGTGCAGCTGAAGCGCCGCCACGATCTGATTCCGAACCTCGTGAACTCCGTGAAAGGCGCGATGGACTTCGAGCGCTCGACACTCGAGGCGGTCATTCAGGCGCGCAATCAGGCCGTCAAAGTGAATGCTTCCGGTCCCGAAGCCGTCAAACAGATCAGCCAGGCGGAGAACGCCCTGTCGAGCGCCCTGTCTCGACTGATGGTCGTGGTAGAGCGTTATCCCGACTTGAAGGCGACGGGAAACGTCGCCCAGTTGCAGGAAGAGCTGACCTCGACGGAGAATCGCATCGCGTTCGCGCGCCAGTTGTACAACGACACGGCGACGCAATACAACACCAAGCAGCAGCAATTCCCGACGACGCTCGTCGCGGGGATGGCACACGCGGCGCTCGCGGATCTGTGGGAAATCGAAGATCAAGCTGAACGGGCGGTACCGCAGGTTGACCTCTCCAGACGGTAATCTCTTTCAACAACAGGAAGCCAATCGCCGGCACACGACGTGGCTGGTGATTGGCTTCGTGCTGTTTTTCGCCTGGCTCGGCTTTGGGGGCGACTACATCCTCGCGCTCGCCACGACCGATGCCGGGCCGCACGCCTATCATCACGTCTTTCCGTGGCTGGGCATCGTGCTGACGCTGACCGCCATTATTACCGCCAGCTACGCCTACAAGACAGGTCCTGAGAAGGTTCTCTGGTCGACCGGCGCGCGCGAGCTGATCGACCCGCAGACCGACGGCGAGCGCCAGCTGGTCAATGTCGTCGAGGAGATGGCGATAGCGGCCGGCGTCGCGCGGCCACGGATTTGGATCGTGCCCGACGACGATCCCAACGCGTTCGCAACCGGACACGGTCCCGGGGATTCCCATATCGCCGTCACGCAGGGGCTGCTGTCGATATGCAACCGCGCGGAGCTGCAGGCGGTGATCGGGCACGAGCTTGGTCACGTAAAGAATTTCGACGTCCGGCTGATGACGACGCTCGCAGCTCTCGTGGGGGCGGTGTTGCTCGTGCGCGACGGCATGGGTCGCTGGATGTGGGGCCGCGGCCGCGTCGCGTCGAAGGCCGAGGAGGGCGGCAAGAAGGGGGCTGGGCCATTACTCGCGATTCTGCTCGCCCTGTGGATCATCTCGTGGGTCATCGCGCCGCTCGTGACACAGCTGCTCGCGCTTGCGGTGAGCCGCCGGCGCGAGTATCTGGCCGACGATATGAGCGCGCAGTTCACGCGCAATCCACTGGCGCTGGCCAGCGCACTCGAGAAGATCGAGGGCGCGACGGCACCGACCACGTCGATCAAGCGTGGGGCCGCGCACCTCTGCATCGCGGATCCGTTGGGCCGGCACTTCACCAATCATGAAGGCTGGTTGGGCGACGTCTTCGCCACCCATCCACCCATGGGCATGCGCATCGCCAAACTCAAGGGAATGGGCTACGCGCAGCTCAAGAAGGAGGGAGGCTCATTCACGAATTCCGCGCTCGCTTAAGCCGCTACAAGAAGCAAGAGCCGCGTCTCGCGCGTCGCGCGCTCGCCGATGACCCTGCAATCACCGCCGCCGTCCACGCGCACATGGCCGAGCATGGATTATCCGAACAGTCGGTCCGACGGCAAGTGCGGTCGTATCTCAGTGAGATTATCCCCCACTTCAACGTGCTGTCGTATTACAAAGTCGGGTACAACGTCGCGAAGATCCTGCTGAATCTCCTGTACAAGGTCAGTGTCGATTATCAAGACGAACCGGCGCTGGAGCGCATTCCGAAGCGCGACATCGTCGTGTATCTGATCAATCACCGCTCCAACGCCGACTACGTCGTCGTGGCCTACGTGCTGGCGCGCGGCGTCCAGGTCAGCTACGCCGTAGGCGAGTGGGCACGAGCGTGGCCGCTCGAATACGTCTTCAAATCCTTCGGTGCCTACTTCGTCCGTCGCCGTTTTCGCGAGCCGCTGTATCACACGGTGCTGGAGCGCTACGTCCAACTCATCACCCGCAATGGGGTGACGCAGGGAATCTTCCCGGAGGGCGGCTTGTCGCGTAACGGCAAGTTGCGCCCGCCCAAGCTCGGCCTGCTCGACTACATCTGCCGCACGCTGCTCGTGCCCGGCTTCGACCGCGACATCTGGTTCGTACCGGTGGCGCTCAATTACGACCGCGTGCTCGAGGACCGATCGCTCATTCGCGAGCTCGTCGACCAGGAGGATCGACCGGGCCGGTTGTCACAGCTGGGCACGGTGCTCTCGTATCTGGCCAGTAACACGGCGAGGCTCCTCACCGGACGGCTGAAGCGCTATGGACGCGTGGCCATCAACTTCGGGACGCCGCTGTCGCTCCGGGCGTGGCTCCGGACCCAGCCGACGGACGTTCTCTCGCGGCCCAAGGAGGCGCGGCTGACTGCGCTCGAGGTCCTGGCACGCGAGATGATGACTCGCATCGGTGCCATCATTCCCGTGACGCCGGTTCCGCTGGCCGCGGCGGCGCTGCTCTCATTCGGGCAGACCGTGGTAGGAAAGGACGTGGTGCTCGAGCGGATGGACCAGCTGCGCGATCGGCTCAAGGAAGTGAACGGGAAAGTCGTGCGCGGCGGCGCGCGCATCGCGGACATTTGGGATCGTGCATGGCGCATGCTCCGGATGCGGCGGCTGGTGATTGCGGAGGGCGAATCGTTGGTGATTCTGCCGAAGGGACGACCGCTGCTGGAATACTACGCGAACTCAATTGCTCACCTGGTGCCGATCCGCGGTCCGAGGCTGCCGTTTCACAAGACACACGAGTTGGATACCAGTCTTCCGAAACTGCTGAACCCTCACCCCTAAAAAAACGAAGCCCCCAGGACGGCTCGATAAGCGCGCCTGGGGGCTCCGACACATTGGCTACCCGGAGTCGAGGGCTTGCGCCCTTCGTTCTTCTCTCTGTCGCCACCTATGGACTGATTCGTCCTCGGTAGGGCAATCAGAGGCCCCGGCTTCCATCCCCAAGCAACCCCGTCGGGTCGCTCGGTTCACCAATGTGAGTGCTACGGATCAGATCGGGTCGCGGACCGACCTCCCGCACTGCACGTCGAGGCACCACTTCGACGTGGACAGGGCAACGCGACTGGCCCTATCTGTCCGACCCGGTGAGTGTCACTCCCGGATCAACGAGCGCCTGAGCCCTTGGTTGCATCGGCGCCCTCCCCGGAATTTCCGTTCGGACCCAGCTTGAAGGCGTTGTTGAGACGCCAGGTCCCAACCCTTCCCTCCAAGCCGCGTGGAGATGAATATAGAGGTAGCTGAAAAACGCGCAAGTGCCGATGTTTCTTCGGGTTAGCTCACTTCGATGTGCACGGCATGTGGAGAGTAAAGACTGACTCTACAACTTCTTCCGGGCCTCATCCACATGATGTGGAGTTGTGAATCCACATCGAGCACGTTCCCACATCGGGGTTTTACCCCTCGATTGCCACCTCGCAGTAGGCAAAGGGCTGGTCCAGCTCGGCAGGAACGAACAGAAATCCGGCGCCACTCGTTGCGAACCAGCCGGCGAGCAGCTGTGTCGAGCGACCAACCGCGGGTTCGGCGAACAACGCCTGCGTCCAACGCCGAATGTGGCGCAACTCCGGCGCGCGCCGCGACAGGAGACTCAACGCGGCGCCGAGACCGTGCGTCGCACGCAGAAAATGCGCCATCGCATGGCCGCGCTGGGTGAAGATATAGGAACGTACTCCCGGCTCATCGTAGAGCAGGGTACCTTCGTATGGGTCGGCGGGTGGTGCGTCCATGCGCGGGCCGAAGTACACAAACACGTGGCTGTCGGCTTCCTTGCGTTCGACGACGATCGCCGCAGAGTCAGGACCGAGGCGCGCGGCATGTACGAGATCGTCGGCGGCGAGAATGCCGACCTGGGCAGTCCATTCGAGCGCGGCGAGCGCCTGATCTAACGGCAGCCCGATGGCGTCGTCGTACGCAATGAGGCGCGGAGCTTCACCGGCGCGCTGGAAGAAATGCGCCAGCGCATCGGCGCGATCTTCGAAGGTCCGCAAGATGCGGGATGTTGCCGGAACGGCCATCTTGAGATAATAACGGAATTCAACTGTCAGAGGAGCCGCAGAGGATGCTCGCTGGAATCGTGATGGTAGTCACCGCAGTCGTGCCTCCGCTCATGGCGCAGGATACGACGGCACACAAGGACTCGTCGGGACACAAGGACTCGATCCCGCCGGCCGCAACGGCGCCCGCGCCTCCTCCGGCGCCGACGCTCGATCAGATTCGCTACATGGAAGGGCTGCGCACCGCGACGCGCGGCGTCGCTCAGATCCGCGATGGCTTGAATCGCGTTGCCCGGACACAGCAGTCCCGCGACTCGCTCACACGTCGCCGCGCGGCGCGCCGGCTTGGTGGGCTCTGCGGCACCGCTCACACCTTCATCGTCAGCGGCCGTCCGAAGATGAAGCCGACGGCATACGCCGACTCGTTGCGCATCCTCGCCAAGCAGCTCGTGACCCGGCTCGATTCGTTGAGCAATGCGCTGCCACCGTGCGAGAAAACGGCCGGCCACGATCCGGCGACGGTAGTCACCGACCTGACGAAGCGGCTGACCGCGTACGACGACGCGTTGCTCGCTTTCAGGAACGGGCAGGCGGCGCTGAACCGGTCCGACAGCTCCAAGACCGTAAGCCAGCAGTAACCGGCTAAGTGCCTGTCACGGCATGGCTTGCGGCTTCGGCTCCACCCTCAAAATCCAGAGACCGGTGTTGATGTCTGGGACGAAGATGTTGCCGTCCCTCACCACCGCGCCCCACGCAAATGGTGCCCGGCGGTGGCCCAGTGAGTCGACGGTCAGAATCCAGCTGATTTCTCTGCCCTGACGGAGCAGGTCGCCCTTCAGCTCGCCCGAAATATCCAGCACGCGGGCGCCGCCCTGATAGTTGCCGAGGTAGAGCGTGTCGCCGACGACCCAGACGTTGTGGACGCCGCCGTCCGTGGGTTCGTACCAGGCGACCTCGCGCGGCTTCGTGATGTCCGAGACGTCGATCACGTGCAGCCGTCCGAAGGTCAGATTGTTGCCGTCCTGCAGGCCCTTGTAGGGATGCGCCGCGTACACCTCATCACCGACAAATACATAGCGGCCCTGGCGCCACGCGGTGTGCGTGCCACGCACGAATCCTTGCCCAAATAGCTGCCACACCCGCGCGTAGGTTGCCGTCAAGTCGTACTTGTACTGCGAGACGAGCTGCGGATTCGTCGGACTGCCACCCTTCATGCCGTTCCCGACGTCGAGAATCACCAGACCGTCATTCCAGTAGGCGAGATACGCGAGCCCGTCCACGACCATAATGTCGTGCAAGTACCGGCCCGCCTCGGTCTGCTCGGTCTGCCAGCGGGCGACCTCCTTCGGATGCTGTGGATCCTGAATGTCGATGACGCGCATCGATCCGGTCGCGTCATCGGTGATGTACGCGTGCCCCTTGTAGACGTACGAACTGTGCACGCCGCCGGACACAGTCTCCGTGTATGCCGAGACGGGCTTCGGATGGCACGGGTTACTCGCGTCGAAGACGACGATGCCGTTCTTGCGATCCGATGCGCCCTCCCGAGAAAAGACGCCGTACTTGCCGTCCTCCGTCGTCATGACGTCGTTGACGATCCGCGCGTTGGTCATCATCGAGTCGACGATTTTGGGATGCGTCACATCACTCACGTCGATCGCATACACGCGATCGGCAATCGTCGACAAGTAGCCGCACGTGCCCGACGGATGCAGCCAGAACTCAGCCGTACTCATGGTGATCGGAACACGGCCGCGCACTTCGATGGCCCGGCCGACATCACGCGGCCCGACTCGGATGACCGCGTCTCCTTCCTTCCCTCCCGCCGCCGCCGTCACGGTGTAGCTGCCCGGCAACTCGGCGACGAACGTGCCGCTCGGATCGATCAATGCGACACCCGGTCCGGCACTCACCGCCCATTCGACACCCACATCGTCTACCGCGCGACCAGTAGCGGTCCGCGGAGTCGCGGTGAACTTGACGACGTCACCGGTGCGCACGGACGCGGTCCCGGGCTCGATGGAAATGCGTGAGACGTTGTTCGGTAGCACCTGCAGCGCGAGCGTCTCTTTGGCTGGCCCAGACGTGGCGGTGATCGTTGTCCGACCCGCACTGAGCGCGTTGAGACGGCCATCGTTGCCAACCGTCGCGACGCGCGGATTGCTGGAAGTGAACGTGACGGGCTCCGAACGGCGATCACCGTGGCGCGAGTATTCTGTCACCGCCAGCGTCAGATGCGAGCCGGCGACGAGCCGAGCCGGTCGCGGGTCGAGCACGATGCTCGCCGGAGGCTCAGGCAGCACGTGTACCAAGGCGACTCCGAACACCTGGCTGTTTGGGACGCCGCGCAGGAAACCGACTGCTGTCACACGCGCAAAACCCTGGTACCCACCGGTGAAGACGCCCAGCGAGTCGACCTCGCCCACGTCACCGCCGACGAACCACTCGATCTCGGCACGCGGGACCTCCGCCCCGACCGAGTCCAGCGCACGGGCGGTAAACTGGAGCTTGCCGCCAATCGGGACTTCGCCACCCGAGGGCTTCACTTCTACTTTTGCGATTGGTGGTGATGGCGCGGGAGCGGTGGGTTGTTGCAGAGTCACTAATGACAGTAGCGCTGGCAGCAGCATGAGTACTCCTCCATGCGACGGCAGTGAAAGGGATGCTTGAGGTTACCGGCACGTCAGGACGAACGGAAGGCCACGCTTTATTCATTTAGTGTCGTGAAAGTGTCAGCTTACTGAGGGCGGGACGAAACGGCAGTTGTGATTGACAGGGTTGCGGGTGTTCCATACTTTTGCCCGCGGTTCAAGCATACGTGGCACCGTCACCGGCTGTCTGCGCTTCCGCGAGGACCATACGTCTCGCGGTTTTTGTTTGAGCCCGTCCCTGGCCGCGGTGGCCTGGGTCGATCCAGTCCGGGGCCGTGCCCCCATGTGCTGAGGTCTGAACAGTATGGCAAAGGGTAAGGTGAAGTGGTTTAACGACGCGAAGGGCTTTGGCTTTATCGCGCAGGAGTCGGGTCCAGACGTGTTCGTGCACTTCACGGCGATCCAGGCCGAGGGCTTCCGCAGCCTCGCCGAGGGCGACAACGTCGAGTTCGACGTGGCTCAGGGTCCGAAGGGGCTGCAGGCGCAGAACGTCCGCAAGGTCTGAGCCAACCCGCATCAGGTGAACGGGCCCGGTGACCGCCGGGCCCGTTTGCTTTTGGTATATTGGCGCCCATGTCCGCATCCCGGTTGTCCGCGATCGCCCTCCTTCTCACTCCGACACTCCTCGGCGGCCAAGCGACGCGTCCTTTTGCCTACCGCGGCTTTCGGCCGGGGATGACCTACACGGATTTCGCGGCGCGGGCGCGTACCCTCGCGCACAACGATGTCTTCACGTGCCAGACGATGCGGAGCACCGCTCAGGTCATGGACTGCGGGGTGCGCGCGCGTGATCCGGCCGACAGCGATGACTTCTATCTCAGCGCGAACGTCATCGACGGGCGCGCGTCGGTGATCTCGTTGATGGATTCAGGAGGCGTCGCGCTCGTCAAGCGCACTCAAGACGACATGCGGCGACAGCTGGGCCCGACACAACGCCTGGGCCGGAGCATGTGGGAATGGACGAGCGGGAAAGGGCGGCGGTTCATCCGGTTCAACTGGCGCGGCCGCGCCGACTGGCGCGTGATCTCGATTACGCTCAACGATCGCGACGTCATGGATCGGATCAGACGCTATCGTCCGGCACGGAAAAAAAGTGCGCCGTGACTCACGCAGCGCTGACGAGTTCCTCCGCTAGTTTCCCAATTCCCTGAGCTCCGACAATCTGCGCGACCCAGCGCGGAGGTAGTGCCGTTTCCCCGTATCGCGCGCCGAGCAACGCGCCTGCCACCGCGGCGTTCGTGTCGGTGTCACCGCCGGCCTGCGCGAGAAACATGAGCGTTTCTTCCAGCGACCGATCGTGCGTCACAAACCAGAACGCGATTTCGATGCAATGCACGACGTAGCCAGACTCCGGACCCGTGATCGGCAGGTCGGCCTCCCGTTCGCGCGGCACGCGGTGAATCGCGTCGCGCAGCACACGGGGGGCCCGATCCCCGATGCGATGCAGCACCTCGTCGATGAAGTAGATGTTGTCGTGCAGCAGCTCACGTGCGGCGAGATTGACGGCGGCGGCGCCCCAGGTGCAGCGCTCGTCGGCGTGGGTGATCGCCGCTTGTTGTGTCGACACGCGGATCAGGCGATCGAGGTCATCGTGATAGCGCAGGGCGGCGGGGACGCAGCGCATGACGCCGCCATTGCCCGCGGAGAAGCGCGGGTTTTCCTGATAGACCAGGCGGCCGGCCTCAAACGGCTCTTTTCCGCGATCGATCAAGGTGAGCGCGCGTTTGGTCGTATTGCCGATGCCTCGCCCATCCACCTTCATCCATTTGACCCAGCGGCGCGCCAGGTCGGCCGCGTCGAAGCCGCGCGCCGCGAGCAACGACTCGCCAAACAGCAGGGCCATGGCGGCGTCGTCGTCGTACGGCGAGTTCTTGGGCGGTGGGGCAAGGTCGGTCACGCCGGCGGGGAACTGTTTGCGAATGGCCTCGGGCGTACCCAAATGCTCGGTCGGGACTCCCAACTGGTTGCCGGCGACGAGTGCCAGCAACGCGCCCCGCGCACGAGACACGAGCTCGGGCTCCATTGGCCCGCAAATTAACACCCGCCATGGCGCTCGTTTGGGGGTTACCGGCGCTGTATCTGGTTCTCGTAGGTCTGCTCTGGGCGTTCCAGGAGCGGATCACATTTCCGGCACCGCGGGCGGCGTTGCCCGATCCGGTCAAGGCCGTCGGCTACGGCGAGCGAGTCGAATTGACGATGCACGATGGGACAAAGGTGCGTGGCTGGTTCTTGCCGCCCCGCCGCCGCCCTTCGGCGCCCGCCGCCGCCCTCCTCTGGTTCTACGGCAACGGCGAAACCATCGGCGCCATTTGGCCGACCATTCGCGACTTCCGTCCGGCGAACGCGGGGCTACTGGTCCTGGACTATCCCGGCTACGGCGCGAGTGAGGGACATGCCGGCGAAGCGGCGGTCTATGAGGCGGCCGACCTCGCGTACCAGGAGCTGCTGCAGCGTCCCGAAGTCGACCGCCATCGCATCTATGTTTACGGCCGCTCGCTCGGCAGCGCCGTCGCGACGCACACCGCAGTCACGCACGATGTCGCCGGACTGATCCTCGAGTCACCGTTCACGAGTGCGCGGGGAATGGCGGCGCGGCACTATCGTATCGTGCCGAGTTTTCTCGTCAGGCTGGGGTTGGACAATCTGGAGAACATCAAGCGGATCCGCTGTCCCATACTCATCTTCCACGGCACGGCTGACAAACTTGTCCCTATCGAGATGGGCCGTGCGGTCGCCGCGGCCGCCGCCGGACCTGTTGAGTTCGTCATGATCGAGGGGGCCGGCCACAACGACACGTACGACGGGGGCGGAAAAGCGTACAAAGACAAGCTCGCGGCCTTCGTCAAATGACGACGACCGGCTCCAGCCGATCTCTCTCCTCTTCAAAAAGTCGCTGCGCCTCATCGAGCGCCCGAATTACGTCCGGCTCCTCGGGATCCGGAAACTTGCTGCTCGCGGCTACCCGGCCGGTGAGCTTCCGCACGCCCACCAACGCGTGCGTTACCTCGCAACGGCCCAGATCCCGATCGGTGTGGCCGGTGACGAGCAACTCTTCATAAAGAGGAAGGGCGGCGGGATCGCCCAGCACGTAGAGCGACTCCAGGATCTTCGGGGCGAGGAAGCGGCGCAGCATTTGATCGCCGCGGATGCGCTGGAACAACGCGATGACATTGCGCGCCTCGCCGGGATAGTACCGCGCCGCTTCGACAGCGGCTGCGACGAAGGCGTGATGCGCGCCGGGCGTCTCCAGATATTTCGCAAACAGCGGCCAGGCTTGCTTCGGATGCCGCTCGGCGAGAGCGAGAAACGCGAAGTAGCGGCGGCCCAGCGGCGCTCGTGTGTCGGCGATGACCGTGCGCAGTCCGGCAACTCCCCAACGCGCGCCGACGAGCGCGGCGGCGGCGGCATGCTGCCAGCGCTCCAACTCCGGCACGCGGAATGTGACGATGTGAGGATCGAGCAGCGCGCGGCAGCGTTCCAATACGGCCAGGAGTCGGCGATCCACTTCGGCGAGCGCGGGCTCGAGCGCTTCGGTGTTGGCGCGCCGCGCGAGCGCCAGTGCTTCCCATCCGACCTGACCGAGATTCAACTCCTCCCACATCTCATCCAGCGCGGCGGCGTCGCGCGCTGACAACAGGCGTTCGAGCGCCGCCGCAAATCCACACAATTGCTGAATCGCACTCATGCTGAAATGTGGAAAGCGCGTGGATATTGCGCTATCCCACATCGAGACTTAACCTTGCCCGCACTCTCCCTCTCCACACCAGGAGGACCGTCTGCGGAGGCTCTTCGCCGCAATTCTGTTAGTCGCGGGATGTTCGCGGGGCGAAAGGGGAGTGATAGTCCTGGGGATCGCGGGACCATTTTCACAACCTCGCGGCGTGTCGATGGCGCGCGCCGCCGAGCTCGCGGTCAAAGAGATCAACGCTCATGGTGGAGTCCGCGGGCAGAGCATCGCCCTGCGCGCCATTGACGACAGCGGTCGCCCTGACGTGGCGATTCGCATCGCGCAATCGTTCGCGGACGACCCGTCTGTCGTGGCGGTCATCGGTCATCTGACCTCGGGCACTTCGCTCGCCGCGGGGCGCGTGTATGGCGAGGCACGCCGGCCGGTCGTGATGATCTCGCCATCCGCGTCCAGCCCTGACTTGTCCGGCATCAATCCCTATGTGTTTCGCATCTGCCCCAGTGATCTGAGCCACGGCGCGCAGCTCGCCCGCTTCGCGCGCCAGACGCTTGGCGCGCGACGCGTGGGCGTGATCTACATCGATGATGACTATGGCCGCGGGCTGAGGCTCAGTTTTGCGGCCGAATTCCGCCGGCTGGGGGGAGAAGTGGTCGAAGAGGACCCGATGCTCAGCGCAACAGCGAGCCTCGACCCCTACCTCTCACGGCTCAGGAAGACGGGCAGCATTGACGCGCTCATGTTGGCAACGGAGCGAACGGGAGCTGAGCTGGCGCTGCGAGAAATGGGACAGATCGGTGTTCGCTGGCCGGCGATCGGCGGCGATGCGCTGACGGGGATCGAAGCCGCGGGAGCGATGACCGAGGGACTGCGCCTCTCGACCGCCTACCTTCCGGACCGACCCGGTGAACGGAACCTGCAGTTCGTCACTGCCTACGGACGCGCCTACGCGCAGCGTCCCGATCACCGCGGCGCGGGTGCGTACGACATCGTGCATTTGCTGGCCCGGGTTATGGAAGACGTCGGAACCGACCGTCGCGCGATCCGGGACCGGTTGGCACGCGTGGGCCTCGACCAGCCGGCGTACGAGGGAGTTACCGGTACAATCGCCTTCGATGCGCGCGGCGACGTACCCGCCAAGCCGGTCGTCATCGGCGTCGTGCACGCCGGCCAGCTCGTGACCCAGGTCGCGCAATGAGTGGCCTCGATACGATCCGCTGGCGGATCATTCTGGGCCTTTCCGGCCTCCTGGGCGGGTTGGTGATCTCGGCCGTTGTGGGAGTGACCTCCCTGGCCACGTTGCGGCACTCGCTGGCGACGGAAATCGACCATCTCCGCGCCTCGAGTGCGGTCGGCAGCGGGCTCGTCACTGCGATCTTCGATGAAATCCGCTCCGCGGAACAGGTTGGCGCGGGCAGCGCTGATCAATTTCAGAGCGCCGTAGACGCCGCCTTTCGGTACCAGAAGCAGCTCGACGAACTGCCCGGACTCACGGAGACCGATCGCATCACGGTCAATCGCATCAAGCAGCGGCAAGCGGCGATTCATGTCGACTACTCGCTGGCGCACGCCCTCCTCGATCTGGGGCGAACCGGCCAGGCGCAGGCGCTCATCGGACAGGTTCGCGAACCAGTGGCCGCGCTCACACGACTGGTGCGCGAGCTGTCGGCGCGGCAGTCGGACAAGGCGACCGCGGCCGGCCAGCGCCTCGCCGCGCTGGCGCGCGAGCGCGAGATCATTCTCTGGATCGTGCTGGTCGGCACGGCGATCGTGGGTGCGATTGTCGGAGGACTCACGCTGCGCTGGGTCGAGGGGCCGCTGGTCCGGCTGGTCACGGCGGCCGAGCGGTTTGGCAGCGGGGATCTGCGGCCGGTGACGACCGGGCGAATGCCGCGCGAGTTCCAGGTGCTGGCCGACGCCATGCGGCAGATGGGCGAGCGGCTCCGGGGCATCGTCTCCGAGGTTATCGGCTCGGCTGACAAGATCGCGAGCTCAGCCGGTGACCTCTCGGCGGTCAGTGAAGAGCTGGCCGCATCGTCGAGCGAAGTCTCCACCGCGATGCTCGAGATCTCGACGGGCGCCGAACATCAGCGCAACGAGTTGAACTCGACGGAGTCCGCGCTGGCGCAGCTGCGGCGCGCAACCGGCGAGATGGCCGATGCCGCGGCGCGCGTGGCGCGACTGGGAGAAGAGATCCGCACCGTGGCCGACCGGCACCGCAACGACATCGCCGCCGCCGGCACGACGCTGCTCGACGTCCGCGAAGTCGTCCGGACGACGGCCACCGAGGTGACCCAGCTCGCCGAGCAAAGCACGGCGATCGACGATTTCGTCGACCTGATCAAGCGCATCTCGTCACAGACCAACCTGCTGGCGCTCAATGCGGCGATCGAGGCCGCCCGCGCCGGGGAACATGGCCGCGGCTTCGCCGTCGTCGCCGAGGAAGTGCGTCAGCTCGCGGACGAATCGGCGCGCGCCGCGGAGGACGTCGCTCGGACGACGCGCGTGATCCGCGAGCAGGTGGAAGAGGTCACGGCCACGATGGCGGTGGGACAGGCAAAGGTGCGCGGCATCGAATCGGTCGCGGAGGGAGCGGCGCGCGGGCTCACCGAAATCGTTGCCGCCGTCGAGCAAGTCGAACAGGCGGCGGCGCGCGTCACGCAGGCGGCACAGGAGAACCGTGGCGTCACCGAACAGCTCGGCGCGCAGGCACAACAGGTGGTGAGCCGTGCGGTCTCACACGCGTCCAGCGCGGAGCAAGTGACGGCCGCGACGGAGCAACAGGGAGCGTCGACCCAGCAAATGGCAGCGGCCGCCGGAGATCTGCTTCAGGCGGCCGAGAAATTGCGCGGCTTGGTGCGCGGCTTCCGGATTTAGCGCCGCGTCTTTTTCTTGGGTGCTTTCTTCGCGGGAGCTTTCTTCACCGCCACCGGTTTACGTTTCCGCAGTCCTTCCTGAACTTCCCCCAGCACGCGATCGCCCTCGTCGGGACCGATTAAGCCGCGGCGCACGGCGTAGCGGACCAGCTCTTCAGCATCCTCGGGGGTGAAATCCGCCAAGCCGGAGGCGGCGCGCATCGCTTTGATGAGCGCGTCTGCGACCGGACTGCGCAGGACGCTGGCGATCCCCGGCAGGGCTTCAAGCAGCGACGAGATCTGGGACCCACCGAGCTCGGCTGGCATCAGGAGGAAGGGCGGTTAAGGGTCCGCCAAGCTATACGAGCCCCGATGGGGCGTCAAGAATTGCGCGCGCGCTGCGGGCGGAGTGAGCGCGGCTGCATCCCCGCCGCCCGGCGGGAGATGGTAAGCTCCGACTGCGAGAGGAGCTCGCCCAAGACTGTCCGTGTCCGGTTGTCCAAGGGGAGCTCAAAGTGGAGATCGAGGCGATACTCCGACCGGTCCGTCCCGGCACCCTGCCCCGTCAGCGTGAATCCTTGATTCGACGGCGAGACCGCGTCGATTTCGATCTCAGCCAGCGGCTGAAATACCGTGCGGGGGGGCTCCATGCCAACCTCCTGTTGCCCAGAGAGATAGCTGGCAGTGGCAAGCGCGTCAAAGCCCTGGCCGGTGTAGATTCCGTGACCGAGGGGGAGTGGCCGTGGGTAGACGCGGAATCAAGGAATACCGGGCGCCGGAGGCGTTGGCGCTCATCGCAGCCGATCGAGCACATCTGCCGCTTGTGTGCCCATCGTGCGGGACTCGCACGATCCAGCGTTCGCCACGCCGCCACCCTTTGCGCCCCGGGGAGTTGCTCACCGCGGAGCGGATCAGCTTGACCTGCGGCGGGTGCAGCCGGCATGCCTTCTACATCGCGCGCGGGATGGACCTACCGCGCGACGCGACCATGGATCCGCGCACGGCATGAACAATCGGGGGCATCGGCGTGGCTGGTGACGCGATCCAGATGATGGGCACCGTGACCGAAGTGCTGCCCAACACGACATTCCGCGTAAAACTCGAAAATGGACATGAAGTGCTGGCGTATGTCAGCGGCAAGATGCGCAAGAACTACATCCGCATCCTGCAGGGCGACCGGGTAGCGGTGGATTTATCGCCCTACGATTTGACGCGCGGCCGCATCACTTACCGATATAAGTAACCGACGCCGTCAAGTCGGCTGCCGGAACAACCTGTTCCACCGAATCCGGAAGGGCCGCGACGCGACGCTCATGTAAATGATGAGCGGCCGCCCGCGGATGTGGTCGCGCGGTAGGAATCCCCAGAAACGGCTGTCGTAAGACTCGTCGCGGTTGTCCCCCATCACGAAATAGTGCTGGGCCGGCACGACGATCGGTCCCCAGTCGTGCGTGGTCGGGCGGTAGTGGACGGGATCGCGGCCCACGTACTGCGGCAGCTGCCACGCCTTTATCTGCTGCAGGCGGAATTCCTCGTCCGGAACAGGTGTCAGCGCAGTGTGCAGCGCATACGGCTCATCGAGGCGCTGGCCGTTGCGAATCACCGTATCGTGAGCCATCTGGAGCGTGTCGCCCGGAATACCGATCACGCGCTTCACGATATTCAGATCGGGCGTCGAATCCTCGACCGAGCGGAACACCACGACCTCCTGGCGCCGGGGTGCCCGGAACGCGGGCAACCGGCAGCAGTGAATCCCGGTCACCGGAATCTCGAGCTCCCCGCCGAAGACGGCTTTGTTCACAAACAGGAAGTCACCGATGAGAAGCGTGTTTTCCATGCTCGCGGACGGAATCCGGAACGCTTCCACAAGGTAGGATCGCAAGACGATCCAGATCAGCAGCGCCGCGCCGATCGCTCTGGCCCAGGCGATCACCTCTTCCTTGAGAGTCTTGGGCGGCGGAGCGGTGGTGGCCGCGGGCGGCTGCGTCACGGCCGCTCGACCCAGTCCGCGATGAAGATGTTGGTCTCGCCCTGAGCTTTACCGTGGCGGTTCGAGGCCCATACGAGGCGTTTGCCGTCGGCAGAGAACATCGGGAAGGCGTCGAATGCCGTGCTCGTCGTGACTTGCTCGAGCCCCGAGCCATCGGGATTGACGAGATACAGATCGAAATTGCGCGAGCGCGGGTTCTTGTAGTTCGAGGCGAAGATGATGCGCTTCCCGTCCGGATGAAAGAACGGCGCGAAGCTGGCGCCGCCGAGATCCGTAACCCGGCGCTGGTGGGATCCATCGGCGTCCATCACCCAGATGTCCATCCGGACCGGCCGCACCAGATTGCGCGCGATCAACGCCCGATAGTCGGCCGAATCCGTTGCCGTCTGCGGATGCCAGGCGCGATACACGATCTGCTTGCCGTCGGGGGAAAAGAACGGGCCGCCATCGTAGCCCAGTGTGTTCGTCAGGCGTGTAAGGTGCGTGCCGTCCACGCGCATCGTGTAGATGTCGAGGTCGCCATCGCGCAGCGACGTGAACACGATCGTGTTGCCATCCGGCGAGAGGGTACCTTCCGCATCGTAATACGGATTATCCGTCAACCGTTTGGCGTTCCCGCCATCGGCGTCCGCGACGTAGATGTCGTAGTCGAAAAGCGCCCAGACGTAACCCTGGGAATAGTCGGGGCGCGGCGGGCAGGCCGCTGCCGCGTGCTCCGTGGACGAGTAGAAGATTCTGCGGTCATCCGCGAAGAAATAGCCGCACGTCGTGCGCCCTTTGCCGTCCGACACGCGATGGAGACCGGTGCCATCGACGTTCATGACGAACATCTGGTCGCAACCGGAATCGCCGGCCTGCCGCTGGAAGATGAGCTGCCTGCCGCTGCGCGAGAAATACGCTTCCGCGTTCTGGCCGCCGAATGTCAGCTGTTGAATGTTCCGCAGATGCGTTTCGCCCGAGTCTAGCGCGATGGCCTGGGCTTGCACGACCGCGAGCGCGAGAAGGGCCAGCATAGGACCCGCAAGCTAGATGCATTCAAACACTCCGGCAATGTTAGATTATTTCCTCCGATGAACGATCCAAACGCCCCCCGGCAATCGCGTCAGCCATTGCTCGATCCCCTCGGCCAGCTTTGCGCGGATGGGAAGCAGGCCGCCGAATATCTCTGGCAGGTTCCCAAAGACGCGCAAGTGCGCCAGCAGATTCTCGACATTCTGACGCAAATCGGCGTTCAGAGCGCCAAGCAGGGTCGCCGAGAGATGCCCAGAGTGGCGGAGGAGCTCAAAATCGCCGCGCAGGCATCCGCCTCTCCGCAACAGGTCGAGCTACTGGTCGACGGTTTTGATCGTTTGATGAAGCTGTGGCAGGCGGCGAAGTCGGGACTGCTGTGACCGAGGCCCCCGCCGTCACTCGCGTCGATCTCGATCAGCTCTGCATCAATACCGTCCGCGCATTGGCAATGGACGCGGTGCAACAGGCTGACTCGGGACATCCGGGTACGGCGATGGCGCTCGCACCGCTCGCGCTGGTGCTGTGGCAGCGCCATCTGCGCTACAATCCCGCGAATCCTGACTGGTTCGATCGCGACCGCTTCGTCCTTTCGGCCGGGCATGCGTGCATCTTGCTGTATAGTCTCCTGTACCTCACCGGCTAATCCCGAACGGGGAATGACGCCGGGTGTCGAGGCGACCACGGGACCGCTCGGCCAAGGCACGGGCAACGCGGTCGGGATGGCGATCGCCGAGTCGCAACTCGCGGCGCTGTTCAACCGCCCCGGCCACGACATCGTCGACCACTACACGTATTTCCTCGCGTCCGACGGCGATCTGATGGAGGGCGTGTCACACGAGGCCTGCTCGCTCGCCGGACATCTGAAACTCGGCAAGCTGATCGGGTTCTACGACGACAATCGCATCACGATCGACGGGTCCACCGATCTCGCGTTCTCCGATAATACCGCCAGGCGTTTCGAATCCTACGGCTGGCACGTGCAGCGCATCGCCAATGGCAACGACCTCGACGTGATCGACGCAGCGATCGAGCGGGCGAAGCGAGTGACCGAGCGGCCGTCGCTCATCATCGTGCGGACGCACATCGCGTGGGGCAGCCCCAACAAACAGGACACCGCCGAGGCGCATGGAGCGCCGCTGGGCGCTGAAGAGATCAAGCTGACGAAGCAAAATCTCGGCTGGCCATCGCTCGAGCCGTTCTACGTACCGGACGAAGCACTACAACGCTGGCGGCGCGCAAAAGACCGCGGTGCCCGGCTCGAAGCCGAGTGGCAGAAGAAGTGGGACGGCTACCGGTCGGCACATCGCGATCTGGGCGCGGAGCTCGAGCGGCGACTGGCCGGCACATTGCCCGACGGATGGGATACAGCGCTGCCGGCGTTCGGGCCGAAGGATGCACAAGCCACGCGCGCCGCATCGGGCAAGGTGCTGAACGCGATTGCTCCGAAGCTCCCCGAGCTGATCGGTGGATCGGCGGATCTCACGGGCTCGAACAACACGGAGATCAAAGGCGGCGGTGTGTTCACGGCCGGGCTGCGCAGCGGCCGCAACTTTCATTTTGGCGTGCGCGAGCATGGCATGGGCGCCGCCCTCAATGGCATCGCGCTGCACGGCGGCTTCATTCCGTACGGCGGCACCTTCCTCATCTTCTCCGACTACATGCGGCCGTCGATTCGACTGGCGGCGCTGACGCATCTCCACCCGATCTACGTCTTCACGCACGATTCGATCGGGCTCGGCGAAGATGGGCCGACGCATCAGCCTATCGAGCAGCTCGCGGCGTTGCGCGCGATTCCGAATATGACCGTGATCCGGCCGTCCGATCCGACCGAAGTCGTCGAGGCTTGGCGCGCGGCGATCATGCACCGCGGCGGGCCCGTGGCGCTCGTGCTGACACGGCAGAAGGTGCAGGTCGTGGATCGGTCCAAGTATGCACCTGCGGTCGGGTTGCACCGGGGTGGCTACGTCCTTACCGATTCCCGCGACCCCGACGTCGTGCTGATCGGTACGGGCTCGGAAGTCGAGATCGTGCTGAGTGCGTGCGCGAAACTCAAGGCTGATGGCCGGCGGCCGATGGCCGTCTCCATGCCGTGCATGGAGTTCTTCGCGAGGCAGGCGCAAAGCTATCGCGACAGCGTGCTGCCCCCCGGCGTGCCCCGAATCGCGGTAGAAGCGGCGGTGCCGCAGTCGTGGTACCGCTGGGTCGGTGAGCACGGCGCCATCATCGGCCTCGAACGTTTCGGCGCTTCCGCGCCCTACCAACGTATCTATCAGGAACTCGGTCTCACGGTCGACCGAGTGGTAGACACTGCCAAAAAGCTTCTGTAGCTTTCCCGGACAATGAAATCCGTCCTGATGGTCATGTGCTGCTGTCGACTCCCCATGCGTTGGGGAGGCGGCCGATCGGCGCGCGTCAGGATGAAAGCTGAGATGCAGTAGGTAGAAACGCGGGGCATCGCCCCGCACGACGCAACGAATCGGCCGCGACTCCTCGAATAGCGTCGCGGCCGATTTCTTTTTCAGGAGAACCGACTTGTGACAGCTTCTGTGGTGGGAATCTCAGGCAGTCCAGGGTCCGTGTCTCGCTCGCGCACGCTCCTCGAGCTGGCGCTCGCTTCGCTCGAACGTCACGGCGCGGGCACTAGTCGACTGATCGACCTGGCCCGGCTTCCGGCCGATGCGCTCCTCGGCCGGCGCGAGGATAGCGATGTCGCTGAGGCCCTTCAGGCGACGCGAGATGCGGCGATTCTCGTCGTCAGCACGCCGATCTATCGGGCTACGTACAGCGGCCTGCTCAAAGTGTTTTTCGACCTTCTCCCGCAAGACGCGCTCGCCGGTAAGATCGCGATCCCGATCGCGACCGGCGGGGGACCGACTCACTTGCTCGCCGTCGATCACGGACTCAGACCGCTGCTGGCGAGCGTCGGCGCGCTGGTCGTGGCGACGGGCGTTTACGGCACCGACGCGCAGTTCCGCAATGGTGCGCCCGACACGGAACTCGCGGAGCGTGTCGAGCGCGCGACTCTCGAAGCAGCATCGCTCGCATCGGGTGTGACCACATGATCGCCATCTACTACGAGCACCCGCACTGGTTCACCCCGCTGTTCGCCGAGCTCGAGCGCCGCGGCACGCCCTTCACGCGCGTGCACGCCGAGCGGCATCGATTCGATCCGGCCAGTCGTCCGCCGTACGATCTCGTGTTCAATCGGATGAGCCCCTCGGCCTGGCAACGAGGCCATGGGCATGCCGTGTTCTATACACACCAGTTCCTCGCGCACTTGGAGCGTTACGGCGTTCGAGTCGTCAACGGCAGTCGCGCTTTTCAGGCCGAGACATCCAAGGCGATCCAACTTTCGGTTCTACGCGGACTCGGTCTGCCCTACCCTGCAACCCGCGTCATCAACCAGCCGGAAGACGCGACAGCGGCGGCGGAGGAGCTGCGGTTTCCCATTGTCGTAAAGCCGAACGTGGGCGGAAGTGGCGCGGGGATCCGCCGTTTCGATTCGCTCGAGGAGCTCGCGGCAGCGGCTGCCGTTGGGGAGCTCGAGTTTGGTCCCGACCAAACCGCGCTGGTCCAGGAGTTCATCCCGACAGAAGAAGGCCGGATCACGAGAGTCGAAGTCCTCGGCGGTCGCTTCTTGTACGCAATTCGCGTCTACTCGTCGGGCGAAACCTTCAATCTCTGCCCCGCCGACGTGTGCCAGACGACGGACGGCGCCGAGCTCGTCCGCAGCGCTTGTCCCGTCGATGCTCCGCGCAACGGCTTGCGCGTGGAGGGATACGAGCCGCCGGCCGAGATCGCGCGCCAGGTGGAGCGCATCGCGGCGGCATGCGGCATCGAGGTCGGCGGCATCGAGTACGCGATCGATGCGCGCGACGGCCGCCTCTACTACTACGACATCAACGCGTTGTCGAACTTCGTCGCTGATGCGCCGAGGGTTGTCGGCTTCGATCCGTTCGCGCGGCTGGCGGACTACCTCGAGACACAGAGGGGAGGCCGCTGATGCGCTTCGGCTACTGGTTACCCGTATTCGGCGGCTGGTTGCGGAACGTCGAAGACGAGGGGATGGCCGCCGAGTGGTCCTATGTTCGGCGGTTGGCGCGGGCGAGTGAGCGCGCGGGATTCGATCTCACGTTGATCGCCGAGCTGAATCTCAACGACATCAAGGGTCCCGAAGCGCCTGCGCTCGACGCCTGGTCGACCGCCGCGGCGCTGGCCGCTGTCACCGAGCGACTCGAGCTGATGGTTGCCGTGCGGCCGACGTTTCATCCTCCCGCGCTGCTGGCCAAACAGGCTGCGAATATCGATCACATCTCAGGCGGACGATTGTCGCTCAACGTCGTGTCGTCGTGGTGGGCGGAGGAAGCGCGGCAGTACGGCGTCGAATTCGACACCCACGACGCGCGGTACGCGCGAACGGCCGAGTGGCTCGCGGTGGTAGATGGCCTGTGGAAGGAGCGGCAGTTCAGCTTCGCGGGAAAGTACTATCATGTCGAGGATGCGATCCTCGAGCCGAAGCCGGTACGCCGTCCCCAGCGCCCGCGGCCGACCATTTACGCAGGCGGCGAGTCACCGGCAGCCAAGAACCTGATCGCGCGCACCTGCGACGCTTACTTGATGCACGGCGATCCGTCGGACCGCATTGCCGCGAAAGTTCAGGATATGCGGCGCCTGCGGGAATCGAACGGGCTGACGCCGTTGGTGTTCGGCGTTGCCGGTTATGTCGTGTGCCGAGCCACCGAGGCGGCGGCACAGCGTGAGGTTGCGCGGATCACCGACGTGCACCAGAGCGCCGCCGGATACGCCAATTACGAGCAATGGCTCGCGAACACGCAGCTCGAACAGCGCGTGAGCCTGGAGGATTACTCAGTGTCGAACCGCGGCCTGAAAGCCGGGCTCACCGGCACACCGGAGCAGATCGCTGACCGGATTCGGGCGTTTGAACAGGCGGGGGTCGATCTGCTGCTCTTGCAATTCAGTCCACAGCTCGAAGAGATGGAGCGCTTCGCGGAAGCGGTCATGCCCCTCGTCAACGAGCCATCAGCCGTGCGATGAGCCCCCCGGCTGCACGGCCCGAACGTAGGCAGGCGGATACTCCCGCTCCATCGTAGCCCGCCCCGGCGATGGCGAGCGGAGGCATCCGCGCCAGCTGCCGGCGGACCGCCGCGACGTGTTCGGCGTGGTTGCGCCGATACCTCGGCAAGCCGCGATTCCAGTAAAACACGCGAGACCATAACGGTTCGCCATGGATTGCGAGCATCGTGGCGAGCTCACGGTGTGCGACGACCACGGGGTCGCCCTCGAGCGGCTGAAGGAACGCGCGCAGCAGGGCGTGGCCTTCGGGGGCCCGCCCCGGAAACTTGCATGAGGCGTATGTGCACGCGCGGATCTGGTTAGAAGCCGATTCCACGACGAATCCCGCGCCCTCGAGCGGTCTCCCTATTTGATCAGCGCGGTACGCCAGCGATACGGTGGTGCTGGGCAGATAGGGGACTTCAGCGAGCGAGCGCCCGTGGTGCACGCCGACCGTCTCGAGCACGCGGCCCGCCGCCCAGGCCGGCAGGGCGAGCACCACGCCATCGGCGTCGTATGCCGAGCCGCCGGTGATCGCGATGCGCCACCGCGTTCCGTGGCGCACGAGTCCCGAGACGCCTTGCGCGAGGTGCAGCGTCCCGGCGAGACGCGCGGAGAGCGCCGCGACAAGCTCCCCCATTCCGCCGGCAAACGTTCGAAAGCCCGCTCCGAGATCCGCGTTCTTCACGTCGATTCCGAGCAGCGTCGCGGCTCGACCTTCCTCGATCGGTCGAAGATCGGTCCCCGACCACAGCGAGGTACCGCGGGCGAGTTGGCTCACGACGTGATCCCCTATCCCCAACTCAGCGGCCAGCGCCGCCACCTCCGGCTCGCTTGCGAGAACGCCGTCGGCTCCACCTTCCACCACAAACCCGTCGACGCGCTCGGTGACGATCACGCCGCCGACGCGGCGCTCGCTCTCGAGGACGGTGACGTCGACCTTCCCACCCTCGCGCACGAGCTCCCACGCGGCGGCGAGCCCGGCAATGCCGGCGCCTACCACGACGACCCTCAGAGCCAGCCTCGCTCGGCGGCCGCCGTGCGCACGACGTCCGCGACGGCCGCTACAAGGCCGGGATCATCGTTGAGCGACTTCGTTCGTTCGAGTTGAATGCCGAGCCGCTTGGCGAGCGCCTGGTACTCGACGTCGATGTCATAGAGAATCTCGACGTGGTCGCAGACGAACCCGATGGGCACGAGCAACACCGCGTCGTTGCCGGCCTTCGCCAGCTCGGTCATCACGGTTCCGGCATCGGGTCCGAGCCACGGCTCCGGCGTGGCACCGGCGCTTTGATAGGCGAGCCGCCAGTCGGTCAACTTCGCGCGGCGCGCGACCTCTTCTGCACTTCCTCTAAGCTCTTCGGGATATGGATCAGCCGACGCGACAATCCGCTCCGGAAGACTGTGAGCGGTGAAGACGACCCGCACGCGCGAGGGCCGGGGGAAACGTTGGAGCGCGTCTCTCACGCGGTTGGCGACGGCGTCCAGAAATCGAGGATGATGCCACCAGCTCCGCACCAGCGAGCTGTCGAGCCGGTCGCCCGCGGTCTGAAGCAGCTTCTTCTCGTAGGCGCCCACGGACATGTTCGAGTAGTGGGGCGCCATCGCGATGCCGACGACGCGGCTGTGTCCGGCCCGGGTGATCTCCTCCACCGTCTCCTGGATGAATGGATGCCAATGACGCATGCCGACATAGACGCGAAAGCCGTCTCCGAGCACGCGCGACACGCCTGCCGCCTGCGCTCGAGTCAGCTCGAGGATCGGCGAGCGGCCACCGATGCGCGCGTAGCGGGCGCGAAACTCTTCGACGAGCTGCGGCGTCGTCGCGCGACCGCCGCGGACATCCAGCAGGTAGGGTTCGACGTCGTCCAATTTTCCGGGACCGCCGTACGCCATCACGAGTACGGCGATTGGCTCACGCGCCATGCACGAGGTCCACGACGGCACGGACGGCCCCGACGTCCGTTTCGGGCAACACCCCGTGGCCGAGGTTGAAGATGTGGCCCGGTCGACCACCCGCCTGTTGCAGCACGTCTCGGACCTGTGCGTCGCGCACGGTTGCAGGCGCGAGCAGCGCGGCCGGATCCAGGTTGCCCTGAATCGCACGCTTCTCGCCGATGCGCCTCCAGGCTACATCCAGTGGAATCCGCCAGTCGACGCTGATCACGTCGCCTCCGGCGGACGCGAAGTCTTCCAGAAACGTAGCGCTGCCGGTACCGAAATGAATCAGCGGCACCCCGCTCTCCGATGCGAGCGACACTGCGCGCTTGGTATGGGGTTGCACGTACGTGCGGTAATCGTGCGGTGAGAGACATCCGACCCAGCTGTCGAAGAGCTGCACAGCCTGCGCACCGGCGCGCGCCTGGGCGGCGAGATAGCGACCAACCACATCGGCGAATTTGCTCAACAACAGGTGCCAGGCGTCTGGTGCCTGATACATGAACGTTTTGGTTTTGGTGAACGTGCGACTCGCTCCACCCTCGATAGCGTAGCTCGCGAGCGTGAATGGCGCGCCCGCGAAGCCGATCAGTGGAACATCGGCGGGCAACGCACGGCGCGCCAGGCGAGCGGCATCGAGGACATACCGCAGCTCATGCTCGGGATCGATGTGCGGCAGTCGGCTCACGTCGGCGGCGGTCGCGATCGGCCGCTCGATCTGAGGACCCTCCCCCGCCGCGAAGCGCAAACCCAAATCGAGCGGCTCAAACGGAAGTAGGATGTCCGCAAACAAAATCGCGGCGTCGACGCCGAGGCGTTCGACGGGCTGGAGTGTTACCTCGGCGGAGAGATCGGGATTATGGCAGAGATCGAGGATGGAATGCCGTTCGCGCAGCTTCCGGTACGCCGGCATGTAGCGCCCGGCCTGCCGCATGAACCAGACGGGCGTGACGTCGGTGCGCTCCCGACGACACGCTTTAAGAAATCGCGGGAGGGGCTGGGACAACCGTCGGCTCGCGAGCCTCTTGAGCGATGAGGATGGTGTCGCCCTCGAGCTTGACTTGATACGTCGACACGGGATGCACCGGCGGACCGCCGAGTACGCGCCCGGTCTCGAGCGAGAACACGCCCTCGTGCCACGGGCACGTCACCGTGCAGCGCGCCGGATCGACCGTGCCCTCGGACAGACTGGCCCGCGCATGCGTACAACGGTTCGCGATCGCGTAGACCGTGCCGCTGACGTTGAACAGCGCCACCGCGTCACTCGCGGCGTACACCCGCTTCGCCGTTCCCGGCGGCAGCTCGCTCAACGTCGCGACCGGTGTGAAGCCATCGGCGCGGGTGGGGCGGCGCGAGACGGCCTGGGCGGCCCCCGCACCACCTAGCGTGTCGAGCATATCCCAGAGGGACATCTGAACGCAGGTGAAGGTCGGTGTATCGCGCAGCGTGTAGGACGACGCCTCGCTTTCGCGGAGCTCCATCACTAGATCCAGGAATTCGCCGGGGTTGTCGCCCTCGAACGCCACGATGAACTCCTGATCGTCGAGTCCGTAGGAGTAGGTCGTGTTGAGCCGGATCGTGGGATACGTGCGGCCCACGCGCACGTGCTCGTCCATCATCCGCTGGCGCTCCGGCTTGGGCAACGCGTACCACGCGCGGGTCTTGATGAACGGGTAGACGAACAGGTATTTCGCCGCACTGGGCTGGATGACCAGCCGCTGCTCGTGCCCCGGCTCGGGGGGGGCGGGAAATTCATAGATCGACCGCCGGGTCATCGCGAGATAGCTGTACGGAATCGAGAGGTACGCGCCGAGATCGGTGCGGTTCAGCGCGGTCTGCAGCTCCACCAGTGCGTCGAGGTCTTCCGCGACCTGCCAGAGCAGGAAATCGCAATCCCCGCGAATCCCCACGAGTCCATAGGGCCGGAGCAAGAGCCGGCCGTGATAGCGCTCGAGCGTTTCCCCGAATTCGAGCTTCGCGGAAGCCTGGCGCTCCGCGGTCAGCCTCCGCCATGCCGGATCCAACTTGTAAAAGGCATAGCGGACGACTTGCCGCTTCTCTTTACCGGTAGCAGGCATGGGGTGAATCTAACGATTCCGCTGAGCTTTCCGAGATCCTTTTACAGCGAAGTACGTCAGCACCGTGAAGATCGTGAGCGGGACGGCGACCATCACGAGCGAGCTCAGGAAATAGATCAGGTCAATGTGTTGATTCATCGACCGATGAAGCGCCGGAGATGACGCAGATAATAGCCGAGGACCGCACCGAGCGCCGCAAACCCGATCCCAAGGGCCATCTCGCCACGCCACAGCGACCAGATCGCAAAGCCGCCGCAGAAGACGATGCCCGTCGTAATGAGCAGCCGATGGAACGGGATCATCGGGGAGGGGGGGGGACCGCTACGCCGTCACCTTGTCGAGCACCATCAGTGTCAACAGGGCCGGCAGGTAGAGAATGGAAACGAAAAAGAGCCGCCAGGCGCGCGCGGGAGTGGCGGCGACGAGCAAGCCCGTCCCCGCGGCAACGTAGACCACGCCCAGCGCGAGCGCGCCGAAGAAATACCATGCGCCGGTCACGCCGAGCAGTGTGGGCAACAGGCTGATCGGCAGCAGGGCCATCGCGTAGAGCAGCGCCATGCGCGCCGTGTCGTGGCCGTCGTGGTCGCCGACGCTCAGCATCTTCAACCCGCCGGCGCGGTAGTCCTCGCGATAGATCCACGCCAACGCGAGAAAGTGCGGCAGCTGCCACAGGAACAGAATCCAGAACAGCGCGGCGACCGCGACATCGAGTCCGCCACCGGCGGCCGTCCAGCCACCGACGATCGGCAGCGCGCCCGGCACGGCGCCGATAAGGGTGTTGAGCGACGTCCGCCGCTTGAGCGGCGTGTATAGCAGCACGTAGCTCGCAAACGTCAACGCGGCTAAGCCCGCCGTCAGCAGATTCACCGTCACACCGAGATAGATGACCCCGGCGGCGGTGATCGCCGACGCAAACCACATCGCGTGCGAAGCGGCCAAACGCCCCGACGGGAGCGGGCGGCCGCGTGTGCGCGCCATCCGAGCGTCCACGTCGCGCTCCCAGATCTGATTCCACGCGTTCGTGCCGCCCGCGACGAGGGCCGTGCCAAGCAACGTGTTGGCAAGCAGCCACAAGTCGACGTGCCCGCGGGAGCCGAGGTAGAACCCGGCGGCCGCCGTGAGCAGGACGAGCTGCGTGATGCGCGGCTTGGTGAGCTCCAGCAGCGGTCGTGCTACCAGACCTTCTCCATGATCGCGGCGGTGACGAGAATCGCGGCGAGCGGCAACGGCACGATGAAGATGAGCCGCAGGCGCCAGCGCTCAAACTTGAGGTGCATGAAGAACAGGGCGACGAGCAGCGCCTTCCAGACCGCGAAAAACAGCAGAATCAGAATCAGCCAGTTCTTGGGGATATGCGACAGAAACGCCGCGCTCACCTCAATTACGGTCAGCACGAACAGGTACAGCCAGATCAGGATGTAGTTAGGGCGCTTATGCCCGGTGGTCGTCGGAGTCGTGCTGGTCATGGGGCCCCCGCTGGTCCTCAGATCAGGTAGACGATGGTGAACAGGATGATCCACACGAGGTCGACGAAGTGCCAGTACAACCCAATCACCTCGATGCCGCGGTAGTCCTGCGGTGAGTATTTCTCGGGCAGCACCTTGGTGAAGTAGAGATATGTCATGCTGATGACGCCGCACGTCACGTGAAATCCGTGGAAGCCCGTCATCGTGAAGAACGTCGAACCGTACATCCCCGCGACTGCGGCGCCGTACTTCACCGGATCCGCGGCGGCGTGCTCGGCCAGCAACGATCCTTCCCGGAAGCCGGCGGGCGAGAAGCCGTGGCCGACCAGCTTGATGTACTCGACGAGCTGCACGCCCACGAACGCCGCGCCGCAAATCATCGTGACGAGCAGCCAGAACTTGAGGCCGCCGTCGCGCAGCAGCTTCCCCGGCACGGGGCGCAGGAAATACTTCTTGCCGTCGGCGATGGCGGCGTAGGCCTTCACCATCGAGACCGAGGAGCAGATCAGCAGGAACGTGTTCACGGCCGTCAGCGGCACGTTGAGCACCGCGCCGGGCTTCGCCCACGGCTCCGTCACTCCAAAACGGAGGACGATGTAGGAGCCGATCAGCGCCGTGAAGAACATCACGTCGCTGGCCAGGAACACCCACATCCCGAGCTTATTGCTGTAGACGCCCGCCCCCGGCTCCGCCGGGAACGGGGGCCGCATCATGTCGACAGTCTGCGTCGCGTGCGTCATCGCCTCGGTCTCCCGGTCAGTGTCCGGCCGGCAACGTCGCCGGCACCGGATCGCGGTCGGAGGGGAGCTTCAAGTTCTGTGGGAGGAAGTCGGCGCTGCCCGCTTCAGGCGAGCTGAACTCGTACGGCCCACGGTACACGTTGGGCGTCCGTTCCCAGTTGCCGTGCGGCGCCGGATTCGGCAACGACCACTCGAGCCCATTGTCATCCCACGGATTCTGCGGCGCTTTCTTACCGAATTTCAGACTCCAGAGAAAGTTGATCGCAAACAGGATCTGCACCGCAAACAGCGCGAAGGCGCTGAGGGAGATGAAGACGTTGAGCGGTTGCTGCGGCTTCAGGAAGTCGTAGATGGTGGGGTCGTAGATGCGGCGCATCTGCCCACCCATCCCGATGATGTGCATCGGGAAGAGCGTCATGTTGTAGAAGATGAACGTCAGCCAGAAATGCAGCTTGCCGAGCGGCTCGTTCATCACGCGGCCGAACATCTTCGGATACCAGTACGTCATCGCCGCGAACAGGGCGAACAGCGATCCTCCGAACAGGACGTAATGGATGTGCGCGACGATGAACTGCGTGTCGTGCAATGGAATATCGACGGGCGTCGCCGCCATGAAGATGCCCGACAGCCCACCGATCGTGAACATCGAGACGAAGCCGACGGCGTTGAGCATCGGCACATGGAACCGCAGATTGCCGCGCCACATCGTGCCCAGCCAGTTGAAGACTTTGATCGCCGACGGCACCGCGATGAGTAGCGTTGAGACCATGAACGTCGACCCCAGGGTCGGGTTCATGCCGCTCATGAACATGTGGTGACCCCAGACGAGCCAGCCGAGGAACGCGATGCCGATGATGGCGAACACCATCGAGTGATAGCCGAAGATCGGCTTGCGGCTGCCATTGGCGATGATGTCCGAGACCATGCCCATCGCGGGCAGAATCAGGATGTAGACCTCGGGGTGCCCGAAGAACCAGAACAGATGCTGCCAGAGCAGCGCCTGACCGCCCGCGACCGGATCGAAGAAGTGCGTGCCGAGGACGTTATCGAACAGCAGCATGATGGCCGCGCCCTGGAGTACCGGCAGCGCCAGCACGCCGAGGATCGCGGTGATGAAGAGCGCCCAGACGGAGAGCGGCATGCGGAACCACGTCATGCCCGGCGCGCGGTGGTTGATCACCGTGGTGATGTAGTTCAAGGAGCCCAACACGGATGAGAGCCCGAGCACCACGATCGAGACGCACCAGAGCATCTGACCGACGGTGACGCCCGAGAGATCGGGTCGTGCCGCAAGTGGCGCGTAGTTCGTCCAGCCGGAGCGAATCGGTCCATTGGGCACAAAGAAGCTCGAGAACATGATCAGACCGGCGAGGAGCGCGAGCCAGAACGACGCCATGTTGATGCGCGGGAACGCCATGTCGTGTGCGCCGATCTTCAGCGGAATCAGGAAGTTGGCGTACACGCCCACGAGCAGCGGCATGATGGCGAAGAACACCATGAACGTGCCGTGCATCGACACGAGCTGGACGTAATACTCCGGCAGGATCACGCCGTTGACGATCATTGTCTCGGGAAGCAGCCCGCCGCCCGGCATCGGCTTCCCGGGGAAGCCGAGCTGCCAGCGGATCTGCATCGCCAGCAGTCCCCCCACCAGCAGGAAGAACAGGCTGACGAACAGGAACTGGATGCCGATGATCTTGTGATCGGTGGAGAAGATGTACTTGCGCCAGAAGCTCATCGGCGCGTGATGCGCGTCGTGAGCCCCCCCTCCTCCTTCCGGCCTCGCGTGCGCAACGCTCGTCATTCGGTTCCTCCGGCGGCTTGTTGCTTCATCCAGGCGGCAAATTCCTCAGGAGTGTGCACGAACACGCGCGACCGCATCTTGTAATGCCCCATCCCGCACAGCTCGGCGCAGCCCAGCTCGTACTCCCCCGTCTTGGTTGCCTGGAACCACACGATGATGTGCATCCCGGGTACGGCATCCTGCTTCAACCGAAACTGGGGGACGAAGAACGAGTGGATGACGTCCTCGGAGCTGAGCTCGACCGCGATCGGCTGGTTGACCGGCACGTGCAGCTGATTGCGAACCGTGAAGTCGTCGCTCGTACCCAGCTTCCCGTCCGGGCCAGGATAGGTGATCTGCCACTCGAACTGTTTGGCGTGCACGCCGATATGGTAGGCGTTGGGCGGCACGCTCTTTCTGTCCTTGATCAACACCCAGTAGTGATTGCTGACGAGTCCGAGCGCCACCATGGTCACCGCCGGGATCGCCGTCCAGATCACTTCCGCGCGCGTCGACCCATGTGTGTAGAAGGCTTTCCGGCCGGGGCGAGCGCGATAGCGGACGACGAACGTGACCAAGCCGACCTCGACGATCACGAGCGCGATCCCGGTGATGATCAGGATCGCGAGAAACAGCCCGTCGATCGGACCGGCGAACGTCGAGGCCGCGGGAGGAAGCCACCAATGCATGCGGCGAGTTCTCCTCGCGCTAGTGCGCGGCGAAAGTAAAGTTGGCCGTCTTGCTCTCGGTTCCCGTCACCGTGACCGTGGCCGTCTGCGTGCCGAACTTCTCATGCCACGCTTCGACCGTGTACGTCCCCGGCGGCAGACCTTTGATCGAGAAGCTGCCGTCCTCACCCGACACGGCGTAGAACGGATCGGACCGCACCCCCAGGAATGCCTTCATCCAGCCGTGCACGTTGCACTCGAGGTTCACCATCACTTCAGGCGTCGAGAACGTGCGCGTCGTCTTCATACCGGCGGACGGCTGGCTCACGTTGAAGGGACGGTTCTTCTTGGCGATGGCTTTGATGTTGTGAAGCACCGGATCGGAATTGATGATTTCGAACGGTTGGCCGACCATGATGCCCAGCACGTGCGGATGATAGCGGCAGCCGTTCTGATCGAGCGTGACCGGCGTCGACGGCGCCTGATACTTCGCATTTGCCGGCAAGCCGGCGCTGACGTACACGAACACGTTCGCGAGGGCATTCGCTGGGCCGGCGACGACGTTCTCTTCGGTCGGGCTGGTCTTGTATTTCGCTTTGCACGCCGCCTCTTCGCTCATGTCGATTGCGGGATTGCGCGGCGCCGTGCCGGTGAACTTGATCTTGCCGGTGATCGTGCCGCCATCTGCCGACCCATCCGATGATGCCGCTATTGCTGCCGGCTGCGGGGCCGCCGGGGCCGCCGGGGCCGCGGGGGCGGCCTGCACGGAGCTCCGGTCTCCCTTGCTGCACACGGTGAGCAGGAACATCCCGCCCACCACGCTGAAGATTCTGCCGTTCATTGCTTCCTCCGGAATGTTGTCTTCTGCTGCGCGCGCCAAACGACCAGCATGCCGAGCCCGAGCGTCAGCACCATCGCGATCACAGGCGAGATGAAGACCCGCGCCGGCACTGGTTCATCGAGGGCGAGGAAATACCACGTACTGATGGCCATGCGTGTGCCGTGCTCTCCGTTGGACCCATCCCACGCGAAGAAGGCCACCGGGATCGCACGGCCCGTCCGGAACGGAAGCTGGCTAGCCGTATCGGGCGAGGCAAGTGCGCGTGTGAAGACGACGCGCCATTGACCGTGGTCATAGACCGATTGGGCGCCAACCCCGGTGCCCGGCAATGAATCGAACCGGTCAACGCCGCGCGCCAGGCCTGCGACTGCCGCGGCGCGCGCGGTACTGGCCCAGCGCCATTGGTACACCGGCGCGCTGCTGCTGCCCATGAGAAAATACGGCCGCTCCATTCCGGTCGGAATCGCAACGGGGAACTGCACCGCCAGCTGATCCGGCCATAAGGCCGGCTGCTCCTGAGTGCCTACGTCGGGATCCAGAGCCGCCAAGACCCGACCCACGTGTCCGAGCCAGGCTGTATCGGGGCTTTGTGAGCGATCGTCCCACACGACACGCAGCGCGATCGAGTCGGCGGTGTGGACCGCCTTGACCCACACGCCGCTCACAGAAGGCGCGAACCACCGGCTCTTGCGGATGACTTGGCCGACGAGCGGGAACCAGTAGGCGTCGACTGCAGTCCAGGCGGAATCATCTGGCGAATGCGGCAACGCTCGATTGACGAGCGGCGCGTGGATGACGTCTCGCACAACCGGCGCTTTAGCGGGCGAGAGACTGCGGACGTACTCCGCGACGCGCCACAGCTCGGTTTCCGTGAGGAATTTCTGATCCAGGAGATCGCTGAACGACGGCATCGGCGTGCCGTCCAGCCCGGTGCGCAGGCGGTGGTAGATATCCTCGACGGTTCCGCCGCCATTGAAGCGCCAATTCTCGTGCAAGTCCGCCGCAAACATCGGGTGGCCGGCGTCATCCTTGAGCGTGGGAGCAGACGGCCCGTCCCCGCGGCCCTGATCGCCGTGACACTTCCGGCAGCCGATCGAGTCATAGAACTGGCGGCCTACCTTCAAGGCATCGGCACCGGTCCCGCCTCCAGGCTCCTTGCCAAACGTGAGCGGCTTCGGCCGCAGGGAGGTATCGGCAAAAAACGTCGAGAATGTCTTGATGTATGCGAGTACGTCGTGGCGCTCCCGGTCGGAGAGCCGCGACTTCCAGCCCGGCATCGCGGTCCCGCCGAGACCTGCGTCGATAGACCGGAGCAGATCGGCGTCCGTCGGCAACTGCCCACTGGCTGTCGTGCGGATTTGATAGATCGCCCCTGTAAAGTCGCGCGGCGGCGGAATCATGCGATGGGCGGCCTCACCGTCGCCGGCGCCGTTGTCGCCGTGACATCCCGCGCACCATTTCACGTAGACGTGCTTCCCCGCTGTCGTGTCCTGGGTGACCAGCAAAGCCATCAGAATCAGGGCGGCCGTCACTTGCTCGTCCCTTCGGTGCTGCCCACCTCCCACGTCCGCGGCTTCCATCCGGTCTGTGAATAGAGGAAGAGCACGACCGACCAGATTTCGTCTTCGGTCAGGAACTCCTCCCACGCCGGCATCGCCGAGTTCCACGGCGTGCCTTCGCGCGGCAGCCCCGGTCCACCTTTCGCGACGCGCCAGAACACAAAGCTCTCGGTGAGCTGAGCGATCGTGCCGTTGTCCTGAAAGTTGGCGGGCAGCGGATTCAGGCCTGACGCGAAGTGCCCCTGCCCGTCGAGATGATCGCCGTGACAGGGAACGCAGTTCTGATAGTAGATCTTGTGGCCGACCGCGAGATGGGCCGCCATGTCGCCGGTCTTTCGCAGCGGATTGTCGAGCCCCACCAGCGTGATCATCTTGCCGCGGAAGGTGATCTGCGACGGCGGGGCGGGATGGATGGAGCGCAGATTTGGCGGAGCCGCGACACCCGCCTTGATCTGGCCGTACGTGATGCATCCGACGACCAGTGTGACCGCCGCCAGCACGGCCGTGCGGACGACCTTGAGCCGCGGCTGCACGAGCACCTCGTGCAGCGGCTTCTTGAACTGGGTCCAGCGCGCTTCGTCGTCGCTCACCCAGATCAGCACCCCGACGAGCACCGTCGCCATGTACTGGAGTACGACGCTACCGGGTACCATCGCACTGCCCGGCAACGCCGGGATCACGAAAACGATGACGAGATAGGCGAGTACGAGCAGCCCGACGGCCTGCCAGAACGGATGGCGGAGATAAGTCTTCACTTGTGACTCGCCAGGAATTGCACGAGCGCTTCGAGCTGTGCCCCGGTGAGCATGTTCCCGAAGGTCTTGGGCATGACGCCGACGAACTTCTCGTAGCCCTTAGAAACCCGCGTGTCCGGTTTGAGGATGCACTCGCGGATCAGCGCTTGCGAGAGTCGCGAGCCGACGTGCGTCAGGTTGGGCGCGATCGCGCCGCCTTCAGTGCCGATCTTGTGACAGCCGATGCAGCCGGCGCCGCGAATGATCTCCATGGGATCCGTACTCCCATTCGCAATCCCTGCCGACTTTGGCGCCCCTGCCGCCCCCCCCCCAGAATTGGCGCCAGGGGCGGCACTGGCGGCAGGGATGTCCGACGCGCTCACGTCGACCGTCCCGCCTTGCGACTCGAGAAAAGCCACCAGGGCCCAGAGCTGTTGCGGTGAAAGTGTGCGGCCCATCTCGGGCATGATGGGCTCGTAGCCGGGCACGACGTACGCGCGCGGATTGACCAGTGACTCGTAGAGGTAGGCCTTGCAGTCCTTGCTGGGCTCGCGCTTGCCGCAGCGCGCACCGATCGGCCCCAGACCTTTTTCGTCGGTGAGCAAGTTCGGCGCCCGCGTGCCGAGGCCGTGGCACGCCGTGCAACCACCGGCGCCATGGAACAGCTGATCGCCGGCGCTCACGAGCTGTTCGGGCGTCACGTTGGAGCCCAAGTTCAGCGCCTTCGGCACTTCCGACTGGACCTGCGGGATCTTGTTCGCGATCAGCGTATACAGCGCGAGCACGCCGAGGACGATCCCGATGATGCGGAGGTTAGTCGCCCACATGCGGCGCCTCCACTGGACTGACCGCCGGCACGAACGTCGATTTCTCGGCGAGCCCGCCGAGCCAGAAGATGAACGCGACGAGCGACAGGAAGATCAGCACGCAGGTGCTGATCATGATCGCCGCATAGCCCAGCGCCGGCGTCGCCGCGTACTTCGTCGTATCCTGCATGATCTGCCACACGTGCCAGTGCTGCCGGATGCCGCTGCGCGCGAACCCCATCAGCCCCATCAGCCAGGTGAAAGTGACCGCGAGAATGAAGAGTGCGTACTGCGAGCGCGGCGGCATTTTCCCCCATTGAATCGCGCCGAGCGATTGGGCGCCGCGCGCCATGAGTACGTCGATGAGGGTCACGAAGATGATGCACGCCAGCACGGAGCCCACCTGATAGACCGAGTAGCCGATCCGGACGATGGCCTCCACAAAGTAGCCGCGGATGCCGAAGAACAGCACGATGGCGGCGGCGATCACGAACATCCCTGCCTGGATGCGCGTGCCCGTCTTCGCCCACGGCACCACCTGCCGGATGTTGGCGCGCCGATAGAGAAGGAAAGAAAGGAACGTCGACAGGATCATCAGATTCACAGCGGTGTTCTTGGCGCTCATCACGCCGAGTGCGCCCAGCAGCGGATGGTGGGAACCGCCCATCGCCGCGAGCTCGCGGGAATCGGCGATCATCGTATGCGGCGTCCCCCACACCAGCGCGCCGAGCACGAGCACCACAAGCAGCCACTTCGTGTACGGCCGGTACCGCTCGGCGCCGGGAATGCGGCCCATCCCGACCCAGAGGTAGTAGTTGCCCGCCAGAAAGAGCACCGCGATGAGGAACGCCTGAATCACCCACAGCCAGCTCATGAAGCCGCCCATCATCGTGATGCCCATCGACTGGTCGTACTGGTAGATCTCGCGGCCGAGCCAGTAGCCGGCGAACGGCAGCACGATCAGCGCCGAGATGGCGATGAAATTGCCGACGTAGCCCATCCAGTCGTAATGCGCGCGCTCCTCGTCCGTGCGCGCCGCGAGGAATCGATAGCTCGCGTACGCGCCCACGATTGCGCCGCCGAAGACCACGTTGCCGATCAGGCGGTGGATGTTGATCGGCATCCAGGTATGGTTCAAGATCGCGTGCCACAGCTTGATGCTGGTGGGAGACGTCTCGGGGGTGATGTCGCCGAGCCCCAGATGGACCAGCTTCGAGCGTCCGTACTTCCAGCGATCCCAGCCGTAGTAGTAGAGATAGAGGGTGAAGGATTCGACGAAGAACAGCGACACGTACACCCACATCGAGACGGCGAAGATCGCCGTCAGGTACGCCCAGAACTTGGAATACAGTGTCGACAAGAGAAACACGAGCACCGCGCCCCAGATTGCCGTGGCGCTGTACGCGATCAGCAGGAGCCGCGTGAATTCCTTGGCCAGCCGGTCATACCGCTGGTCTTTGCCGAAGATGCCGATCGCTTCCGCCACGACCGCGAAGATCGGGACCCCGAGCACGAACGCCGCGAACATCAGATGGATCTCGGCGGCGATCCAGATCGCCGCGCGACTGCCGATCACCGGGAAGTCGCGGTAGGCGTTGGCCGTATCGGCTGCGGCTTGAAGAACTAGCAGGCCGTCAGTCATCGGCCATCAGCCGTCGGTTTCTGCAAAGAACGGCCGCCGCTTTGAGAAATCGATTGGCATCGAATTGCGAATTTCGCTCAAGAGCTCCGGCGTCACCTCGTGGATGCCACGCTCGCGGGCCCAATCTTCGACGCGCTTGGTCACGACGCCCCGCACAAATGACGGAATGCGCTCGAGTCGCGCCCGCGCGCCGGGTGACCAGGCAAGCGCCGGGACAAAGTCCTGGCCGTACATGACGTCATGTTCGGCTTCGATCACGGCGACGCCCTTCGGTTCATAGACGCAGGATGGATCCGCGGCGAGGACGTCCCCTTCGAGCGCGAAGGCGCGCGCGCGACAGCCGCCGCACAGCTTCCGGTACTCGCAGGCACCGCATTTCCCGCCGAGCGCACCCTCGCGCAACGCACGAAACAGCGGCGCCGATTGCCAGATCTCGGCGAAGCTCTGGGTGCGCAAATCGCCGGCGACCTCGGGGAGATAGGGACAGGGCGTCAGTTTGCCGTCCGGCGTGATGCGGCAGTACTGGGTCCCGCAGGGACAGCGCGTCTCGTAATTGAGGATCGGCGAGTGGCGATCGGCGGCGTGCACATGGCGCATGAAATGCGGCGCGCATTTCGCGCGCACCATCATCTGCCCGCGATACTGGCGCTGCCAACGCGCGAGATCAGCGAGCACGACCTCGTACTCCGCGGGGGTAAGATCGGACATACCCGCGCCGCGGCCCGTCGCGACAAGGAAGTAGCAGTTGAACGCCACGGCGCCCTGCTCCGCCGACCACTGCGCAATGCGCTCGAGCTCGGCGCGATTGCCCTTCGTCGCCGTCGTCTGGATGATGAAATCGAGCCGCTGCGCCCGCAGCCGGCCCAACGCCGCGATTGTGTCGCCGAGCGAGCCGCGACCATGGCGGAAGTTGTCGTGATAACTCGGGCGCAATGAATCGATCGAGACGGCGACGCCGCGGATACCGGCGGCCTTGAGCCCCGCGATCCGCTCGTCCGTGAGCAGCGTCCCGTTCGTGCCCAGCACGACAGTCGCGCCGCGCTGCGATGCGTAGGCGGCGATCTGATTGAGATCGTGCCGCAGCAACGGCTCGCCGCCCGACAGGATGATCATCGGCGCGGGATTCACCACGAGCAGCTCATCGACGATGCGCAGGCACTCCGCGGTTTCCAGCTCCCCCCCCGGGGTCGCACTCTCGCGCGGGCCGGCTGAGATGTAACAGTGCGCGCATTCGAGGTTGCAACGCCGGGTGAGATTCCAGGCGACGACGTGTGGCAGGTAGTTCACTGCAGCAGCTTCTCGACCGCCCGTTTGGCGTCGGCGGGCGTGACCGCCTTCAGGTCAACGGGACACTTGTCCATCTTCTCTTCGATGTCCCGGATGGGGCAGCGCGTAATTCCCTGCGCCTTTGCCTCCTCGATAAATGCGCGCATTTCGGGTGACAGCGCGTCTTTCCCTTCCGCCTCGGCCCGGATCTGCTTCGCTCGCAGCTCCGTGAACATCACCATCATCGTGTCGATGTCGAATTCATCGGCTTCGATCATCGCCTGCTTGTTGTCGTCCATCACGGCGGTGGTCACGCGCCAGATGCCGTGATTGCGGGCGAAACGCTCAACCGTGTTGCGCGCGAGCGGCCGGGCGATCAGCGGCACGAGCTGGAGACGCTGCCATCCCTCCTCGGTCCAGGTGATGGGATCGGTCGCGACGCGGGGACGCCTCGAGAGGACTCCCGTAACCGGGCATTTCGTCTCGACTTCCGGCGTAAGTGGCTCGGCGTCGGAGTCGTGTCCCTGTACCTTCGTCGCCTTCATCTGCTCGGTCGCCTTGACCTCCGCGAGCGCGATCTCCTCCGCACTGCCGATGCCCATGATGAGCTGCATATGGGTGGGCAGCAGCTTCTGGATCGCTTCATCCAGCCATTTGTTTGTGACGGTCGGGGGCGGCCCAGCGTTGCCCACGTTCTCGAGCACGTACTCTTCGACGGCTCGGCGCGCGATTCCCTGCGCGAACGGCGGCACGCGGAGAATCCGCACCTCGGCTTCGGGTGCCCACGGTAATCCGGCCTGGCCGTCTTCTTCGATCCAGGGAATGTCTTCGGGCCGCACTCCGACCACACCGACAAGGAGCACAGAGCACGGAGCCAGACGGACGAGATTCTCCGACTGCGACCCCAGCTCGGTGTTCTCGATCCGGTGGGCGCCGTGTCGACCCAGCACCAGCAGGCTCGGCTTGATCTCGTCGGCCCACTGCATGATCACCTGGAACGGCTTGCCGATGAGGATCTGCGTCTTGAGCGGTACGTCGGGGAACTGCTGCGCCATCACCTCGGCACGTTTGAGATTCGCCTGGCAGAGCTTGAGGAGCCCTTTGTCGATGATGTTGTTGTGCAGCTCTTCCTGCTCTTCGAACTTGAAGACTTTCGACGCCTGATACGACAACACGTCTTTGATGTTGTGAAACACGACGTGGTGATATTCGACGTCGAATGCGCTGCACACGAACAGCGAGGCGCCGAACTCCTGCGCGAGCTCGAGCGCGGCTTTCATGGCTTTGTAGCTGTAGGACGATCCGTCCACGCACACCATGAAGCGCCCGCCGGTGAGCGGCTGCTGATCGCGCACGATCAACACGTCTTTTTCGATGCCGCGTAGCACGCGAGCCGCTACACCACCGAGCTGCGAGAACTGCTGGCGCCCCAGCCCATGCGCGCCAATCGCGAGCAGATCGTACTGCCGGCCCGACGAGCCGACGAGCCGGGCAGCGCTGTCTTCGTCTTCCGCGACGAGCCGGCCGTTTTCGCCGAGCTTGACGTCGCTGCGGACTTTGTCGCCGCCGTCGTAGCCCGCGGCACGATTGGGATCGAAGCCGATGAGGCCGGGAAGCCGGCCGGCGCCGCGGTTCACCTCGTTCACGATCTCTTCGTAGTTGATACCTTCCAGCAGCTGACGAGTGAGTCCTACCCCCGCGGTTTCACAGCGTTTGTCGAGCTGATCGAGGAAGCTGTCGGCGATGAGCTGCAGACCCTTTTCGATCAGTTTATCGTGGATCTTGCGCTGTTTCTTGATCTCTGCGGGCGTCTGGAATTGCGCGGGGAGGCCGGTCTCGAGCTGGCGGAAGCGGACATCGTGGAGGCGGGCGGCGTAGACATGGTTGCCGGTAATGCGCCCGCCGGTCTTGCGGCACATCTCGATGGCGCGGTCCACGGCCCAATCGGAGTGCGGCGAGTTGTCGACCGGAACGAATATCTCGCGGTACACCGCTACCTCCCCGAGTGACGCCGCTCGAGCGGGCTTTACAGCTTAGATGTCGGTGTGGATGCCGTCAGAGTTAAGGGATATGCAGACGGGTTCCAGTACTGTCAAGGAACTTGTTCACAAGCCGCCGGAGAGGGGACGATTTGGCTGCCGTCATTGTTCCAAACCGTAATTGCGTCTACCGGACACGCATCGCACGCGCGTAGCAATCGCTCGCGCTCGACCGCTTCCGGTCTCGTGAAGACGGCGGTGCCGCTCTCGTCCAGCACAAACGCTTCCGGCGCTGCAGTGATGCAGTCGCCGAAACCGACGCACAACGTGCGATCGATGCGCACGCGCAACTCGCCGACGGCACGCTCTTCGAAATCGCTCACATGCCCTCGAGTCCCAACTCACTGCGCGCGCTGTCCATGATCGCCGGCGTGATTTCCGAAATACCGCGCTCGCGCGCATAATCGACGTAAATTCTCTTCACCATACCACGCACAAAATTCGGCACCCTCCCCAATCGCTCCTGCGCCTCGCTCGACCAGAACGGGGCCGTCGGGCCGTCGGGCCGTCCGGCCGTCTCTTCGAACGCGTCATCCCTGCCCGTCGTCACCATCTTCCGCACCGTCTCGAGCGGTTGCGCCGGAACCGTCCGCCCGCCGATCTCGACGCCGAGCGAGGAGACGAGCTGCGTCTCCATCGGATTGGTGAGGAGCGCCATGACGCGGCCGCACTTCGGACATTTGAATGTGGCCGCCAGCGTGCCGTCGCCGGGAAGCGCGCGCTCCTCGAAAGTCATTTGCCGGTCGCAGTCGACGCACAAGAACTTCACAGGCGGGATCCTAACGCCGACCAGGTGTCAGGTGTCGGGTGCCAGGGAATTCGCGCGAGCACTGGGGTGTCGAACTCTCTGGACAGATCAGCGGCGGCCGTGCCACTGAACTGCTGACCCACCATGTTCTCCACGATGCCCACCAGGTGGGAGCCACGTTCGAGAGCCGCGCGCATCGCGCGCCGGACCGCGTCGCGCGACTCGGGCGTGGGGATCGTGACCGTGAGCACGTCCGGCGCACTGCCGAGGATGTCGCAAAGCTCGAGGTAGCGCTGCATCCCGGGTGGGAGATCGAGGAGCAGGATGTCGAGCGTCCCCCAGGCGACGTCGCCAAGGAACTCGCGCAGCGCTGCCGCCTCCATCGCCCCGCGCCACACGAAGCTCTCGGTGCTCGGTCCCTTGAACTCGAGCGGCGCGCCGTCCTCGAGCAGCAGTGCCATCGAGATGCAGCGGACTCCCTCCGCGCTGACGGCCGGCGTGACAGCGCCCTCGGGATCCCGGATCTGGAAAGCCGGAAGGGATAGCAGTCGGGGGATCGTCGGCCCATTCAAGTCGGCATCGAGCACACCGACCGCCCGGCCCGTGCGCGCCAGCGCTCGCGCCACGTGCGCGGTGACGTAACTTTTCCCCACTCCTCCCTTGCCGCTCATGACCGCGACGATGCGCTTCACGCCCGCCAGACGCTCCGCGACGCGGCGCCGCTGCGCGCCGATCTGGTCGGGCAGCCCGGAGCGGTCGGCCTCGGTCAGCTCATGATAGGTGCGGATGTGAAGCGGGGGAGGCATCCGCAAATAATGCCTCCGGTCTGCGGGCCCCGCCATGCGCGGCAGGGATGCCTACCGCTCGAGGATGGTCTGCTTGCCGTTGTGCCGCAGCCGGACGCCCAGCCGCGGGGCGGCGGCTTCGAGCCGGCGCCGCACTTCTCCTCCGAACCAGTCGGTGTCGTCTACAATCAGAAACCCGCCGGGCACGACCCGTTGCGAGAGCTGCTCGATCTCGGACCAGACGATGGCCGGGTCGTGGCTGCCGTCGAGGTACACCAAGGTGAATTGGTCGAGCGGTCTCTTGGCGCCGTCGATCCAGAGGTAGAGCCCGGCTCCGAGCGTTTGCAGGAAGAGCGTCGAGTCCATCATGTAGTGAATGTGATTCGCGTAAGGGGCGAGGTTGCGTTTCATCGCCCGATAATGCCGCTCGTCGTATAGGGAGGTCGACCCCTCATACGGCCGGGTGCCGTACGGGTCGACCGTGAGCACCACGGGGTGCCGGGTGCCGCGCGGATAGACGTCGTTCAACACCCGCAGCATGAGCAGCGCCGACCCACCGCTGCGCGTACCGATCTCCAGCAGCGGCGGTGGATCGGGCGCGCGGGGGGCTCGGGCGACGGTACGAGCCAGCTCGAGGAGGAAGCGGCTCTTCGTGTCACTCTTGCGCCGGCACCAGAAGACATGCCAGCGCAGCCGCCGGTCCGAGATCATGCCGCTAACATACGGCCGGCGTGTGCCGCTGGCACTCCCCGCGCGCTCCGTCTAGCTTGTTCCCTTCACGCCATGATCGACGCACTGAAGCAGAAACTCCAGGCCGAAGTCGAGCGCTTGAACCACGAGATCTCTTTTGTCCTCCCGAAAGAGATCGAAAAGGCGCGCGCTCACGGCGACCTGCGCGAAAATTCCGAGTACAAGGCGGCGCTCGAGCGCCAACAGTTCGCGCAGGCGCGCGTCCATCATCTCCGCCTGCGGCTCTCGAAGCTCTCCGACGTGCGCGAGCAGGACATTCCGCGAGACCGCGTCGGTTTCGGCTCGCGCGTGACCGTCGAGGACATCGATACGAAGAAGAAGGAGATCTACGCACTGACACTCGGCGAGTTCATCGAGGGCGAAGACGGCGTCCCAGAGATGCCGGTCTCGATGGCGTCGCCGTTGGGGCGCGCGCTCCTGGGCGGCAAAGTCGGGCAGAAGGTCGAGATCAGTCTCCCCGTGGGCAAGCGCAAGCTCAAGATCGTAGCCTTGCATACCGTGCATGATCTGGCGGAGCGCTCTTGACTAACGTCTTCCGGTGTGGCTAGTTAGAGCCACGAAAAGTGGCCAATCCGTGGGAGAGTGCATGACGTCGGTTCGTCGACTGACCGCTGCGGCGGTCTTCTTGCTTTCCGCTCCTGCGGCAAGCCTTGCCCAGGCCGATCCTGACCGGACCGTCGCCGGTGGCGGCACCTTGCCCGCCGGTTGGCACGTCCGCACCGAGCCGAGCCACCAGACCGGCCAACCGGCGCCGCTCGATAACGTGAAGTTCACGAGCATGGGCGATGGGCTGCACACGACCGTGGGCCCGGCGGCGATTTACTGGCGCGATCGCGACTCGATCTCGGGCACTTATCACGTCGTCGCGAAGCTGACCCAGATGAAGAACCCGGCCCATCCCGAAGCGTTTGGCATCCTGATCGGTGGGAAGAACCTCGCGGATTCAGGCCAGCGGTACACGTACTTCCTCGTGCGCCCGATCGATGGCATGTACTCGATCCGTCGCCGCGGCAGTTATGCGACCCGCCCGACGGCGGTCGTTGAGTGGACCCCCAGCGACGCCGTGACGAAGGCCGACTCCAGCGGGCGGGCGATGAACGAGCTCAGCATTCAGGTGCAGGGTGGAAAAGCGAAGTTCATGGTGAACGGCAAAGAGGTGTACACGGGCGATGCCGCGAACCTCGACGTGAATGGCGTCGTCGGCTATCGCGTCAATCACAATCTCGACGTCCACCTGGGTCCGCTGGGGATTCACAAACTGTGACCCACGCAACCGGCGCGGCCGGTGAAGACAGTTTTTCGTTTACGCCGTTCACGCGGCACCCCTTCTTCACGCAGGTGAATCGCTGGATCATCGACAAGGTGATCGGACCGGGGCGCCAGATCATCGTGGATCTCGGTTGCGGCCCGGGCGCCGTGACCAAGCTTATTCTGGAGCGTCTCTCGGGGGCCGAGCCGCCGCCACACGTCATCGGCGTCGACCCGTCCCCCTCGGCCATCGCGCGAGCGCGCGCCTGTATCTCCTCGCGCTTCGCAGAATTCAAGGAGGGGACCGCCGAACTCCTATCGCGTCTCGTCCCCCCCGCCGACGCGGTCGTCTTCCTCAATGCGATTCATTTGGTGCAGGACAAACGCCAGGTGTTGAGTGAGATCCGCAAAGCACTCAAACCGCGCGGTCTGCTGGGATTCAATTCGACGTTCTTCAACGGCGCCTACGTCGAGGGCACGGGCGGTTTCTGGCGCCGCTGGGTCGTGCGCGCCGTGCAGTCGCTGCGGGAAAAAGGAATCACGGTCAAACACGAAGGACACGCCGCCGCCATGCAGTGGCTTTCCGCCGAAGACTACGCGCAGGCCTGCCGCGATGCCGGGCTGCGACCCACGTCCGTCGAGCTCGTCAGGGTCCACATGACGGCGGAGAGCCTGGCTGACATCGGCCGCTTTTCGCTGTTCATCGAGGGTGCGCTGCCGGGTGTGCCGCTCCAGGAGGGATCGGATGCGCTGCAGGTCGGCCTGGTGCGCACCATGGACGAGCTCAAGGTTGATTCGGTGGAGCGAAATTGGCTGGAGGTTGTAGCCGAAGCGGATTGAGTCCCGCCCAGATCGTCAGCGCGAGTACCAGCAGCGCCCCCACCGTAATCACGTTCAGAGATTCGAGCACGGAGCGCAGACGTTCACCGACGAGCAGAGGCGCGGTCAACGTCAGGCAAACGAACGACGCCCACCACACCAGCCACGGCAGTCGCGCCTTCCTTCCCTGAATGACGCGCCAGACAAGCCAGTATCCCGCGAGCAGCGTGACGAAATGCGCCTTCCACGCGAGCGGGGACACGAGCGTCATCAGGCATAACCCCACGGCGACCTCACCAAACACCGAGGGATCCGCGAGTCCCGGGGGGTGGCGACGAAACGCGAATGCGAGTGCGACGACGACAACCGCTACGACGCCGTAGAACAGGTGCACGACGCGTCTCGTCGGCCAGGACGCCACCGGGTACCGCAGCGGATCGCGGGCGCCACCCTCCACGGTCAGCAGACGCTTCATGGCCGAGAGCAGCGACTGATTCGGGTACACGGGCGTCGGGTCGTTCGTCTCCACCGCCGCGCGGGTACGCCATGATGTCCACCGCTGAGCGGCGGTTGCGGGTCCAAATATCACCAGCGGAAGCACGACGTTCAGCACCAGGAGAAAGGCCGTGGTCCACGCGGCTGCCCGCCAGGCGCGCTTATAAAGGAGGTAGGGAAGGAAAAGCAGCGGGACCGCGCGGAGGCTGGTCGCAGTCGCGAGTGCCAGGCCGCCCAGCGGCTCGCGCCGGCGTTGGAAGAGGTAGAATGCGAGCAGCACAAGGAACATGACATACAGATTGATCTGCGTGTGTTGGAGATGCTCCTGAAGGAGCCGCGCCGTCATCAGTAGCGGCACCAGTACGGCGGACGACGTAAACCGTGCCGGTTCTTCGCCGACCAGACGCGCCATCAGTCGACAACTTCCCCACACGGTGGCCACGCTGCCGAGCTGCCAGACGAGAAGAGCAATCGGCAGGGAGACCCGCGCCAGGAGGGCCAGACCGGCGGCCAGAAAGAGGAAGAACGGCGGCCAGGTATTGATGGGAAGGCCGTACGGATCGCCCCCCTGTAGGACAACTTCGCCAACTTGCGTGTAACCGGTGAAGACGACGCCATCGAGCCGGCCCAGGCTGCGCCCGACCTCCCACGCTGCCGCGAGCACCAGGACTACTCCGATCGCGCGGCGCCAGGTCACTCGAGTACGAAGGTCAGCCGCTGGAACGATTCCCGTAGTGCAGCCTCCACGACGTCCGGTGTTTCGCCGCGCGCAAAGATGAATCCCGGATAGCGCGAACCCTCCGGGAATGGGACAAGACGTTCACCTGAATGCGCGGTGATCTGCACGTCCTCGATCAGCGGAACTGCTTTTGCCTCCGCGAGACCGCGCACCTCACGGAACGAGCCTGCTCCAGGAATCGGGATCATCATGACGCCGGCCGCCAAGCGTTCGCGTTGCAATGAAGGCATTGGCATGCCGAGCGCGTGCCGCAGAATGATTTCTTCGAGGGACACCCCGCGGTCCCCGAACCGCAGCACCGCCGAGCAGCGCCCGCCGATGGGACGCGCGGCCAGCTCGATGAGCCAGGGACCGTGCTCGTTGTAACGCAATTCCGCGTGCACCGGACCCTCGGTGATACCGATCGCTCGCACGGCACGATCCGCACAGTCCCTGATAGTTGCCTGCAATCCAGCGGGCACACGCGACGGTGTGACGTAGATCGTCTCCTCGAAAAACGGTCCGTCGAGCGGGTCGGGCTTGTCGAACAATGTCAAAACGTGCAACCGGCGATTGACCACCAGGCCCTCGAGTGCCACTTCGTAGCCGGGTATGAACTCCTCGACGAGATACTGCCGCGCTCGATCTCCGCACGCCGTCGCGGTCTCTGGATCGGCGAGTATGGCCCGCAGCCTGCCATGAGCCGCTACGAATGATTGAGCATTGTCGGCGCGAATGACACCGCGCGATGCCGAAAGGCGCACCGGCTTTAGCACGCACGGATACGTGACCGACTTCGCGATTGTCGCGGGATCTTCATCGAGGTTACGCAGCATGAAGCGCGGGACCGGAACTCCGGCCTGGGCCAGCAGCTCGCGCTGCCGGTACTTATCACTCGCCGCGATCGCAGCGTGTACCGGATTCCCTTTGAGCTTCAGCTTGGTGGCGATGGCGGCGGCGATCACCGCTGTTGCGTCGTCCACGCCAACCACTCCGTTGATCGGGTATTGCTGTGCGAACGCCCGCACCGCGTCGGCGGCTCGCTCCGGTTGCTCGAAATCGAGGGTGAGAAGACCGGCGGGATTCGCTGCTTCGAGCGTGCTGGGCCGCTCCGATGCGACCGTCAGCTCCACTCCGATTTGCCGCGCGGCCTCCACGAATGCCGTCGTGCGGTAGGTCGTTGTCGGCAGGAGCAGCAGTAGGCGAGGCGTTATTTCTTGGCGGCTTGGAAGTAGGGGTTCGCGCCCGACGTGTGATCCGTGATGTCCACGATGCCGCGCACCTCCGGTGCGGCTTGAGCGAGCAGCCCCTCGATACCCTGCCGCAGTGTGACATCCGCCATGCCGCAGCCCTGGCAGCCGCCGCCCATGCGGAGCATGACGACGGCATCCTGCACGTCGATCAGCTCCACCCGGCCGCCATGACGCGCCACCATCGGATTGACCTGCTCCTCGAACACCTTCGCCACCTGCTCATACAGCGCGTCATCGTTGACGGCGTTCGGGAGACGTGGCGGCGCCGAGAGGGGTGGAAGATCACTTGCCATCGCCGTGCGGATCGCCACGCCAACGGACTTACCGACCGCCTGCCAGGGAGCGGGCGACTGCTTCACGACGGTCACAATGTTGCCCGATACGATGAGCTCGGTCGCGTCGAGACCGGGGATCGCAAAAATCGCTTCAGCGAGCGGCGACCCCTTCGCGTCGTCCGCGCCGGCGAAGCGGCGCACACCGCCCGCCAGCACCGGCTCGCTCACCACGAACTTGCAGCGATGAGTGTCGATCGGCTCGGCGGTAATCCGGACTTCGGGCGGCATGGGAGTACTATACTCGTGAAACGGGACACGGGAAACGGGACACGTGGGTTTTCATCCCGCATCCCGCTTCCCGTCTCTCATGCCTTTCGCGGCTGCAACCATATTCCGCAGCGCGGCGAGCGTTTCGTCCCACCCTCGCGTTTTGAGCCCGCAATCGGGATTCACCCAGATCTGCGTGTCATCGAGGACGCGCGCCATGGTCTTGAGGGCGTCCGTGATCTCCGACGTCGACGGCACGCGGGGCGAATGGATGTCGTACACGCCGGGACCGATTTCGTTGGGATACGTGTACTGCTCGAATCCCTGGAGCAGCTCGGAGCCGGAGCGCGCACTCTCGATCGAGATCACGTCGGCGTCCATGCGCTCGATGACGCGCAGCACATCGTTGAATTCGCTGTAGCACATGTGCGTGTGGATTTGCGTGCCGTCCCGAACCCCCGCGGTCGCGAGCCGGAACGCATCGACGGCCCAGTGCAGGTAGTCGGCCCAATCGCTGCGGCGCAGCGGCAGCCCTTCGCGCAGCGCCGGCTCGTCGATCTGAATCACGCGAATCCCCGCCGCTTCCAGGTCCATGACCTCGTCGCGGATCGCGAGCGCAAGCTGCTTCGCGGTCTCGGCGCGCGGCTGGTCGTCGCGTACGAAGGACCACTGCAGAATCGTGACCGGTCCGGTGAGCATGCCTTTGACCGGTCGTTTCGTCAGCGACTGCGCGTACCGGCTCCAGCGCACGGTCATCGCACTCGGCCGTGACACGTCGCCGAAGATGATCGGCGGCTTCACGTAGCGCGTGCCGTACGACTGAACCCAGCCGTGCTCGGTGAACGTGAAACCGGCGAGCTGCTCTCCGAAATACTCGACCATGTCGTTGCGCTCGAATTCGCCGTGCACGAGCACATCGAGACCGATCTCTTCCTGTAACACGATAGTCTTCCCGATTTGCGACTCGATGAAGCTGTCGTATTCCTCTGCCGTGAGCTGGCTATCGTGCAGCTTGCGTCGCGCCGCGCGGACTTCCGCCGTCTGCGGGAATGAGCCAATGGTCGTCGTCGGATAGCGTGGCAAGGCCACTTGTGTCTTCCGGCGCGCGGCGTACGGTGTGGGGCGCACTCGGTCTTTTTCCGAAACGGCGGCCGCCCGGCGCTGAACGGAGGCGTCATTGATGCGTTTGGAGGCCCGCCGCGACTTCGCCGCCTTGCTGCTGGCTTCCACCGCGCCACGATCGCCCTGCGCCAGCGCGACGACTTCCTGAAGCTTCTGTTTCGCGAAGGCGAGCCAGCTCTTCAGCTCCGGATCGAGCCTCGTCTCGAGGTCGAGATCGAGCGGCGTGTGCAGCAGCGAGCACGAGGGGGCAACCCACAGTCGATCCTCACCGACCGTCTTCGCGGCGCGGTCGAGCAGCGCACGCTGCGACTGGAGATTTGCGCGCCACACGTTCCGGCCGTCAATCACCCCGGCCGACAGCGTTCGACCCTTCGGCCAATCGGACAACAGGCGATCGAGTTGACCCGGTGCCCGCACGAGATCCACATGCAGACCCTGGACGGGTAACGCCAGCGCGGTCGCAAGGTTGTCGTCCAAACCCGCGAAATACGTCGCAACCAAGAGCTGAGTCTTGCCGGCGCGCTTGGAGAGTTGACCGTACGCGTGCACGTAGGCCGCCCGCTCCGCTTCGCTGCGATCCAGCGCGAGGCACGGCTCGTCCAACTGGATCCACGTCGCACCCGCGGCGGCCAGCGCGCTCAACGCCTCGGCGTATACCGGCAGCAGCGCGTCGAGTAAGGAGAGCCGGTCAAACTTCCCGCCCTTCGTCTTCGCGAGCAGCAAAAATGTGACCGGTCCGATGAGCACGGGCGTCGCATCGATGCCGAGCGCTTTCGCCTCACGAAACTCGGCGACCGGTTTTTGCGAAGCGAGCCGGAACGACTGGCCCGGCTCCAGCTCCGGCACGATGTAGTGGTAGTTCGTATCGAACCACTTCGTCATTTCCATCGCGGTGACGTCGCGACCTTTGCCTTGACTCCCGCGCGCCATCGCGAAGTACGTGTCGGGGTCGACCTCATTCCCTTTCCAGCCGTACCGCGGCGGCACCGCGCCCACCAGCGCGCACGTGTCGAGCATCCGGTCGTAGAACGAGAAGTCGTTTGCGGGGATGCGATCGATACCGATCGCGCGCTGCAATTCCCAGTGGCGCCGCCGGAGCTCTGCTCCGGTCGCCAGTAGCTGCTGCGCTGAGTGCTTACCGGCCCAGTATCCCTCGGTAGCGCGCTTCAATTCGCGCGCGGCACCGAGGGGTGGGAAGCCCAAATTCGAGGCGAGAGTCATAGGAGAACGGAATCTTAGAGGGTTGTGAGCCGGATCAGCAAGTTACGGGGGGGGACTCATGCAGACGGTCTTCGTGAGACCGTCGAAGCACGCTCTTTATTGTTTACGGATTTCCGAGGGACCTAAGGGTGAGGCGGATGCGGAGGCGGCTCTCCACTCTTTCCCGGAGGCGGACCGTGACGTGGACCCCCGGGCCCCTCCGGGCCGCCCGCCTGTCCGGCAGCGGCACGCGTCAGGCCCGCGGCGGCCTGCGCTGGCGTGGCGCCGTGCGCGACCTCGGTCTCCACGCGTCCAGGTAACGCGAGCAGATCGGCGGGCGGACGACCCAAGCGCAACTCCGCGCTCACCAATTTCACGCTCTCAAGCGGCGGGACGCCAAGCGCGGCGAGTGTCCCGGCGACACGCAAACCGACCGTGACATCGGCAGCAGGCCTGCCGGTGCGGGCCAGCTCAGTGATGTCACGACCGTGCAGGCCGGCGGTGATCGCGAATTCGCCGGCGGCGATCGCGATCGTGTCTCCGCTGATCCCCCCCGCACGCAAAGACGCGGCTGCCGTGTCGAGCTGATCAACGACGACACGCAGCGCCGTCGTCACCCGCTCGGCAGGAATGCCCTTCGCGCTTCCTTCTATTGCTTTCTCGATCACGGGATCCACGGGCAGCCCACGCGCCGCGGCGGCGACGCCGAGACTCTCCACGACGGTCGCGATGCGGCCGGTGAATCGCTGTTGCCCGGCGAGGGGGGAGGCAGCGACAAGTG
>WNFA01000172.1_pt1 | contig 74586 bp, 62 predicted proteins | sample 5400481 | NCBI WGS metagenome assembly WNFA01 (sample SAMN13153340, study PRJNA577476) | soil metagenome | isolation source: 120 cm saprolite under Douglas fir tree site 2 hole 1 replicate 2 | place: USA:California | collected 2015-04-18 | reverse complement strand
GGGACTGAACAACAAAGCCAAAGTAACCATGAGAAGATCCTATGGTTTTCGTACCTTTCGCATCCTGGAACTCGCGCTCTATCACTCACTTGGCAAACTACCTGAGCCGGAGCTTACCCATGAATTCTTCTGACGAGTCTTCTTTTTGTCATATTGAATAGGCAACACAATCTGGCTGCCTTAATCGCGGTCTCGGGTCTGACGCAGCGTCTGAAGTTAGTCCCAAATCCTAGCCAATTAATGACACCATTAAGTTCGCGGGTGGCACAGCCTGAAGTGTTAGAATCATCTTGGGCGGCTTACGCTTTCGGCTCTTGAAAACGTGGGCCCGCGCTCCTAATAAGGCGATTGAGATCGACCTCGAAGCAACCAGACAACTACTCACCTTTTCGCACAATCGCATCTTCAAGAGGCCGTTCAGCCACGTGGGACGGCCTTGGCGCCACTCACGATAAGTACCTCAGCAGGGAAACTCATTCCACTGTCCGTGGAATACTCACGCAGAGATGCGAGCGTCTGGCGCTTCACTTCATTCACCTGATCGTTTGAGAGCCAGGCGATCTTTTCGCGAAGTTTCTCAGACATCTCGATGCGCAGCGTCCAAAAGTCTTCCAATGAGATTGCCGCTTGTATTGTGAACTGCAGCAGCCGCTCGGATACCGAGCTTGCGCCAGCTTCGCTAAGTATCGCGCGTAACTTGCCAGGAGTGGCAAAGCGGAATGCATCCAACGCATCCGGCGCAAGTGGTGGCGACTCGACGTAACGGTCGATGACCCGCGACAGCGAATAGTGAAAAGGATTATTTTCCGCGAAATGCCAGACCGCCAAAGCCAGTTTCCGTCCTGGCTTGAGGGCCCGCAACATCTCGCGTACCCCGTCAACCGGCGACGGAAAGAACATCACCCCGAACCGGCTGATCACAGCATCGAACGTATCGGCTGGAAACGGCATTTTGTCCGCAAAGGCCACATCAAACTGCACATTTCTTAACTCAAGACGATCTGCTGCTCGACGAGCGGCTGCCACCATCTCCGGAATAGGATCAATTCCAAAAACCTTGCCGTTAGGTCCAACCCGGCCAGCCACGCTCAACGCTGGTTCTCCAGGACCCGTAGCAATATCCAGAACCACATGCCCGGTACCGATCTGCCCGTCCTCGACCAGAGCTTGCGTAACCGGCGCAAACATCTGCCGGATGACGTCGCGATGCTTCTCCCAGTACGGCGCAGAACCGGTCCATCGATTGATCACTTCTTGCTCGGGTTGCATAAGCAGAAGTATAGCTTCCGGCGCCACCAGCCGTGTCTCCATTCTTCCTTTCGACTCTGCCGCCCCGCCCTGCCTCGGTTCGAACCATTAACGCCTTAGTACTATTGACATTTGTTAATTTCAATGGTATGCTGCCATATGAACTCGCGATTCAACCTGGGATTGCGCGCCCGCAACCGCCCAAGTAGCTCTCTTTTCAACCGCAAAGCAGACGGAATCGACGGAAATGCGTCCGCTTTTCCCGACAGTTTCATCCTCGAAGAGCTGCTTGTGCCCGCAGAGGCTTCTCATTCTTCACTCTTTGCGCTCTCCTCGCGCAACGAGCGAAATTTTCGCTCCTTTGTTTTCAATCACTTGCCCACTCTTTTCACTCTTTGCAAAAGAGCAACGCGCCATCTCGCTTCTTTTCAATCACTTCCACACTCTTTGCAGGAGTACCCGGGGGTAGGCCCCCCTCTCCGCCAAAATACCTTCATCAGTCAGCCTCCGCCAGCGACGCGAGCCTTCCGGAACGAAACGCACCAAGCGACCAAGCCAGCGAACTGGAACTGGCCGCTGCTCGCTGCTCACTATGTCTTTATTTCGTCACATCCTTACTTCGTCCCTTCACACGGAGAAACCTTATCCGACGCCTTATCATCTTATGGCGAAGAGATACCGAACCCATCCTCGTAGCGTGGGTGTATACTCCGGTTTCAGGGTTTGTTTTCGATGCCCTGGCCTGAAATGGTCCCCGGGTTTCAGGGTTTGTACTTGCAAACCCTGAGCTAGAATGAGGCAAAATCATGCAACCCACTTTTCCAAAGCTTTTAGGCGCGCTGCTTGCCGCGCTACTTTGTTCCGGAATCGCGCTCGCGCAATCACAGGATTCGTCAGGACAGCCCACCGCGCAGGACCCCAACGCCGCGCCCGCGCCGCTGCCTCCTCCGCCACAACCCGCCGCTCCGCCCGCGGAAGCCAAGAAGAAAGGCGATCCCGGCTCCGATGTTCCTATCGCTTCGCCGGACACCGTCAAACCCAAGAACTCCAAGCAAGATGTCGACGCGGTCGGCAATCGCAGCGTCGGCAAAGGCATTAATTTCTATTCCATCGAACGCGAAATCGGCCTCGGCAAGTCCCTCGCTCAGGAAGTGGAACGCTCTTCCAAATTGATCGACGATCCTATCGTCACTGAATACGTCAATCGCGTGGGCCAAAATCTTGTCCGCAACTCCGACGCGAAAGTTCCCTTTACCATCAAGGTTATCGACTCCGACGAAGTGAATGCCTTCGCGCTTCCCGGCGGATTTTTCTACGTCAACAGCGGCTTGATTCTGCGCGCCCAGGAAGAGTCTGAACTGGCCGGCGTCATGGCCCACGAAATCGCCCACGTTGCAGCGCGCCATGGCACCAAGCCGGATACGATCCCAACTCTTACGTAACTTTCTTTGAGCGCATTCAGGCTGACGAAAAGCGCCGTCCCGGCACCATCGGAAAAGCGTTTTCCACGCACCCGCCGACCCAGGACCGCATCGAAAACACGCAAAAAGAAATTGCCAGAATTCTCCCGTCGCGTCCGGAATATATCGTCACTTCATCGGAATTTGATTCCGTGAAGAGCCGCCTGCGCAACGTAATGTTCGCGCGTAAAGCCATCGACAACGGACCCGGCAAGCCCACTCTGCGCACACGCACCGAGCAGACCGACAAGCAAAAAACTTCGCCAACCACGGCCGATCCCAGTTCCGATGACGATCGTCCAACCCTGAAGCGCCGCACCGATACCAGCCCCCTGGTCCAGTAACACCGGCGCTTTTCTTACTTTCTTGAATTTTGCAACGGCCTCTCATCGCGCAAAAAAAAACGACCCAGGCAGTTGCTCGCCCGGGCCGTTTCAGGGGTGGTGATTGGGGGAAACTTTTTCTAACGAGCCATGCGTGGCATCGGCTCAGGCACGGGACCACTGGCTGGCGTCTCCACGGACTTTCCGCTTTTCGCCTGCGACGCGCGCAATAAAGTCACCGGCTCCTGCCGCCGCACAGGCATAGTGAGATTCTCTCCCTCGCGCGTAAACGTCAGGCAGCACTCTTTCTTGTTAAAGTCGATGCAAATCAGATCGCCGATATGCACTTGCTCGGTGGCCAGAAGATTCGCCAGCGGATAAACGATGTTGCGTTCTATGGCGCGTTTCAAGTGACGCGCTCCGTAACGCTGATCCGTTCCTTCGGTCAGCAGAAATTCCCGCGCTGCGCTGGTCACCCGGAACAAGAACTGCCCGCGCGCCGTTTCCAACACGCGTTGCTGCACCTGTCCTAATTCGATTTCCAGGACTTCTTCCAATTGGCGGCGATGCAACGGATGGAACACCACCACTTTGTCCAGCCGGTTCATGAACTCGGGTGAAAACTTGCGTCGTGCTGCTTCGATCGCCGTACGTTCTACTTTCTCGTCCAAGCCTGCGATTGGTTTGTCTTTCGGCTGAACGAAGCCCATCCCGCCTTCCATCAACTCGGTGATCTCGCCGCCGCCCAGGTTCGATGTCATGAAAATTACGGTCTGGGAAAGATCCACGCGGCGGTTATCGCCAAGGGTCAGCGTTGCTTTGTCCAACATGCCCAGTAGCAGTTGCCACAGCGCATCAGACGCTTTTTCAATTTCGTCAAACAACAAAAAGCTCAGCTTCAGCTTGTCAGTGTGATTTGCAGACAGCGCTTCCTGCGTAATCAGCGGATGCGTTTCGCGGTGCCCCAAATATCCCGGAGGCGAACCAATCAATTTTGCGATTTCGTGCGAGTGTTGAAATTCCGCGCAATCGACTTTTATTACCGCTCTGGGATCGCCAAACAATATTTCGGCGGCGGCTTCCACAATCCGGGTTTTACCGGAACCGGTTGGACCGAGGAACAGCAGGTTGCCAACTGGCCGCCCTGGCGAGTTCAATCCCGCGCAGAACACCTGATACAGGTCCACCAGCGATTGCACGCCTTCTTCCTGGCCGACGATCTTTGCGCGCAACGAACCTTCAAAGTCGCGAGTGTCATTGCTGCGGATGCTGGGATTAAGCTGCTGGCGAACTGCTGGTCTCATATAACACGTCCCCTGGCTGGCCGTGTTCCGCAACTGACACGGCGTCTCACAAGAGTGCTGCACGAACCTTACTGCAGGACTGAGACCATTCTCAACTTTGCCTGGCCGACGAAGGAAGCCACGGAATCTCAACAACATACGAAATCCCAATTTGTGGAGCGCGTCTCACTGCGTGAGACTGTGTTTCATCCAGACGCAAAGTGAGAGCGATGAAACAGATTGTGGCCAAGCGCAACGACGAAAAGGGGCGTAATCCGTTCAGGATCGCACCCCTAAGTCTGCAATCGGCAAGCGTTAAGCGTTAAAGGACTACTTGAACTAAGGACGGCCGCCCCGGTCTGGCTTCTTGCGCCCTTGCGGAGCAGCGGCTGGAGCCGCTGCCGGAAATGTGGCCGATGCGGGCAATGCATCAGCAGCCGCGGCCTCTGCCGGGGCTTCCAAGGCTTTTCCGTCACGGGCTTCCGCCATCGCGGCCGCTCGGCTGGCCATCGGTGAAGGCGTTTCGACCAGCGCTCCTTCACTTTCACGGACAAACGAGAGGCCTTTTGCGATGCCGTCCCAATCAATGCGAACAAGATCGCCGACGTGAACTTGTTCAGTGGCCAGTAGATTAGCCAACGGGTAAACAATGTTGCGTTCAATGGCGCGTTTCAGATGGCGCGCTCCGTAACGCTGATCGGTGCCTTCGGTAAGCAGAAATTCCCGAGCGGCAGGTGTTACGCGGAACAGGAATTGTCCGCGCGCAGTTTCCAGCACCCGCTGCTGCACCTGGCCCAATTCGATTTCCAGCACTTCTTCCAATTGATCGCGATGCAACGGATGGAACACCACGACTTTGTCCAGCCGGTTCATGAACTCCGGTGAAAACTTGCGGCGCGCTGCTTCCACAGCGGTACGCTGCACTCTTTCGTCCAATCCTGTGATAGGTTTGTCTCTCGGCTGGACGAAACCCATCCCGCCTTCCATCAACTCGGTAATCTCGCCGCCGCCCAGGTTGGACGTCAAAAAAATTACGGTTTGTGACAAATCCACGCGGCGGTTGTCACCCAGGGTCAACGTCGCTTTATCCAACATGCCTAGCAGCAGTTGCCACAGCGCATCAGACGCTTTTTCAATTTCGTCAAACAGCAAAAAACTCAATTTCAGCTTGTCAGTGTGATTCGCGGACAGCGCTTCTTGCGTAATCAAAGGATGAGTTTCGCGGTGCCCCAAATATCCTGGAGGCGAACCAATCAATTTTGCGATTTCGTGCGAGTGTTGAAACTCGGCGCAGTCCACCTTGATGATGGCACGTGGATCGCCAAACAGAATTTCAGCGGCGGCTTCCACAATGCGCGTCTTGCCGGAACCGGTTGGACCGAGGAACAGCAGGTTGCCAACTGGCCGCCCTGGCGAATTCAAGCCCGCGCAGAACACCTGATACAAGTCCACCAGCGCCTGCACGCCCTCTTCCTGACCGACAATCTTCGAGCCGAGCGCTGTTTTAAATTCCAGCGTGTCGGTGCTGCGCTTTTCTGGGTCGAGCGGAAGAATTTCGTGGTTCATGACCGCCTCCTAGCGTCGCGATGCTGCAGCGACACTGCTCCCAAACGCCCGCTTCCAGGCCCAAATTGATCCAATTTGACCTGGATTGTGGACTGCAAGAGTCGCAATTGTACGAGCAACTCTTTGGCCACTGCGGGTGATTCGGAAATTTGGAGAGCGGGCGGAAACAGGTCCGCCAGGTCGAGGTGCAATGCTCTCAGGGTTGCGATGAGATTGAGGACTTCCGGTGAATCAGGATCAGCCAGATTAATCTGCTGATTCAGTTGATCGCGAAGCGCGCGCCAATTGAGGTCGACAAACGGATGCTTTTTCGAGACTTCGCGGACAATGGTGTCAGTAATCCTTGCGCGCTCGCCGAGACGTGCGAGGTGCAGTTGCTTCACTTTTCCGCCGCGGCGCACGTTGTGCACCAGATAATACGCGTTTCCTTTTCGGCGAACGAAAGCCATAACATCACCTCAAACCGCGCCTTCCTGTGTAGTGTATTTGGCTTCCACTACACTCGTCAATATTAGATGCTCGAGTCAGTCAAAAAGTGTCCTGAAAGAGTTACTCTGCAACTTACCGTCTTTTCACTGCGATCTCTCATTACTTTTTTTGCTTCGTTTCATTGATTTCTCGTATGCCCATTTCTTTCCTGTACCACGAGTTTTTTGCTGAACGCACGGGTGCGGACGCTACTTTGAATCTCGCCAAGAACGGGCGCGGGCTCTACTTGGAGCCCGCCAGAAAGTGCGTACATCTATTCAACACGGCTGCGGGGATTTCGATTCTTGCCTGAACTGTGCGCGGTCATTACATTAGATTCTTCGTTGCAAGCTCGCATTTCGGCAACTAAGGCAAGGCGGCGAAATCATGTCCTGGGCTCCAGTGTATGCGTTCGTGAAACGAATTCCCCGCGGGCGGGTTATCACCTACGGGGGACTTGCGAAAGCTCTTCGGCTCCGCGGAGGAGCGCGCAGTGCTGGCCGTGCGATGGCCGCAAGTCCTTCCGGCAAAGGCGTTCCCTGGCACCGAGTGGTTGGTTGCGGTGGAAAACTGCTGATCCGCGAACCTTATGCCAGCCTGCAGCGCAAACTCCTTGAATCCGAAGGCGTCGCTCTGCTTGAATCTCGCGTGAATATGAAAAAGCACGCCTGGTCGCCGACAAGAGAAATGTCACGCAAATCGCAACCGACAAAATCCAAGCGGCCGAATTAGAGTTCCTTTCCCAGGCCGCTGCATTTCTTCGATTCCAATTTGGCTGCAGCGTTCGGCTGAATCTCGGTCATACTCTTGCCGGCAAAATCGCCCGTCCAATCCCAGGTCGCAACTTCATGCAAAAGCCCACACCAAGCAAAACGTGGCCGTACGCTGCCCTCTTCCTTGGAATTGTGTGCATCGCGTGGTCGGCAATCTTCGTTCGCTGGACTTCGATTCCCGGCCCAGCATCTGCGTTTTATCGATTGCTGATTCCCGCCATTGTCCTGCTTCCGACGTTCCTTATTCCACGCCGCCAGAAACTCAGCACGCGCAGTTACGCCATCATTGCTATCGGCGGATTTTTCTTCGCGCTCGATTTGGCTTTTTATAACACCTCCATCCTGCAGACCAGCGCGGCCAACGCCACATTGCTCGGCAATAATACTCCCATCGTCGTAGGACTCTTGACCTGGCTGGTTTTCCGCCGTCGCCCGGCATTTTCGTTCTGGATTGGTCTGGCTCTCGCCGTAGCCGGATCTCTGGTCATCATGGGTGCGGATCTGGCCAAGCACGCCAAGTTTGGACTTGGCGACGCGATGGCGCTGGCGGCTGCGGCATGCTTCGCGGTCTATCTGATGGCTACGGAAGAAATTCGCGCGCACACCAACACGCTGGAGTTTCTGCGTCTGGCAATTCTTTCCAGTACTATTTTCATGTTTGTTTTTGCGTTGATAGTTCGTGTGCCCCTCGCCATTCCTGATCATCGAACGCTTCTGGCGTTATTGGGGCTAGGGTTGGTTTCACAACTTGGCGGGTACCTGGCGTTGACCTACGCGCTCGGTCATCTTCCCGCAACGATAACTTCGGTAAGCTTGCTGTCGCAGGGCCCGCTCACCGCTTTGCTGGCCGCGCTTCTGCTGGGTGAGCCGCTGACCGGCTATCAAATCGCCGGCGGCGTGCTAGTGTTGGTCGGCGTTGGCTTGGCGAATCGCTTAAGTAAACCGGAGGAAGACGCCAACGCCGCATTTGGCCCAGCGACGGATGCGGAAGCGCGGGAACATATTGGCTGATTCATCCGTCATACTTAGTGTAAAGATCTGCGAAGGCAAGGAAAGCATGAGCGATTCTCTGCAAACCGGAAAGTTCTATGGCGCAACGCAGCGGCGCTTCGAATTGGGTGGTGTTGTGCTCACCGAAGTTGCCCACTTGTGCGGACGCAAGCTTCCCTGCCACACGCATGAGTCCGCTTATTTCGGATTGCTGTTGGCCGGCAGCTATTCCGAAAAGTGTTCCCATCGCGCAGCCGAATACGATCCTTTCACGATGGGGTTTCATCCACCTTCGCTCACCCATTCCGACGAAGTCGGCCGAAGCGGCTCGCGCATGTTTTGTGTGGAGTTGCGGGACTCGTACTTATCCCGCACCAGGCCATTCCTGACGGCTTCGCAATTTACTCCCGATCTTTGCGGGTCGGAAGTTACCTGGCTCGGATTGCGTTTGTATCGCTCATTCGCGAACGAAACGCTTAGCCCGCTGGAACTGGAAGAAGCCTGCGGCGATATGCTGGAACGTGTCAGCGGTTCACGCATTCCTGAGGAAAAAACGCGCCCTTATTGGCTCAATCGCGCGCTGGAATTGCTGCACGAATCTTATCGGGAATCGCTAACGCTGGAAGAAATTGCCGGCCAGGTCGGGGTTCACCCGATTCATCTTTCGCGCGTTTTTCGCAAGCACTACGGGTGCACAATGGCCGAATTCATGAATCGTCTGCGTGTGCAGTTCGCCTGCCGGGCGTTGGCTGCAGGCTGGGCCGACCTGGCAATCGTAGCCGGCGACGCCGGTTTTGCCGATCAGAGCCACTTGGGCCGCGTTTTTAAGTCGTGTACCGGACAGACTCCTGGCAAGTTTCGGTCGTTTTTTCATTCGCAGCTACATTAGGGCTCGACTGAAAAGTGCACGCAGCTTGATCGCTTGAGATCCTTCGCCCGCTTTCAGCGCGCTCAGGACGACACTTTGGGCGGTCGCTCTCCTTCACCTAAGGACAACCTTTTGATAGCTGCCGGGTGCGTTCCTTTGCGCCATGTTTGTTTTGTTCTATACCGTCCCCTGGAAACGCGGCACACTTGCTGGCAACTTCTGTAAGGGAGGCACCACCAATGCCCAGGTCCATTTACCTGGCCGCGCTTTTTGCTCTGCTGGCAATTTTTTTCATTGAAAGAGCTCCTCACCTCGCAGCTGCCGGTTCGCCGAAACCGGTAGGAAAACCTGAATTTACTTCCGATGGAAAACTGGTGCGCCCGGAAGGTTACCGCAAATGGGTCTTTCTGTCGGCTGGTTACGGCATGAGTTACTCGCAAAAGGCTTCCGACGATCAGGATCACCTGATGTTCACAAACGTCTTCGTGCCGCCGGCCGATTACGATTATTTCCTCGAGCACGGCAACTGGCCCGATAAGACTATGTTTGTACTGGAAGAATATGGCTCGCAGTCCAAAGGCTCCATCAACTTGCACGGTCATTATCAAACCGAATTGATGGGCCTGGACGTCGAGGTGAAAGATGCATCGCGCTTTCCGGACAAGTGGGCCTACTTCGGATTTGACGCTTCGCAAAAGTCCAGCACCGCAATGTCTCCGGGACAGAATGCCTGCTGGAAGTGTCACGACCAGAATGCAGCGGTGGAACACAGCTTCGTGCAGTTCTATCCGGCGTTGCTAACGATCGCCAAAGAAAAGAAAACCATTAAGAATGGCGTGAAACTGGAATAGTTACAGCAGCGCAATAGTATTTGCTGTGGCTCGAAACTGCCCGTTTAAGAAGGCGGCCGCTACATGAGCATGCCTGGCGGGCCAAAAGCAGCTCGGCTTCAGGATTTCGCGGTAGGCGCGGTCTCCGGCGCAGGCGCCATTACTTCAATGTTGTTGCCGTTGGGATCCTTCACATAGACAGAAGTCGTTCCGTCGCGACGCGTTTTGGCTTCGCCAAAGGCCGCAGGATCGCCAACAATTGCAATGTGTGGCGGATGCTGTTCCGCAATCACAAACGCCAGCCGTACATTGTCAAACGCCAGCATCGCCCAGGTGGCATCCTGGTATTCCACTTCGCAGTGGAAACGCTCCGTGTACCATTGCACCGTCTCTTTCACATCCTTCACGCGAATCGCCGCATGGTGCAGCGTGTCCAGACGATTCTCTTTGCTCATGAGAGTTGTACCTCCTGTGCTGCGAGCCACTCGGCACTAGAATAGAAGAATCTAACGCGGATTGGCGAGCACCGATTCTGGCCTTTTCTTGGCATTCAAGAATTTGAGAAGATTCGCAGAACCACGAAAGCGATTTCATAAGTGGGGGGCGGGTGTCGCAAATTTTCGAAAACCAGGTAGCGATTGTGACCGGCGCCGGCAGCGTCGAAGGAATCGGCTTCGCTGTAGCGCGACGGCTGCTGGCGCACGGAGCCAAAGTTGCCATCAGTTCGACGACCGTTCGCATCGAAGAGCGCGCCCGCGAATTGGATTCATCCGGCGCGCGCGTTTTCTCTTTTGTGGCGGACCTGACGTTCGAAGCGCAAGCTCAGGCTTTGGTGGAAGGCGTGCTCTCTTGGCAAGGCCGCGCCGACATTCTGGTAAATAACGCCGGTATGATACAAACCGGCCAACCCATGCATTCGGCATTTTTAGAAAATATCGCGCTCTCAGCGTGGCAGCGGCAGCTGGCGATTTCGCTGAACACGGCTTTCCTGATGACTCGGTTTGTTCTGCCCACCATGAAAAAACAAAACTACGGACGCATCGTAAACGTCTCTTCCGTAACCGGACCGCTGGTCAGTTCTCCCGGCTCGGCCGCGTATGGTGCGGCGAAATCCGCGTTGGACGGCATGATGCGCGGCGCCGCGCTGGAAATCGCGGAACATGGCATTACGTTCAACGCCGTGGCGCCGGGGTGGATCCAAACCGCTTCTTCCACCGAATCGGAAAAAATTGCCGCGCGCGCCACTCCGTTTCGCCGCGCCGGCACGCCCGGCGAAGTCGCCGCAGCCATCTGCTTCCTGGCATCGCCGGACGCGTCTTACATCACCGGACAATCTGTAGTGGTGGACGGCGGAAATCTTCTGCAGGAAAACAAATCGCTCGTTTGAACTACGTGAACCAGTTTCGCGATTGCAAGTAAACTAGATCCGCTTCACGCCGCTTGCACTTCCATCCTCGGCACGCCATCAGGAGGTTCCCATGGTCCGCAGCGCGGGTATTTATCGTTTACTTTTCCTGGTCTTCTTGTTGCCGATGACCGCCGCTGCGCAGGACCCTGCCACGAGTCCCGCCAGCAATGCCTCCGCGCAAACGCGGCGCGCGCGCGCAAGAATCGGTGTTGCTCTTGAAGGCGGCGGCGCACTCGGACTTGCTCATGTTGGCGTGCTGCAATGGTTCGAAGACCATCACATTCCCATCGATTACATTGCCGGCACCAGCATGGGTGGCCTGGTCGGCGGGCTGTACGCCACCGGTAAAACACCCGAAGAACTGCAGGACATTGTCGAGCAGCAGAACTGGGACATCATCATCGGCGGCCAGACTCCCTACCAGGATTTGTCCTTTCGCCGCAAGGAAGACAATCGCGACTATCCGACGTTTATTCAATTTGGCCTGAAAAAGGGACTCTCTCTCCCCGCCGGACTGAACGCCGGGCACCAGATTAGTTTGTTGATCGATCGCGAAACGCTGCCGTATGCAAATCTGAAATCGTTTGATGATTTGCCGATTCCCTATCGTTGCGTGGCGACAGATCTGGTCAGCGGCAAAGAAGTCGTTTTCAAAGACGGCAGCTTGCCGCAGGCCATGCGCGCCACCATGTCCATTCCCGGATTGTTTAATCCGGTGCGGCGAGACAATCAAGTCCTGGTGGATGGCGGCTTAGTCGGCAATCTGCCTACCGACGTGGTGCGAGCCATGGGCGCGGAGGTGGTGATCGCGATTCACCTGGAAGTTTCGCCCGCAAAACCGGAAGAGATACAGTCGTTGTTCAGCGTGCTGGGACGTTCGGTGGACGTGATCGTTCGCGAGAATGAAATTCGCGGACTTACCGGAGCGGACCTGGTCGTAAACGTGGACCTGCACCAATACAGTTCCCTCGACTACCAGAAATCGCGAGCGATCATTGCTACCGGGCGCAACGCGGCGGAAGCGAAAGCGCGGGTGCTCGAACCTTTCGCGGTCAATGACCCGGAGTGGGAAACTTATATAACGGCGCGAAATTCGCGACGCCGCAGCGCGATTGCAACTCCACAATTTGTTCGCGTGGAGGGCACCAACCCGAATGCCGCACGCCACATCGAAGACTTTCTGCAGCCGCTGGTGGGCAAGCCGCTCGACACTCAAACGCTCGATGGCCTGCTCACTCGTTTAACCGGCATCGGCAAGTTCGACGCTGTCGGTTATCGCGAAATAAACGACGGCACTCGCACCGTACTGCTGATCGAAGTTCACGAAAAAAGTTACGCTCCGCCGCTTCTGCAGTTTGCATCCGAAGTGGATGGCTCGGAAACCGCCGATGTGACTTACACGCAGGCCGCGCGGCTGACGCTGCTGGACGTTGCCGGATATCGTTCTGAGTGGCGCACCGACGTGCGCTTTGGAAATACCTATGGCATCTCGAGCGAGCTCTATAAACCCTTCACCAGCACCGCCAAATGGTTCGTTGCGCCCCACGGCTCAGCGAGCTATACGCAATTTAAGATTTACCAGCGCTCCGATCCGCTGGTGATTTACGGACGAAAGGATGCCAGCATTGGCGTGGATGTTGGCTACGGATTTAACCGCTTCGGTGAGATCCGTTTCGGCTATGAAGTCGGTGATCTGGACGCAAGGGTTAGGCTTGGCCAGGCCCAATTCCCCAACATCGCCGGTCGTACTGGAAACACCAAATTACATTTTCTTGTGGACCATGGCGACGACCCGATTGTCCCCCGCCGTGGCTACACGGCAGAAACAACTTTTCGCTGGTATGACACCAGTCCCGGCGCGCCCGAAGGATTTCCGACGATGGAAGGACAGGTGCAGTTTTTCCAGCCCGTCACGACATCCGCTTCTATTTTTGTGACGGCGCAGGCGGGCACGACCTTCGGCACTCGCGACACCGGTCCAGTCCCACAATTTTTCCTGGGCGGCCCACTTCGCCTCGGCGCGTATGGCACAAATGAGCTCCACGGCGACCAGTACTATCTTTTCCGGCTTGGCTATCTGCACGACCTCTTCACGCTGCCGCCATTCCTGGGCAAGAAAATCTACGCGATCGGCACTTACGAATTCGCCAAAATGTATGGCTTTCGAGCGCAAAGCGGTTTTCCAAATGACATCAACGTCGGCGTCCTTGCCGAAACTGCCGTCGGCCCGCTGGTCATCGGCGGCAGTTACGGCGATTCCGGCCACCGCAAATTGTATTTCCAACTAGGCAGGGTGTTCTGATTAACGAAGCTAGGCAGCGAGGCCGCAGAATTAGCTGTTCGTCAAATTCTCAACGTTCCAGGAGAATCGGCGAAATTTCGCCAGCTTTTCAAAATCTCGAGCATTCGCCGTGATGACTGTTACTCCTGTCCGGGCGGCGCTCATTGCAATCAAAGCATCGTTGGTCAACCGACCTCTGCCGATCTGCTCAAAATCGTACTCTGCAGCAACCAGTGCCAGAACTTGTCCAGCTTGCGCCCAGTCTTTCAGATTCGGCACCAAGAACCGGCCAGCCCTATCGAAATCGCGTTCGAACCGCTCCACGATGTGCCGGTTCTTGACGCTCGCACCAGCGTATAGCTCTTCCAACACGACCGAACTCAGCCAAATCGGTTCGCCCCCGGCCAGACGTCTCAGTTCCAACGCTGCATCGTGCCGAATGCGCAAGGCTGCAATGTAAATCGATGAGTCGAACATCACCGGCGGCATTTATTGGTCCAAAACGCCGTAAATATCTTGGATCTCAATGCCGCTCTGGACGAAACGCTCATTGGCCTCTGCAGCCATGCGATTCCGCTCGAACTCTGAAATCACCAAGTCCAAGGCGCGTTCTATCGCCTCCGTTTCAGTGCCGGCGCGTAACACTTTCTGAGCGCGCTTGATTTTCGCCGCGTCTAGACGGAAATGCTTGTGCGAACGAGTTCTACTGATCGCCATGCCGTTTTTGCTCCTGTCAAAAGTATATCACAGCGATGTACACAAACGATGTATCTATGAACACCGTGTGCGATCGTAAGCTTGGCTGCAGCATGGGAACTAGCGATGCTCGAAGAATATCAATCCTGGAAATGGCTAAACAAATTGTTCAACGATTCGGCCAGCGTGGGGTGCGCGAACACCGCGTCTTTCAACACGGTGTAGGGCAGTTTGCCCATTAGGGCTAACTGGATCTGCGACATGATTTCGCCGCCTTCGATGCCCAGGACCGCTGCGCCGAGCATTTGCGAACTATCTGCGTCTACGATCACTTTCATGAAGCCGCGCGATTCGCCGAGTTCCAGCGCTCGCGCTACGTAGCTCATGGGCATCTTTGCGACACGAATTTTGCGGCCGGTTTTGCGCGCTTCTGTTTCACTCATGGCAATGCGGCCAAGCTGCGGATCAATGAAAACCGTGTAGGGTAGCAGTCGCCCTGCGATCGACGCGTTTCCCTTTTCAATTACATTGGTTCGAATGATGCGAAAATCGTCGTAGGAAATGTGTGTAAAGGCCGGGCCGCCTTTGATATCTCCGAGAGCGAATATTCCAGGAGCGGAAGTTTCCAGTCGTTCGTTCACTTGAACGTAGCCGTGCTTGTCGGTTGCGATTCCCGCGGCAGTTGTATTGAGCGAATCCGCGTTGGAAACGCGTCCTACTGCAACCAGCAGATGTGTGCCGCTCAGGGTCTGCAGCTTTCCGGAATTTTCCACTGTAAGCTCGATATCGCTGGCGATCTTTCCGACCCGCGCTGCCTTCGAGTTCAATATCACCTCGATGCCCTCGTCGCGCAAAATCTTTAGCACCGCGTCTGCGATATCCGGATCTTCACCAGACAGCAATTGCGCCCCAGATTGCACAACGGTCACGCGACTGCCGAAGCGGCGAAACATCTGGCCAAACTCAAGTCCGATATAACCGCCTCCAATTACCAACAAATGCTTCGGCACAGCATCCAATTCCATGATGCTGGTGCTATTCAGGTATGGAACATCGTCCAGCCCTGCGATCTTTGGCACCAACGGCCGGCATCCCGCATTGATAAATATCTGGTTTGCGGCAAGGGCAAGTTCACCGCCGTCCTTTTTTCGTACGCGAATCGTTTTCGGTCCAATAAACTCAGCGTCACCAAATAACAATTGCAAGTTTCTTGTTTTTTCGATTCTGGATTGGCTGCCATTGCGGAAACTATCCACAATCGCACGTTTGCGCTCGCGCACTTTTGTCAGATCAATCGTTAACTCGCCAGTGTGCACGCCATAATCCGCGCCCCGTCGCGCCAGGTACGCAACACGCGCGCTCGCGACCATGGTCTTCGTGGGCGTACATCCTTCGTTGATGCAAGTTCCCCCGACATGTTCGCGCTCCACAAGCGCGGTGCGCATCCCGGCGCCCGCCAGCGCCTGGCATAGCGGCGTCCCACCCTGCCCAGAACCAATCACGATTGCGTCGAAATCCTTCGAAGCGTCCGAAGCCATTGCTTCTCCTCAGCAAAACCGTCTCGCGCCCACATCTTTGGTTTATCTCTCAAAACCGCTTGCTGACTCGGTCATGTCATAACCTTTCCACGTTGCCGCGCCCTCCGAGCATTGTCAACGGCACGTTTTTTGGGGTCATGTGAATGAACCGAAATGCCGCATTCACCGCCGCGTAACACCCGTCTCGTATAACTCCCCAGTCCGTTCCCATCCCTCTTACGTCTGACTCGAAGGAGTCTTATGTCTACCGTTGCAGCCGCCCCAACCAGCCCTTCCGCAGTTCACGAGAAATTTTCCAAAGGTCCCGGTTTTGTCGGAACGCTGATTTTTATCGGCGTGCTGGTCGTTGGAATTGCTTATATCGGTTGGAGCCTGTCGCGGGACCTAGTCAATCTGCACGTAACTTCCGTGCTTCCATACTTCCTGTTGGGCCTCGCGTTGTTCGTGGCGCTGGGATTTGAATTCGTAAACGGATTCCACGATACCGCCAACGCCGTGGCCACCGTCATTTATACGCACACTCTCGACCCCCACATTGCGGTGGTGTGGAGCGGCTTCTTCAATTTCCTGGGCGTGGTCTCCTCGACAGGAATCGTGGCCTTTGGAATTATCTCGTTGCTGCCCGTCGAACTGATTCTGCAGGTTGGCAGCAACACCGGATTCGCAATGGTTTTTGCGCTGCTGGTTGCGGCGATTCTTTGGAACCTGGGCACCTGGTATTTCGGATTGCCGGCTTCGAGTTCGCACACCCTCATCGGCTCGATCATTGGCGTCGGCATCACCAATCAGTTGATGAGCGTGCGCAGCGGAACCAGCGGCGTGGATTGGGGCCAAGCGGCTAACGTTGGAAAATCGCTGCTCATTTCGCCGATTGTTGGCTTCATCTGTGCAGGCCTGCTGCTGCTGGTGACCAAAGTCCTGGTGAAGGACAGGAAGCTGTACCAGGCGCCCGAAGGCAGCGCGCCACCGCCGTTCTGGATTCGCGGTTTGCTGATGCTCACCTGCACTGGCGTCAGTTTCTTTCACGGTTCGAACGACGGCCAAAAAGGCATGGGCCTCATCATGCTTATCCTCATCGGCACCGTGCCCACGACTTACGCGCTGAACCACGCCATCACTCCGACGCAAACACAGGACTTTATCGCTGTCTCACGTCAAGCCGCTGACTCCCTGAACAAATATGTTGAGCAAAGCGCCGCCATTGGCGATCCCCGCGATGATGTCACGGATTTCATTCGCACCAAGGAATTCAAGCCCAACACCATGCTTGCCATGCGCGCCCTAATCAACGACGTCGGCACGGAAATGGCTCAATTCAAGGATCTCAAGAACGTGCCCAACGACCAGGTGCGCAACTTTCGCAATGACATGTACTTGACCAGCGAAGCCCTGCGTATCATGCAGAAAAGCGGCAAACCGGAAATTTCGACTGCTGATGCCGCCACGCTGAAAAACTACAAGGGCCACATTGACAAGGCCACGCGCTTCATTCCGTTGTGGGTAAAAGTCGCCGTCGCCATCGCTCTGGGACTTGGCACCATGGTCGGCTGGAAGCGCATCGTGGTCACTGTAGGAGAAAAAATCGGCAAGAATCACTTAACCTACGCGCAAGGCGCAGCTGCTGAAATCACCGCCATGGCCACCATCGGCGCGGCCGACTATTTTGGCTTGCCCGTCAGTACCACTCACGTTTTATCATCGGGCGTCGCGGGCACGATGGCGGCAAATCATTCTGGCTTGCAGTGGGGCACTGTCCGCAACTTGCTGATGGCCTGGGTCCTGACTCTGCCGGTGGCCATGACTCTCTCCGGCTTCTTGTTCTGGACCTTCCGCAAACTCTTTTAGCGCGGCTCTGCGTCTCCCGCGGGAGCGCAGCATGTTTACCCCGGACCTTTCGGGGCTGGGCCTCTAGACGTGCAACCCTAAACAAGGGTTGCGATCTCCCGCTCGTGCTATCGCAATCCCTTCCGGGTGTACAATTCGCCTGCTGTTTACTCGGGCGCAATCCACCTTGCTCTTCAGTCGAGGTCACAATGAACTCACTGCGAACCACGTTCTTTTGCCTGCTCGTTCTCTCGCTCTGCGCTTCTTGCTTCGCGCAATCCTCCGGTCCTGACACTCGCCAAATCACCGATCCAAAATCGCTCGATTCCGAGTCCAATTCCGCTGCTCGGCCCCTGCCCATTGACGACCTTTACTTCACCCGCTCCGTCTCCAGCGCTTCCTGGTCGCCCAACGGTAAAGAAATCGTCTTTACCACCGATATTTCCGGCCGTTCGAACCTTTGGAAAGTCAACGCCAGCGGTGGCTGGCCTATCCAGCTCGCGCAGTCTGACGAACGTCAATACGCGGAAACCTGGTCGCCCGATGGCAAATGGATCGTCTTTCAACAAGACACTGCTGGAAACGAACTTTGGGACCTATTCGCAATTCCCAGCGACGGCGGCGAAACAATCAATTTGACCAACACTCCCGACATCCGCGAAGAAGGTCCGCGCTGGTCGCCCGACGGCAAGACCATCGCGCTCAACTACAAACCAAAAGAAGCCACCGTGTACGACATCGCGCTGCTAGATTGGGGTACGCGCAAAGTTACGCTTCTCACACACGAGAGCACGCCAAATCATCTTTGGAGTTCTGTCGCCTGGAGTTCTGACGGCAAGACTCTCTATGCAAATCGCGTCGAGGTCAGCTTCACAGACGCCGATGTGTATGCGATTGACGTCGCGAGCGGAAAAACTACCGATCTCACTCCTCACCAGGGGCAATCCCTGAATCTGGCTTCATCACTTTCCAAAGATGGCAAAAACCTTCTCATCACTTCCAACCAAAAAAGCGGCTATCAAAACGTCGCGCTCCTGAACATCGCTTCCAAAAACCCCAACTGGGTCACCGACACCAAATGGGAAGCTGGCGCTGCTGATTTCTCTCCCGACGGCAAGCGCTTCATCTACACCATCAACGCTGACGGCCGCACCGATGTTTTCCTTGGCGACCTCGCCTCCACAAAATCAGAAAAACTTTCCATCCCCGCAGGTGTCAACGGTCCGGCCGCTAATCCAAACTCTTTTTCTCCTTCCGGCGATCGCCTGCTTTTCTCCCATGAAAGCTCCGTTCAGCCTGGCGATTTGTGGGTGTACGACCTGACGTCGCGCAATTCCTTGCAATTAACTTTTTCCGCCATCGCCAGCCTGGGTTCCGCGCCTCGCGCGCCTTCGCACATCGTCAGCTACAAATCTTTCGACGGAAAAACCATCAGCGCGCTGCTTTGGATTCCCTTCAACCTCAAACGCGATCAGTCCAATCCCGCGCTGGTTTTGCCTCACGGCGGCCCCACCGGACAGTCTGCCGACTATTGGAGCCCACGCGTAGCCGCATTCGTCTCCCGCGGGTATGTCTGCATTGAACCCAATGTCCGCGGCTCCACCGGCTACGGCATCGACTTTCAAAAAGCCAACTTCAAGGATCTCGGCGGCGGCGATCTTCAGGATGAAGTGTTCGCGGCAAAATTTCTCGAAGCTACCGGCTACGTCAATCCGAAAAAAATCGGCATCACTGGCGGCTCCTATGGCGGTTTCATGGCTCTCATGGGCATCGGCAAAACGCCCGATGTGTGGGCCGCTTCCGTCGAGCTCTACGGCATCATTGATTGGATGACGATGTTGAAGCACTCCGATCCCATGCTCCAGCAATACGAACAAAGCCTTCTCGGCGATCCTGTCAAAGATCGCTCGGTCTACGACGCCGCTTCTCCCATCACCTACATCCACAACGTCAAAGCGCCACTCCTCGTTTTGCAAGGCGGCAATGATCCCCGCGTGCCACAAGAAGAAGCCGAGCAAGTCGTCGAACTGCTCAAGAAAGACGGCAAGACCGTTGACGCGCACTACTACCCCAACGAAGGCCACGGCTTCGAAAAACGCGAAAACCAGATCGACTCCATCCGCCGCAGCGTCGCCTGGTTCGACAAATATCTCAAAGGCGTCAACTAATTGCTGTTTAGTGTCGTGCTGGTGTCATCGCGACGCCCAATTTCTGCGCGAGACTCAGCGTCTCGCCATTACTGTTCAATGCCGTTTTTCGCCATTCGACCCTCGCTTTTCGTCATTCAATTTTTTTCATTTGGTTGTGTTCGGCTCTCATGCGAACCTGGCCGACTCCTTACGGCCATCGTGCGGCCGAACTTTTACGGAAAGACCACGATCATGCGGCGTTCGATACAACTCGACCGTACTGAAGCGTTGCCGGTGAAGACGATTCACCGCAGCGGGCTGGTCTAGTCCGCCCGCTAGTCCGTTCTTCACCGCGAATTTTGCTGACGCAGGCAGTTTTTGGCAGCATATTCCGCCGCATTGGCGCATGAGTATTCTCATGCGAATCGTGCCCGAGGTGTCTGCGCACTCTGCAACACCACGAGCGCCTTCCCGAAGCCGTGCGCTTCTTAGAAAAGAGTTTGTCATGGTCACCGTAAAAATTAAGGACGGCACGCCGCAGGGTTCCGCGTCCTTATGCGTGACGTGCCGTTACGTCCACCTCGTCAGGGGATTCTCTGCGTCTGAACAGCAAGTGCGCTGTCAGGGAGTCTGGCCCTCCCAGTTAATGCATTTTCCGGTCAGCCAGTGCTCTTCTTATGACGATAGCCGTCTCCCCAGCAAGCGCGATATGGAAAAGATTGCCTGGATTTTGCTCACAAAAAAGGCGGGACGAAGCATAGGCTTCGTCACCTCCAAACAATTCCAGGAAATCGAAGGGGAAGATGCGGAGATCATCCCCGCCACGACACTGCACGCGCAGCAACCGCCACAAAAACAATAAGCGAAGGCGCACAACACAATGGGCTCCTTCGAGAAAGGAGAACCATGTCTGTGATTCGATGGAAGTCATTCGCCGCCGTCCGCGGAGCTGCGCTTTGCGCCACCTGCGTCTGGGGCACCGTCCGCAAAGGCTATCGCAGCGGCGAGGTGGAGACTTTCTGCCGCATCGTCAGCCCCAACGGCCTGGTTCCCTTTCCCGTGCGCGAGTGCACCGACTATAACGACCGTCGCGTGCCCGGCGCACACGCCGAAGCCAACGCCACCGGCCGCCGTTTCGGCTTCGTCACCACGCTTTCTCTGCAAGACAAGGATGAAAACTCCTAGCCAGCAGAAAGCGCGAAGCCGGTTCAATGAAACCAGCGCCCGCCTCTTCGTTGCACCGAGGCGGGCGCTCATTTTCTCGATTCTGAATTACTGTCTTGACTTTCGCTTTTTGTTCGCTATACTGCTCCGCGGTAGAGGAAACGGGAAACAGGCGCTGTCGGCTCCATTGCCATCTCGGCTCTCACGAGCCGGCAGCCGCCTGTTAATCAACCCATTCGACACTTGTGGTTTTCCTAGAGCCGCGCGGAACTCGTCTCGACTCGTAGAGCGCCCGGCTCTTCCTCCTCACTTCTTCGCTCCGTAACATTCCCATCATCGTTCCGAAAAATACTCTGCTATCTCTCAAAGCGCGGCGCGCTGCTCGCGCGAATCATCGACCCTGACTTCTGAAACTCTGACAAAAAAGCGCCCAAGTGTGCTTCCGGCATTTTGTGCCAGCGTCTCGCTCTCAAGCCGTCATTGTGTGTAGCAGCGTCGGCATATATCTCGACCACGGTTCGAAATCCCCCCCTCCACGCAGCCATGTATTCACCTTGCAGTGATTGACAAAAGCCACCGAAGTACTACTATCTCGAGGCCGCCCCGAACGCAGCACTGTCTCCCAGGCTCTAAGCCCAAATCTCAAGTCGGAAGTAATCAACAATTCGAAGTAATCAGTCTCCTGCGGTAACAGCTCACTTACGATAGGAGAATGAAGATGCTCAAAAAACATAAAATGATACGGATGTTGGGTGTATTTCTGCTTGCTTCCTGCACCTCGCTATTTGCCCAGGGCGGACGCATGGATCATCTTGGGGACGCCCATGTGGACGGAGCGGTCGACCATGACACCATCAGAGTGGGACGGTCGGACGGGGCCTTCCGCGCAATACAGTTGCGTGTGAGCGGCGGCGCAATACGTTTCGACCGCGTGATTGTCCGCTACGGAAATGGATCGCAGGAAGAGCTTGCGATACGCGATCTCATTCCTGCTGGCGGCCAAACCCGCATCATCGACCTGCCTGGTGATCGCCGCATCATTCGAAGCGTTGATCTGTGGTACGGCAAAGCCACTTCGAGAAGGCAGCCTAAAGTCAGCCTGTACGGAGTTCGCTGAGTCTGAACCCATCATGACTCGCACCATCTGGTCGTTGTTGTTTGCCTTGTTTCTGAGCAACGCAATCGCGCTTGCTCAGGAATCTATTACCGTACAAACCGATAAAGGGCCTGTCGTCGGCCGTCAGGCGGGAGCAGCTCGAACATTCTTTGGCATTCCCTACGCCGCCCCTCCTGTCGGTGACCTGCGGTGGAAAGCCCCGCAAAGCCCGGCGGCCTGGACATCTCCACACGACGCGAGCGCGTTCGGAAATGTCTGCTTCCAAGTCGCCATAGGAATGCTCGAGGGCGAAGATCAAACCAAAGGCAAGATTCTTGGCAGCGAAGATTGCCTGTATCTCAACGTGTACTCGCCCAGCAGCGCTACGCCGAACAACCGCTTGCCAACCATGGTTTGGATTCATGGCGGCGCCTTCATCTTCGGGGCGGGCAACGAATACGACGCCAGTGTGCTTGCCCAGAAACACGGCGTTGTCGTGGTCACGCTGAATTACCGGCTTGGTTCCATCGGATTCCTCGCTCTCCCCAGCCTGGAGGCCGAGTCGTCGGATGGCGCCTCGGGCAATTACGGCCTGTTGGACCAACAGGCCGCCCTCCGCTGGGTCCAAAGCAATATCGCGGCCTTCGGCGGCGATCCCGGCAACGTCACTCTCTTCGGAGAGTCCGCCGGCGCAATGAGCGTTTGCGCGCAACTCGCTTCACTCGCCGCGGCCGGGCTCTTCCACAAAGCCATCATCCAGAGCGGGCCTTGCACCAGTCCAAATAACAGCGGCGCCGCTGCCGACTCCACCAAGCGCAATCTCGACTATGCCGACAAACTCGGTTGCAAAAACGGGAACCTGGCGTGCCTGCGCAAAATTGATCCAGCGAAGCTAGCTGCCCAGGTCGTGCCAGGCAAGCGCCCACTTGGAAATATGGTGTGGGCTCCCGTGTACGGCACGCCGCTTCTGCCCCTATCGCTGCGGACTGCCTTTGAGCGGGGCTCCTTCAATCGCGTACCCGTGATGAACGGCACCAATCATGACGAGGGACGGTTCTTCATCTCCCTCGCGACGCCCGATGGCAAGGCCCTCCCGCTCTATAAATACTGGGCGGCAACTGGCTTGCTCGTCGGCGCCAGGAAGAGCCGCACGGTGCTCCAGCAGTATCCGTACCGCGCGTCAGGCACACCCGCTCTCGCTCTAACCACCGTGCTCACGGACTTCATGTTCAGCTGCCCTGCATTGAACGTCAGCTCGGACATCTCAAAATACGTGCCCGTGTACGCCTTCGAGTTCAACGACCCGCAGGACATCACCACCCTGAAGACACCGCCTGGCATGGACAGCATGGGATCCTTCCACTCGAGTGGTTTGGTGTACATCTTCCGAACGCCGCTGGCTGGTCTGGGAGCGGACCCCGCGCAATTTAGTCCCGCTCAGCGCCAACTCTCCGACGCCTTCAGCGAAGCCTGGGCGACGTTTGCCAAAACTGGCGATCCGAACGGCCAAAGCCAGCAGCGATGGCGCAAGTTTGAACCAGGACGTGCGAATGTGCAGGTCTTCGCACCCAGCGGAATTTCAGAGAGCACTGACTTCGCCGACGACCACAAATGCTCATTCTGGTCGAAACTCCAAATCAACTAGCCGGATTGAGACCATGAATCGATAGGTCTTGGTTTCTCCAATCCTCCGCGCGCCGCTCGCGGGTGGCCTGATCCGAACACGTATTTAGCGTCTTGTGAGAACGACATGCGTCGCGAGCTCGCTCGACACATGCGTGGTGCATTGATAACCCAGAGCGGGCATGTCAATCCCGGCGAATAAATTCTCGCCCGAACCGAGCAGAATCGGACGTGCGGCCAGGTGCAGCTCGTCGATCAGACCTGCCTGCACATACTGCCGGATGGTCGCGACTCCGCCTCCGATGCGGACATCTTTACCGCCGCCGACATCTTTCGCGCCCTGCAAAGCAGCGTGGATTCCCTCGGTCACGAAATGGAACGTCGTCCCGCCCTTCATCTCAATCGCGTTTCGCGGGTGGTGCGTCAAAACAAAGACTGGGACGTGATAGGGCGGCGTATCGCCCCACCATCCCTTCCACGCTTCATCCGGCCATGGTCCACGAATCGGTCCAAACATATTTCGTCCCAGGATCCACGCGCCCACGTTCTCCATGCCACGTCTCGCCCATTCGTCGTCCAGGCCCGTCGAGCCGCCTTCTTTCCCATGCATCTGCTGCCATGTGCGAGTCGCAAAAAACCACTCGAACAGGTCGGGACCTCCCACACCGAGAGGATTATCCATGTCTTGGCGCGGACCTGCACCGTAACCATCCAGCGAAATGGCAAACGAACTCACACGAACTTTCGCCATACAGATCATTCCCCCGTGAAAGTACACTCCACTTCAAAATCACTTATGAAGGCTCGAGAAGTCAAGCGCTCCACAAGGATGGCGGAAGCCAAAAATTCCTTATTCCTTCAAACCCTTTAACCCCAAGGCTCATAATTTTCATCGTTGGCAAAAATTATTCGGTTTGCGATCCAATACCATCCATTCAGATCTCAGCGAGCACGGAGCGTGCCCCATCCTTGCGCCTTTGATTCTGGCAAGGGTGGGGCCTTTCTTTCCTTAAACGCGATTTGCAAATAACTGAATCGAGTTCAAATTCGAAAAAAACCGCTAGCACCTGCCGCCGTCAGAACTCACCCAAAACGGCTTCGTGGCTTTCGTAGTGCCGGGATTCAGCCCGGCACGTACGGAAAACGCGCCTGTAACCCCTTTCTTTGCCACACATCCAACAAACGCGCCTGTAAGTCTTTTAGTTGCCATACATTTTCTAATTTTAATTTGCCGTTCCGTTCGGACGCAGGCTCAACTTGGAGCCCGCAAAGGAATTGGAACAGCCCTCGACCCTCCCTCGTCTCGCTGCCCACTGCTCTCTATTCGCTGCACTGTGATCGCTGCAATTCCTCCAGTACCCTTCCCGCAACCAGCCACTCCACAACCCTTGCCCCACCCCAAGCCCGGCGCGATACTTTTCTCATGCGTGTCCCCGCAAAACTTGCATTCTTCTGCGCCGCGCTCTGCCTGACTGCCACTAGCGCCTTCTCCGACGAAATTCGCCTCAAGGACGGTAAAAAACTTTACGGCGTCATCGTCGCCTACGAAGACAACATGTTTAAGATCAAGACTGACTTCGGGTTCGTCCTGGTCGAAAAAGACAAAATCGCTTCCATCATCCCGACCACGCATGGCTCCGCCGCTCCAAGCGCCGCAGCCAAGCCTGCGAAAGCTCCGGAGAAGAAACAAATTCCTGGACCAGCCGCAACTTCGGCCGGCGATTCCACGGCGAATGGTGCCGAACCTTCTGATCCGCGGCCCACAAAGGCAAAACTCTCCACCGAACCCGTCCGCCCCGAACTCCCTGCAGCCTCGCACACCGCAAACGTCACGCCGCCAGCGATCAAGCCTGCGGCACCGCCATCCAGTAGTGCCATCATCGCGGCTTCGCCTCTCGCCGCTTCATCCCTCTCCGCGCCGAAGGAGCCGGAGCCCCCCGCCAACAAAGAACAAGTTCAAGGCACGCTGTACACAAATTTTTCTCACGGATTCAAAATGTACAAAGCGCCCAGTTGGGAAATTATCGAAGACGCGCGCAAAGCTTTGCCCAATGCCATCGTGGCCATGGGCACTTCCAACGAATCCACTTTGATGGTGGTCGGCCAGGAGCAAACCAAAGATTCGCTCGACGTTTCCGCGAACGGCGTGGAAAAACGTTTGCGCGAAATTTATACCAACTACCACATGATTTCGCGCCGCAAGACAGTTGTCGGCGGATCGCCTGCCATCGAATTCAAGTACACCGGCATGGCCGATGAGCACCAGTGGTCCAGCACGCTAGTCGTCGTCGCGCGCGGCAGTGACGTGCTGACCATTCTCGGCATGACCTACGCCGACAATGATTTGATTCAGATTCAGGAGAACGTGATCGCCCGCGCCATTTCCAGCACCGACTTTAACGTCCACTAGGAGCATTTCCCGAAAATGACTAGACTTTCCGGCCGTCATTCATTTGCTTTGGCCGTCACTCCGAGCCTGCCTGCGCAGGCAGGCGCAGCGAGGAATCTCTCTTCCGCTTCGCTTTACGTACAGGCGCGATTCCTTACCGCATTTAGAACCATGAGCGAGGACGTTTAAAATTTAGTAAAAAGGGGAGAAACACTTAGTCCGGCACGGAATGTTCGGAAAGTTTTTTGTGTTCGCGAATCAAAGTGATCAGCGCCTGCGCCGAACGCGGCAAACTGCGGTCCCGGCGATAAACTAACCCTAGTTCGCGCCACAGATCGACGCCATCCACGCTTAAAAGTTTTACTTCGCCGGCCTTCACTTGATCTTTCGCGAAGCTTTCGCTGATGAACGAAACGCCGGCATCCGCGCCAACAAATTTTTTGATCATGCCGATGCTTGGCAACTCCATCGCAACATGCACGCGAGCGCGGAACGGCCGAAATAATTTGTCGAGAACCTGTCGCGTGAATCCGGTGCGCGGCACGATCAGCGGCTGGCTGGCCACCTCTTCAAGACTAACTTTACTGCGGCTGGCCAGCGGATTTTTCACGCTGACCATCAAACGCAAACGGTCGCGATAAATATGATGAACTTTCAGGTTGGGAGATTTCAGCGGAAGACTGACTATGCCGACATCCACGGAGCCGTCTTCCACCCGCTGCACAACTTTGTGGCTGAAATTGCGGTAGATGCTGATATGTACTTTAGGAAATTTCTTCTGAAACTCCGCGAAAATTTCCGGAAGCAAGTACAAACAGGTCGCTTCGTTGGCGCCGAAAACCACCGGACCTTGCACCACATTGCCGCGATCCGCAACCACCTGCACCGATTCGTCACGCAAGCGCAACATTCGTTCGGCATATTCGAAGAGCACTTCGCCCGCAGGAGTCAGCTCGACAGATTTCGCGGAACGGTCCAACAACTTGGCGCGGTAGGCTTGTTCCAACTGGCGGATTTGCGCACTGACAGCGGATTGCGAGCGAAAAACTTTTTGTCCGGCGCGTGAAAAACTTTTCAATTTTGCCACGTAGACGAAGGTTGTCAGTTGATCAAAATCCATAGGCGGCTAACTCGCACCAGAGTATAGCGAACTTGCGAGTAGAAGAAACATATTCTCCTTTGCTGAAAGATATTAGAAATTCTTATAGGGAGATCGCGTGTGCAGCGACAGCGACTGCTTCTGAATCTGCAACCGAAATAAACTCTGATTTCAAATTTGCCAGCACCGGTTCCCAGGTACTCTGCACCGTTCCCTGCAGATGGATCGGCTGCACGCGCACCATCGGCAGCGGCCCGCGGCGCGACAGCAGCCGCGCGGCACGCGGACTTCCGGTGCGATCGAGATGTTCACGCAGCGTTCGCCGCAACCATGCGTCTTCGTTGCTGGCAATTGCTTCGACGCTTACAAATTCGCGGTGCAGCACATCTTCTGCTTCGGCGCGAAGAATATACGCGAGACCACCAGTCATGCCCGATCCGAAATTCAAACCGAGTGGACCGAGCACTAGCACCACGCCTCCGGTCATGTACTCGCAGCCGTGCTGGCCCACACCTTCGACCACCGCAAGTGCGCCGCTGTTGCGAATTCCGAAGCGTTCGCCGGCACGCCCAGCGACAAAAAGTTGTCCGGAAGTTGCTCCGTACAGAACGGTATTTCCGGCAAGCACATCGCCGCGCCGCGAAGCACCCGTTCCAGCGGTGATTGCAATCGTTCCGCCGGACAAACCTTTTCCGACGTAATCGTTGGCTTCACCTTCCAGTTTGAAGTCTATTCCAGCACCCAGGAACGCTCCGAAACTTTGCCCAGCGCTGCCGTGAAATTCTTTTGCGATGAGTTTTCTGGAGGCGCGTCCCGCAGCGCGATCTCGCGCCATTTCCCCGCTCAAGCCCGCGCCAACGCTGCGGTCGGAATTGCGAATCGCGAAAATTCGCGCGTCGGACTCAAATTCTTCCTGGATGGAGGAGGCTTCGCTGAGCGATGCGTGAATCCCGGGAACTTGCTGCGGAGCGATGCGGAAAGACATGTTGGATTCGAGCGCTAGCGCAGGAGTTTCCGCGTAGTTGGGATCGCGTGGCCGCAAACAGTCGTATGCGCCTTTGAGTTCGCTGAGAGAATTTGCGCCAAGAGCAGCAAGTTTTTTGCGAACTTCGTCGGCTAGCGCGCGGAAATAGGCAATCACCATTTCCGGTTTGCCGTTGAAACGTGTGCGCAGAGTTTCATCCTGCGTCGCGATGCCGACCGGGCAAGTATTCAGATGGCATTGACGAGCCATCACACAGCCGATGGCGAGAAGCGAAGCGGTGCCAAAGCCAAATTCATCGGCACCGAGAATCGCGGCGATTAGAATATCGCGCGAGAATTTCAGGCCTCCGTCCACGCGGAGAGAGAGACGTGAACGGAGGCCAGCGCGAACCAGAGTTTCATGCGTTTCGCGCAAACCAATTTCCCACGGCAGGCCAGTATTTTTGATTGAGGTGAGCGGAGACGAGCCAGTGCCGCCGTTGTGGCCGCTGATGGTGATTACGTCAGCGCCAGCTTTTGCCACGCCGGCAGCGATGATGCCAACTCCCGCGCCAGAAACCAGTTTTACGCCGATGCGCGCGCGCGGATTGACTGCGCGCAAATCGTGAATCAGCTGGGCTAAATCTTCGATGCTATAAATATCGTGATGCGGCGGCGGCGAAATCAGTGGAGTGCCAGGCGTGGCATGGCGAATTCGCGCAATGTACGGAGTAACTTTTTTGGCGGGAAGCTGGCCACCCTCGCCGGGTTTCGAACCTTGCGCCATTTTGATTTCGAGTTCTTGGGCGTGAACTAAATAGTCGGAAGTCACTCCGAAGCGTCCCGAAGCGACTTGTTTAATTTGGTTAGCGGCTTGAGGTTCATTGATCCACAGATCGGGATCTTCGCCACCTTCACCGGTATTGCTTCTGCCGCCGAGTTGGTTCATCGCGAGAGCGAGTGTGCGGTGTGCTTCGGGACTGAGCGAACCAAGCGACATGGCTTGCGTGCTGAACTTTTTCAAAATGTTTTCTGCCGGCTCGACTTCTTCGATGGAAATCGGAGACGACGCTACGGTTTCGAGCAAGTCGCGAAGGAATACGACTGCGCCGCCGTTGTCGGCAAGCTCTTCGAAGGCGGGATATTTTCCCGCATCGGGGGATTTGACGTGCGCATGGAGTCTGCGAACGACTTCGGGCGAATTGGCGTGGAGTTCGGCGCCTTTACGAAAGCGGTACAGTCCAGCGTCGGGCATTTCTTCGCTCGTTTTTGCGAAGGCTTCCTTGTGCAGACGGAGATAGTCGCAGAGAAGGTCGTCCAGCGATTTCTGGCCGGCAAAGTCGGCGGCGTCTTCGAAAAACTCCGTGCAGATTTCTTCCGAGAGACCAACAATTTCAAATAAGTAGCTGTTGCGATAACTGGCAAGGGTCGAAACGCCCATGCGGGCCAGGACTTTGCGAAGCCCGGCGTAAATGGCGGAGCGCACTTTCATCATTCCGCCAGGCTCTTGCGCTTCGGCGAATTGTTCCATCAAGTGCGGAACGACGGCGCTGGCACCAGCGGCTACAAGCAGTGCAACGTGATGAGTGTCGAAAGCTTGGGCGGTTTCTACGATCAGCGGCACATCCCACAAGCCCTCGCGCACCATGGACTTCCACAAAGCTGCGGTGGCCAACAAAGCGGGAATCGCGGCACGGTCCGGGCCTAAGGCGCGATCGGAGAGGAGGAAGAGTCCCGGGCGCACGTCGCCACTCAGAGGGGTAGATGAGCACTGAGCGATTACGCTTCGTGCTCCCGAGACTCCTGTTTTGGAAGGAAGAGTAAAGTCGATGGTTTGGAGCGGCCCGAATTGCGCTGCGAGATCCGCAAACTCGCCTTGGGTGAGAATCGGGCCGGGCAAAACGATGCCGCCCGCCGCCGATGCGTTGGCAGGCAGGCGCACTTCGAGCGACATGACGTGGGTTTCGCGCAGCGGATCGATCGGCGGATTGGTGACTTGCGCGAAACGCTGCTTGCAGTAATCCCAGAGGGTTCGCGGAAGCGTGGAAAGAAAAGCGGGAGGAGCGTCGTCGCCCATGCTCCAGTCAGCTTCTTTGCCGCGGATGAGGGCGGAAAATAAACTTTTGCATTGATCTTCGGTCCAGCCACAGGAAGCGGCGACACGTTTTGGCGAGGCGATCGGGATGAGTGCAGCGGGAGCAGAAGTGTCGAGACGGCGAACGCGCGGTGGAGTGAGTTTTGATTGGTGGCTGCCGAGACGTTTTAAGATGTCGCGCCAGCGGAGAAATGTGCCGGAGTCAGGTTTGGCGATAATCATTTCGCCGGGGCCGAGGCGGGAACGTTCGGCGATGCGCGACTCCTCGAAATCAACGAGGCCGGTTTCGGAGCCGACGACGAGCAGGCCGTCGTGCGTCAAGGTGTAACGCATCGGGCGCAGGCCGTTGCGGTCGAGCTTGGCGCCGACGTATTGGCCGTCGGAAAAAATCAGCGCCGCGGGACCGTCCCACGGTTCGCTTTGCTGAGAGAGAGCGGCGAGTGCACCGCGCACATCGCGCGAGAGTAGCGGATCGTTTTCAAATGCAGGAGGAACTAGCGCGAGCATGGCTTCTTCCACGCTGAAGCCTTCAAGAAGCTTTGCTTCGAGGCCATTGTCAAAGCTGGCGGAGTCGCTGACGTTTTCCTCGAGGATGTGGAACCACCAACCGACTGTGAGCTTTTCGCGGATTTTGGGTTCCCTAGCGCGCATCCAGCGACGATTGGAAACGATCGTGTTGATTTCGCCGTTGTGGGCAACGTAGCGGAAGGGCTGCGCGAGATTCCAGGAGGGTTGGGTATTGGTGGAATAGCGTTGATGAAAGATCACGAATGTGGTTTCGAACGATGGGTCGCGGAGGTCAGCGTAAAATTGTGGAAATTGCCAGGGGGTAAGCAGGCCTTTGTAGACGACGGTTTGCGAAGAGAGCGAGCAGACGTAACAGCGCTCGGGCAGCAGCGATTCGGCTTTTTTGCGGAGAAGCGCGAGACGCCATTCGAAGCGTTCCGCTGGGCGCGCGGCGTGAAAGGGCGCTACGAAGATTTGCCAGCATTCGGGCATGGTTTCTAGCGCACGACGACCGAGGCAGTTGGGATTTACCGGGACGCGGCGCCAGCCGAGGATGCGAAGGCGTTCCTGGTCGGCGGCGGCTTCGATGGCGGATTTTGCCGCGGTCACGGCGTCGGACGGAAAAAATGCGAAACCCAGGCCGAATTGTTCGGGGAGGTCGATTCCCTGCTCGGCGGCTTTGGCTTTGAAGAAATTTTTGGGGAGGGCGGCCAGGAGGCCTGCGCCGTCACCGCTGGCGCCGTCGGCGTCTACTCCGCCGCGGTGGGTGAGGCGTTCCAGCGCGGTGAGGGCGAAATCGATGATGTCGTGGCCGGCGGGTCCGCCGAGGCGGGCGATGAAGCCGGTGCCGCAGGCGTCATGGTCCGGATGGCCCCAGTTGGGGCGCACACGGGTGGGCGATTGCCACTGGCGCTGATGGGATCGCAAGTCCATGACTGTTTATAGGGTTAGGGAGAGGATGGTGTACAACGCAGAAAATCGATGCGCAGAATTTGAAATTGTGAGTGTGAAGGATAGGTGAAATTAGCAGGGGTTTAACCTCGAGAGACACGGCGGGAAGCACGAAGATTATGTCGTGGCTGGGTTGCGAAAGGCGCCGGGCTGAAGCCCGGCACTACGAAAGCAAAAGAAAAATGGCCACTTGAAAGCGGCTGCTGCGAGGAGCTGAGCGAAAGCGGCAGCCGGGCCTGCCGCACTCCAAAAGCGCCCGCCTCAGAAGGCGTCCGCTACAAGGCGAGAACTAGAACTTGGTGGGTTCGGTTAGGTGGAAATTTTTGACTTTCATGGAGGGGACTACCATTTCGAAGGCTTCTTCGGCGGTGGCGCGGGAGGCGGGAGACATGGCTTCCACGTTTTGCAGAAGTTCGATGAGGGACTGGTTGAAGCGGAAATTGCGGACGGCGTTGGTTACTTTGCCGTTTTCAACCAGGTAGAGGCCGTCGCGGGTCATGCCGGTCATGATTTTTTCGTAGGGATCGACTTCGCGGATATACCAGACGCGGGTGACCAGCAGGCCGCGATCAGTGGAGGAGATCATTTTTTCGAGGGAGGAGTCGCCGCCGCTGAAGACCAGATTCATGGGTGCTTCGCCGTATTCGTTGGGGAGCGCGAAGCCGTGGCCAGTGGGTTTGCTCTTGGCCTTTTTTGCGCTGGCACGGGAGTAGACGAGATTTCGTGGGACGCCGTTTTCTACCAGATTGACGGGTTGGCGGGGAATACCTTCGCCGTCGAAGGGCGCGCCGAGTTGTTGTGGATGGTAGGCATCGTCGCTAATGGAAATATTTTTGCCGAAGAGTAGTTTGTTCATGCGTTTGAGCAGGCAGGACCGTTGGTCGGCTACGGCGGTGGCGGCGAAATCGTAAAACAGGAAACCTACCAGATCGAGGACCGCGGCGGGTTCGAGGATTACGGTGTATTTTCCTGGCACGAGTTCTTGCGCGTCTTTGGCCATTTGGGCTTTTTCGCTGGCGCGGGCGGCAAGTTTTTGCGGATCGAAGTTGCGGACGTTGCCGGAATTGGCTTTGGCCCAACTGGCGGCGGGTTCATCCTGCATAGTAATGGAGAATTCAGCGTGCGTTTGGCGGTGTGCGGCAAAGAGTCCTTGCGAATTTGCGAGCGCCAATTGCGATTGCCCGGTAGAAAAGATTCCGGCGGCGTTCTGGCCGTTACGAATTGCTAAATCGCAGGATTTTTTTACGGCACGCGCGCGGTCTTCGGGAGTGGTTGTAGCAGTTTCGTTCGCGAAACGATTTACGCTGCGATAGCGCTGCTTGCCGGGCATCGGCAGAAGCCCGGGAATCTTGGGCTGACTGTGCGCAAGCTGCAGAGAAGATTTAACCGCGGCGAGAAGCGAATCTTCGTCGAGACGGTTGGTGGTGGCGCGAGCGGTGCGGCCGTCAACGACGGTTCGAATCGAAATGGTGATGCCATGTTCGGCGACGTTCTGGTGAATAGCATTGTTGGCGAAGCGCGTGAGTGCGTCGATGGTTTCGTCGACTTGCACTTCGGTTTCATCCGCCCCGGCGATATTGCCCAGCCGTAGAACGGTATCGATGCGCTTTTTCAGGTCGCTTTCGGATGCGAGATGCGTTTCGCTTTTGGCGGATTTTGATTTTTTCGACATTCGAATCGTCGTCATTTAGATCAATGACCGGAAAACGCGACTCCCATTTTTATATTGAGAAAACGCGCGGGTGCAGCGCCGTGTCCGGTGCCCATGGTCTGCATGGGCTGACCCTTGCCGCAATTGGGCGTGCCCCAGAGAGTCCAAAATTCTTTGCCGCAGATGGCGTCGCAACTGTTCCAGAATTCGGTGGTGATGCCGCTGTAGCTGGGGTTCTTCAACATGCGAACTTTTTTGCCGCCTTTGATTTCCCAGGCGATCTCAGTGGAAAACTGGAATTGATAGCGGCGATCGTCGATAGACCAGGAGCGATTGGTTTCCATCCAGATACCGTCATCGGTGCCGGCGATTAATTCTTCGGGCGAGCCGCTGCCGGGCTTGATGCTGATGTTGGTCATACGAATGATTGGCAGGCGATTCCAGCTTTCGGTGCGCATGGTGCCGGAAGAACGCGAAAGGCCGATGAGTTGGGCCATTTCGCGATTGGAAAGATAACCGCGGAACTGGCCGTCCTTGATGATGTCGGTGCACTGCGCCGGAACGCCTTCGTCATCGTAGGCGAAGGAGCCGAGGCCGGGACCGTGTTCGAGGCGGGCGTCGGCGACGACGTTCACGATTTCGGAGCCGTACTTTAGTTTATTCAATTTATCGAGGGTGAGAAAACTGGTACCGGCGAAATTTGCTTCCTGACCGAGGACGCGATCGAGTTCGATGGGGTGGCCGACGGATTCGTGAATTTGCAGGCCGAGTTGGCTGCCATCGAGCAGCAGCGTGCCGGTTTTTTCAGGGCATTGTAAAGCGGAATGTAAGGCGACCGATTCTTCGGCTACGCGCGGAGCGTGGCGGAGGAGGTCGAGCGATTCGATTAATTCGTAACCTGCAAGCTGGTACTGACCGCCAAAACTATTTGGGTAGGAACGCTTTTGAATTTCAGTGCCTTTGAAGGAAGTGGCGACGATGCCGCAGCCGGAAATAACTTTGCGTTGGTGAATACGCGAGCCGATGCTGGAAGCGTACCAGCAATCGATTTTGCGGAACTGCATGTCGGTTTCAGCGAGGGTGACGCCTTTGACGGCGCGCATGGCAGCGTCGGCTTTGAGGAGGAGATCGAGTTGCGATTCCAGGGGAATTTCGAAGGGATCTTTGCGGAGAGGTGCTTGCCAACTATCGATGTAGGCGTTTTCCGGAACCATTTTTACATCGCCGCGTTTTGCGAGGGCGGAAGCTTTGGCGATGGAGACGGCTTGCGCGGCGCAGGCGGAAACGCCTTCGCGCGTTAATTTATCGGTGGAAGCGAAACCCCAGGCGCCGTTGGCGAGGACGCGGATGCCGATGCCTATGGATTCGGACTGGGCTAGCGTACCTACCTGACCGTTTTTTGTGGTGAGGTCGCGCTGGCGGATGTGCATGGAGCGGACGTCGGCGTAGGTGGCGCCGCAGAGTTTGGCGGTGTCTAGGGCGGCGGTTGTCAGATCCCACATTGGCTTCACCAGGGGAAAATTGTGGCGGAAAAGCTGAGAAAGAAAAAGGATCAGACGAAAAAAGAAGAGAAGAAAGAAGGGCACGATATATCGTGCCCCTACGAGAAAATGCAGCGAGACTACGTGCCTTCTTGCCAGGAGGCTAGGTACTGCTCTTGTTCGGCTGTTAGTTTGTCTAGTTTGTGGCCCATCGATTCCAGCTTGAGTCTGGCGATTTCTTTGTCGAGATCTTCGGGGACTATGTAGACCTGGGGCTTCAAATTTTTTGCGTTCTTTACGAGATATTCAGCGGAGAGGGCCTGGTTGGCGAAGCTCATGTCCATCACGGAAGCGGGATGGCCTTCGGCGGTGGCTAGATTGACGAGTCGGCCTTCGGCGATAAGGTTGATCCGGCGGCCGTCTTTGAGTAGATATTCGTCGACGAGCGGACGCACTTCGCGTTTGCCGCTGGACAATTTTTCCAGCGCGGGGATGTCGATTTCGACGTTGAAGTGGCCGCTATTGCAAATGACCGCGCCGGACTTCATGTGTTCGAAGTGTTCACCGCGAATGACATTTTTATTGCCAGTGACGGTGATGAAAACGTCGCCTTCTTTTGCGGCATCGGCCATCGGGAGGACGCGGAAGCCGTCCATTACGGCTTCAATGCCCTTCACCGGATCGATTTCGGTAATGATCACGTCGGCGCCGTGGCCCTTGGCGCGCATGGCCACACCGCGTCCGCACCAGCCGTAGCCGGCGATGACGACTTTGAGTCCAGCGAGAAGAAGATTAGTTGCGCGGATGACGCCATCGAGAGTGCTCTGGCCAGTGCCGTAGCGGTTGTCGAAGAAGTGTTTTGTTTGCGCGTCGTTGACGGCGATGATCGGATACTTCAGCGTGCCATCTTTGGACATGGCGCGGAGGCGAATGACGCCGGTGGTGGTTTCTTCGGTGCCGGCGATGACACTGCTAACGAGATCGGTGCGCTTGGTGAGGAGCATGGTGACGAGGTCAGCGCCATCGTCCATGGTCATTTGCGGCTTGTGGTCGAGGGCGGCGCGCAAGTGGGAGTAGTAGGTTTCGTTGTCTTCGCCCTTGATAGCGTAAGTAGGAATATTGAAATCGCGGTTGAGTGAAGAAGCGACTTCGTCTTGGGTGGACAACGGATTGGAGGCACAGAGAACAACGTCGGCGCCGCCGTCGCGGAGAGCGATCATCAGGTTGGCGGTTTCGCTGGTGACGTGCAGGCACGCGGAAACTCGCAGACCTTTGAGCGGCTGTTCCTTAATGAACCGCTTGCGGATGATTTGCAGGACAGGCATTTGCTGCTGCGCCCATTCGATTTTGCGTTTGCCGGCATCACCCAGCGAAATGTCTTTTACATCGCCCTTCTTGAGTTCTGCTATCGCCACAGACTTGCTCCTTTTCGAGTTTCTGAAATTTGCGAATGAAAAAGTAACGTGCGGGCCGTCAGCTGCGGACGGCAACTTCGGCGGCTGCGCCAGCGGCCTTGCGCAATGCGTCGGCGCGGTCGGTTTTTTCCCAGGTAAAGCCGGAGCCCTTGCGGCCAAAGTGACCGTAGGCTGCGGTGTCCTTGTAAATTGGACGGCGCAGATCGAGCGTTTCGATGATGGCTTTGGGAGTTAGCTGGAAAGTTTCGCGCACAACTTCGGTGATTTTTTCTTCGGGAATGGTCGCGGTGCCGAAGCTGTCTACCATTACGGAGACGGGTTCCGCTACGCCGATTGCGTAGGCGAGCTGGACTTCAGCTCTGCTGGCGAGGCCGGCGGCGACGACGTTTTTCGCGATGTAGCGCGCCATGTAGCAAGCGGAACGGTCAACTTTGGATGGGTCCTTACCGGAGAAAGCGCCGCCGCCGTGGCGGCTGTAACCGCCGTAGGTGTCGACGATAATTTTGCGGCCAGTGAGACCTGCGTCGCCCATCGGTCCGCCGATGACGAAACGGCCGGTGGGGTTGATGTAATACTTGGTGTTTTTGTCGAGCATGGCCACTGGGACGACTGGCTTGATGACGTATTCGAGAATGGCGTTGCGCAGATCGTCGTTGGAAACGGTTTCACAATGCTGGGTGGAAATGACGACCGCGTCCACGCGGACGGGCTTGCCGTTACGATATTCGATCGTGACCTGGGACTTGCCGTCGGGCCGGAGGAAATCAACTTTTTTGGATTTGCGAATTTCGGAAAGCTTGAAGGTGAGCTGGTGGGCGAGTTGGATGGGCATGGGCATCAACTCGGGGGTTTCGTCGCAAGCGAAGCCGAACATCAGGCCCTGGTCGCCCGCGCCACCGGTGTCTACGCCCATGGCGATGTCCGGTGACTGGCGCTTTACGGTGCACATGACGGCGCAAGTGTCGGAATCATAGCCATACTTGGCGCGGTCGTAGCCGACGCCACGAATGGTGCTGCGAACCAAATCATCGTAATCGACGTGGGCGGTAGTGGTGATTTCACCGGCTACTACTGCGAGACCCGTCGTAACCAAGGTTTCGCAAGCTACGCGGCCTTTCGGGTCCTGCTTCATCACTTCATCGAGCACCGCATCGGAAATCTGATCGGCGATTTTGTCCGGGTGGCCTTCAGTGACGGATTCCGACGTAAAAAGAAAGTTCTTAAGTCCTTGGCTCAAAACGAACGCTCCTCTGGGGTTAGCAGTCCTCTCCCGGCGAAGTTCATTTCAGGGCGAACCTGGAAAATGAGCTTGCAGGAAGTGCAGCTATGCCCGTGCACAGTTCGATTTAACAACTAGATGTCACGCACTACAGCGCCCAGGGGCGCGTTTGCCCGACTTTCTAAAATAACATTCCGATGGCGCGGCAGGCAATGAAATGAATCCGAGTGGTCAAATTCAGCATTGAATGGTGAAATTCAGCATCGAGTGGGGAGGCTGGCTTCTCGGGAAGCCGAATCCGGCGAACAACGTCTCGGAAATGCCATTACATCCTGCCATTTACCATGGTATGATGCCATTATGAGTACGAAGATTACGGTGGACCGAGCGGGTCGCGTTGTGCTGCCGAAACCGGTGCGCGACAAGATGAGATTAACGCCTGGAAGCACGCTCGAACTGGAAAGCGAAGGCGAACACATCACGCTGCGGGCGGTGCGACCGCAAGCGGCATTGCACAAAGAGTTTGGCATATGGGTATTTCAAGGGGCTTCCACGGACGAGTCTATCCCTGACCTTTTGCAAGAGTCGCGTGAAAAACGGATGCGCGAGTTGAAAGGTTGAGAGAATTCTTCGACAGCTCGGTGCTGATTGCCGCGTTTTGGGGCGGACATGCAAACCATGGGGCAAGCATTCAATGCTTGAGCGGCGCGAATAAGAAACATTCGTCGTGCGGCATCCATTCCCTTGCCGAAGTTTATGCGGTGATGAGTTCCCTGCCGGTGGCGCCGGGGATTCCGCCGGAGCAAGTGATGCTATTCGTAGAGGAAGTACGCGGCCGGTTGACTGTAGTTTCGCTCGATGAAAAGGAATATTTTCAAACGATTCAGAAATGCGCGGACCGGGGATTTACGAGCGGGCGTGTCTACGACGCGCTGCTTTTAAGTTGTGCCGAGAAGTCCGGAGCGCAGACAATTCTTACCTGGAACCTGAAGCACCTTCAGGTGCTCGCGCCGGAACTGGCGGCCAGGATCCGAACACCGTAAACTTTCAGAATTTGCACAAGAAAGTTGTAGTTTATCGGGCGCCGCGTTGTGAGCACGAGCGAACGCAGCTAGAATGCTTTGCGAAGAGGTTGCCGATGTACGAAGTGAAATTCACGGTTGGAGGTATCGGGCGGTTGCTGCCCGTGGCAACGAGCTTGCTGGGGCTGGGATTGTTTGTGATCTGGACTGCGGCGGCACATTCGCAAGTAACTCCGCAAGCCGGGCCACAATCGGATCCGCCGGCGGCTCAGGTGGAGAGTGGACGAAAACAATTCGCGCAGTCCTGCGCGTTTTGCCACGGAGCGGATGCAACCGGAGGCCGCGGAGCTGACCTGGTGCGGTCGACGCTGGTCGCCCATGACCATAAGGGCGACTTGATCGGCGAAGTGATTCGAAATGGAAGGCCAGACAAAGGGATGCCGGCGTTGCCCGCCACAGCGGAGCAGATTGCGGACATCGCGGCATTTCTGCACGCGCGCGCACACGAAGCCATCCTGTCTTCCGGAGTGCCAAGCGATTACCCAATCGAAAAACTGTTGACGGGAAATGCGGAGGCTGGCAAAGCATTTTTCGAGGGGCCGGGAGGCTGCAAGAATTGCCATTCGGCAACTGGGGATTTGGCAGGCGTTGCAAAAAAATATTCGTCCATCGAGTTTGAAGCGCGCATGCTTTATCCCGGGAACCAACATAAGTCGGCAGTGGTCACGCTGCCCTCTGGCGATCAAGTCAGCGGAACCGTGGTACACGAAGATGATTTTATGATTGGCGTGCGCGATGCGGCTGGATGGTATCGATCTTTCTCACGCGAAAAGGTGAAGGTTGAGCTGCAGGACCCGCTGGAAGCGCATCGCAAACTACTGGATAAACTCACGCAGAAAGATGTCCATAATCTTTTCGCGTACGTATATAGCTTGAAATAGAACGAGAGGCGGCAGCCGCAATGGATTTTGACCTGCTGACGGCGATTGCGAAGTTTCTTCCGACGCGTTGGCTCGCGCTGAAGATGTATTCTCGGCCGGCTTCGCACAAGCTAGCGCAAATTTGCGGATGGCTGCTAGTCGGGTTTTTCGCAGCGGCACACACTGGAAATGCGGCCGCACAGGGTCTCGATCCGGCTGCGCTTCTTAAGCCCGCTACGGATACCTGGCCGACCTATAACGGAGATTATTCTGGCGCGCGTTACAGTTCACTGGACCAGATCAACGCCAGCAACGTTAACTCACTTACGCTAGCTTGGATATTTCGTGCTCCGGGAAACGTTCTGAAATCGACTCCCTTGGAAGTAAACGGGATCCTTTACTTCACGGCGCCAGATAATGTGTGGGCCGTGGACGCACGTTACGGGCGCCAAATCTGGCACTATCGCCGGGTATCGGAAGGCGATCACGTGGGGAATCGTGGCGTGGCCATGTACAAGAACTGGCTGTACTTCACGACACCGGATGCGCACCTGGTTTGCCTGGATGCGAAAGACGGAAAAGTGCGCTGGATTGTCGAGCTTGCCGACGGAAAATTGGGCTACTTCGCTACGATGGCGCCGCTTGTGGTGCGGGATCACCTGATCGTTGGGGTTTCTGGAGACGTTACGGATGTGCGCGGATTTCTGGAGTCACTCGATCCAGAAACGGGAAATGTGCAGTGGCGCTGGTTTACCACGCCGGAACCTGGAGAGCCTGGATCGGAAACCTGGCCGAAAGATCCTGAGGCCACGCTTCATGGTGGCGGAATGACCTGGATGACCGGAACCTACGATCCGGCGCTGAATCTACTTTATTGGGGGATTGGAAATCCGAATCCAGTGCTGGCGGGCGAAGGGCGGCCAGGCGATAACCTTTATACCTGCTCAATTGTTGCGCTGAACGCGGACACGGGGAAACTGGCCTGGTACTTCCAGGCCTCTCCGCATGATGTCCATGACTGGGATGCGACGCAGACGCCTGTTTTGTTCGACGCAGATTTTAAAGGCGGCAAGCGCAAACTGGTCGGCCAGGCGAGCCGCAACGGATTTTATTTCTTGCTGGACCGCACTAATGGCCAGCATCTGGTTACCGCTCCGTTCATCGACCAGAACTGGTCGTCCGGAATTGACTCCCGCGGCCGCCCCATGGCCAAGCCCGATGCGACGCCTTCCCCCGATGGCGCGCTAGTCGAACCGGGCTCCGACGGATCCACGAACTGGATGGCCCCCAGCTTTGATCCGCAGACGGAATTGTTTTACGTGAATGCGCGGCGGATTTTCAGCGTTTTCTACGACACCGTGACCAGCAAAGCGGAAGGATGGGGCGGACGCGACAGAATCCTGTGGACGAATTCGACGCTGCGTGCGATTGATTACCGCACGGGAAAAATTGTCTGGAATCACGAAACTGGCGAAGGTGAAAACATTGCAGGAATTCTGACCACGGCGGGACATCTTCTCTTCAGCGCGGATAATGCCGGAAATCTGCTGGCGCTTGATCCGGCAACCGGAAAAACGTTATGGCATCTGAACATGGGCGGCGAAATGGTAGCTTCGCCCATGACTTATGAATTGGACGGACGGCAATATCTCTTAATTCCCGTGCAGGACGCGCTTTATGCTTTTTCGTTGCCAGAAAAAACTGCAATCCGCGCCACGAGTAACGCCAACTAGTGCGGCAAAGTTATTGAGATTCTTCGGCGATCCTTGCTGATTGCTTCAGGGTGAAAGCAAGGCTCAATTTGAGCTCGCTGGAACTAGCTAAGCGGCGTCTTCGTCAGGCTCTACTGTCAGCTGGCCTTTGGTTTTCTTGGCCATTAAATAGGAGCGAATGAAGGGATCGAGGTCGCCGTCGAGGACTTTATCGACGTCGCCGACTTCGAATTTTGTGCGATGGTCTTTGATCAGACGGTAAGGCTGCATTACGTAAGAGCGGATTTGGCTGCCGAAGGAAATTTCGAGTTTCGTCTCGTCTAATCTGTCGGTTTCGTCCTGGCGTTTTTTGATTTCCAGGTCGTAGAGTTTAGAGCGCAACGTCTTCATGGCCATTTCACGGTTTTTGCCCTGGCTGCGCTGGGCCTGGCAGGCGACGACGACGCCGGTGGGAAGATGCGTGATGCGGACGGCGGTTTCAACTTTGTTGACGTTCTGGCCGCCTTTGCCGCCAGCGCGGTAGGTGTCGACTTTAAGATCGTCGGGTTTGATGTTGATCTCGATGCGGTCGTCGATTTCAGGAATTACAAAGACAGAGGCAAATGAAGTGTGGCGGCGAGCGGCCTGATCGAATGGCGAAATGCGAACTAACCGATGAACCCCGGTTTCTCCCGCTAACATGCCATACGCGTTCTCGCCGGAAAACTGAATGGTGGCGTTTTTGATTCCGGCTTCTTCGCCTTCGGTTTCGTCAAGCACCTCGGCATGCATGCCTTTGCGTTCGGCCCAGCGCAGGTACATGCGGAACAGGATGGAGGCCCAGTCCTGGGATTCGGTGCCACCAGCACCGGGTTTGATGGTCATGATGGCGTTGAGGTGATCGTTTTCGCCGGCCAGTAGGGTGCGCGTTTCGAGTTCGGAAATGTAGGTATCGGCGTTGGTCAGTTCGCGGTCCAGTTCCTTCAATAAATCTTCGCGTTGCTGGGCGTTGGTCTCTTCCTTGGCGAGGTTGATGTAAGTATCGATGTCGCCGACCAGCGACGTAAGTTTGGCGTCGGCGGAAATCTGATCGTCGGCACGCTTGCGGTCGCGGAGCACGGCTTGCGCTTTTTCCTGATCGTTCCAGAAGTCCGGTTGAGCGATTTTTGCTTCGAGCGCTTTCAGTTCTTCGCGGAAATGCGGAACGTCAAAGATAGCTCCGCACAAGGGAGATGCGTTGCGTTAGGCCTTCGTAGCGGTGCTGCAAGTCTTCAAGAATCATATTTTTCCCAAAAAGTTGGTAATAAGAGAATAACCGAAACCAGCACGCACATCCAAGCGAACCAGTCGCCGAAGCGCGTATATAGAGTGCTGTCGGTGCGAAAATCGTAGGGCAGGTCTACGGCCCCACGGACATCGCGTGGCATGTCTTCGTAAATTTTACCGTAAGGATCGATGGCGGCGGTGATGCCGCTGTTGGTTACGCGCAGCACCCAGCGGCGGTTTTCCACCGCGCGGACGCGAGCCATATGCAGGTGCTGCACCGCGGCGGCGGATTTTTCGAACCAGCCGTCGTTCGAAATATTGATCAGTAGGTTCGCGCCGTGGGTGGCAAACTGGCGAATTTCCCCCGGGAAAATGGCTTCGTAACAGATAAATACAGCGAACCTGTATTCGCCGGGAAGCGTGCCTACTGCCGCGCCTTTGCCTTTGTGAAAACCGCCGACTTCATCGGAGACGCTTTGCACCACACGGTGAATCAAGGGGAAAGGCTCGTACTCGCCGAATGGCACCAGGTGCCGCTTGTCGTAAACAAATACTTTTTGACCCTGCGGATCGACCAGCAGGGCGCTGTTGTAAGGCGCTTGTCCGATGTGGCCGGAAGGAAATTTCTCGGCTTTCCATTCAACCACGCCGGCAAGAAAGGGATGTTCGGCGCGAATGGCCAGGCGGGACGCGCGTTTGGAAAAATAATTGTCTTGCCACGAGAACGGCGCGGGAGCTTCTGGCCAGATAATCAGATCGGGGCGGTGGGCGGACGGTTCGAGGCTTAGTTGATCGAGTTCGTCCATGTCGTCCTTGTGCATGGTGAACCAGTCCGCGGGATAGGAATCAACTTCTGGAAAATTGGCTTGCACGGCACGCGCGAAGTGAGTCGCTTGAGCTTCCGGAACAAATCGTACGACGAAAAACATGACACCAAGAATTACCGCCACAGCGGCCACGATGATGCCTAAGCGTTTCTTCAGGCTCACGGTTCTGGCGGCATCCGCCCAGGCCAGCAGAGCGTTAAACGCGGCCATTACGAACGACAAGCCGTAAATTCCCGTGACCGTAGTTATTTGCAGCAACGCCGGATTCGCGGCAGCGGAATATCCCAGCAGATTCCACGGAAAACCGATTTCCGGCAGATGTGCGCGTGCGAATTCCGATGTGACCCACACAAATGGTGCTGCTATGCACGCTAGCGCCACACTTCGACGCGCGATGCGGTTCACGGTCCAGGTGAAACCGCCGGTCAGGACTCCCCAGGCCATTGCAATCAGCAGCAGAATTCCCCATCCCGCCAGCCGCGACGTGCCTCCGTGAACCGCAAGTACTTCCGCAATCCACGAAAGGGACGCGAACACAAAGGCGATGGCGTGATAAAAGCCGCAGAAGTACGCAACTCTGGGCTTCGCGCCGAGCACCATCATCAACAACAGGCCGATACTGACCCACGCATAAGCCGGAAAATACAGCCAGGTGAAGGACAGTGCGAGTCCCGCGCCAGTGATTGCGGAAATCATTAGGCGAAAGGCGGTGGGGAAATTTTTCTGAGGATCGAGACGCAGCCAGTCCGGCCAATGGGACGCGGACATCAGTGCTTGATGATCGCTTTGAAGCCCGCGGTCTCCAGGCCCTTTTTTGCGGTTTGCATGGCTTTCAGATCCGCATACGGACCAACCTGCACGCGGTAATACGTGTCACCTTGCGGAGCTTGCACGAAGGCGGGAAATTTCTTTTTGCGAAGTTCGTTGGCAACGGACACGGCGTCAGACTCGGTGCGCAACGCGACCACTTGCAGCAAGTAGGAGCCGCGCGGAATCGCGGGAGCTGTTGCCGTTGGCCGGCCGGCGGACGAGGAGGCAGATTTCGCGCTGGTGGCAATAGCCTTCGGTTGCGTGGAAGAAGATATCGCGGGCGGCGGCTTCAAATGATTGTTTGAGGAATTCTTGTCTCCAACGCGATAAAATTCCCACTCCGAACTTGGCGGCGTGGTGACATCGGTTGCGGGATCGGAATTTCCCGGAGTGCTGACGGGACTTTTGTTCGGCTTCGCGGAAGGTTCAGCCTTTAGCGGCAACAATGTGTCGTTGCCGTGCGTGCTCGATGCGCGCACCTGGGCATCCAACTGATTGCGTCCCATCACATAGCCGAGCGTGAAAAACACGCCGGAAAACAGCAGCATCAGAAAAAACAGACCGATGACGTGCCGCCCTTCCAGAACGCGTTCTCCCGCGCTGGATTTCCTGCTAGCCATTGGTTATTTCTTGACTCCGCCCAAACTCTCGACCCAGCTATTAATAATATCTATAGGCAGCGGAAACACAATCGTTGTGTTCTTCTCGACACCTATCTCGGTCAAAGTCTGCAGGTAGCGCAACTGGATGGCGGACTTCTGGGTCTCGAGGACTTTGGCGGCGTCGGCAAGTTTTTGCGAAGCTTCGAACTCGCCATCGGCGTGAATGACTTTGGCGCGGCGTTCGCGTTCGGCTTCGGCCTGGCGCGCAATGGCGCGTTGCATCTGCTCTGGGATGTCCACTTGCTTGACTTCGACTTTGGTGACCTTGATGCCCCAGGCTTCGGTGTCCTGATCGAGGATGATCTGCAATTTACCGTTCACCTTGTCGCGCTGAGAAAGAATTTCGTCGAGGTCGAATTGACCGACGACGCTGCGCAGAGTGGTCTGCGCGAGCTGCGAAGTGGCGTACTGAAAATTTGCCACTTGCGAGAGCGCCAGGTTGGCGTCGACCACTCGGAAGTAACATACGGCGTTCACTTTTACGGAAACGTTGTCGTGGGTGATGATGTCCTGCGGCGGAACGTCCATGGTCTCCAACCGCAAGCTGATACGGTAGAGCGTTTCAATGGGCCAGAAAACAAAATTTACCCCGCCGCTTTTGGCCAGCGGCACCAGTCTGCCAAGCCGCAATACCACGCCGCGTTCCCATTCTTTAATTACATACAGCGAGTTCTTGATCCAAATCAGGGCAACCAAAACTACAAACGCGATTCCCAACAATCCTATATTCATGCCATCCTCCAGCCCTTCTTTTGTTGCTCTATTTAGAAATTTTTGTGGCGCTCTGCCCGTTGGACGGCTCAACGTGCAACGTCAACCCCTGGATCTTTCGCACGTGCACGGCACTTCCCGCGGCTACATCTTGTTGGGCAACCGCGCGCCAATTCTCTCCGTGAATTCGAATCATCCCTTCGACGCCAGTATTCAGTCCAGCTGTCGCGATTCCCTGTTCGCCCAACATTTCTTCGGCGCCGGTGGCCTGTTTCCACTTGCGTGAACGCAGCACCAGCCTCATCAGAAAAACGCTGATGGCCGCGAATGGCAAGGTCACCGCGACGGCCATGCCCAGGCTGACTCCGCCCGGCGTCAGTGGCGATCGGATCAAAAAGATCGCGCCGAAAATCATGGCGACGACACCGCCGGCCAGCAGAATTCCGTGGCTAGTGTACTTCGCTTCCAGCACGAACAGCGTCACGGCAATCAAGATCAACAAGATTCCAGCGAGATTCACCGGCAATAGGTGCATGGCATAGAGCGCCAGCACTGAGCAGATTCCGCCGACGACGCCGGGCACCACCGCGCCGGGATGCGTGAATTCAGCGTACAGGCCGAGGGTGCCCAAAATCAGCAGCAGGAAAAACATGTCCGGCTCGACGATGCGCGCGAGAAACTTTTGCCGCGCCGAGAGTTCGAACGATACACGCTGATAATTTGTGAGGGCCAGGGTGGTTTTCGTGCCGTCAAAACGCGTGATGGTCTTGCCATTCAGACTGCGCAGCAGTTCTTCCGGAGTTGCCGCGACGTAATCGATTAACTTGCCGTCGAGGGATTCTGTTTCCGTAAAGGCTTTGGCGTCGGTGACCGCAGTCTCCGCAAGCTTGGCGTTGCGCCCGCGCTTTTCTGAATAGCTGCGCAGGAAAGCCATGGCGTCGTTCGTGATTTTCTTGCGCAGTGTTTCGTCCACGCCAATCGTAAATCCGCCGATGGCGATGACTGGCGAAGCAGCGCCGGTACGCGTACCCGGCGCCATGGCCGCTACGTCCGCGCTCAACAAGATAAAAAAGCCGGCGGAGGCGCCACGCGCGCCGGTCGGTCCCACATAGACGGCCACTGGCACCGACGAGCCTAAGATATGCTGGATGATGTCTTTCATGGAATCACTCAGGCCGCCGGGCGTGTCCATGGTAATCAGCACTAGCGAAGAGTTTCGGCGCGCTGCGTCCGCCAGGCCTTCGTCAATATAAGTCGCCAGGACAGGCTCGACTTCGCCGTCCAGCTTCAAATCGATCACGATGGGCTGAACGTTCTGTTGTTCAGCGTGAAGCAATCTTGCGACAGACGAGAGCAGAAAAAAGAACGCGGCAATTCCCGCGAGGATTCTGAAGTTCGAATGGCATAAAGCTGAACGCGACTTCATGGTGTTTTGGATTGCGTGTTTCCGTTCTGCAAATGCTCCTGCAACTGACGGGCTTCGCTATAGTTTGGCGCAATCTTCAGGGCCCGCGCCAGTTCTGCTTTTGCTAAGTCAGTTTTTTTTTGCTCCAGATAGATGCGGGCGAGGGTAGTGCGATCGACCGCCGAATCGCGCAATTCCAGGGCAGCTTGCAGCTCCTGAATTGCTTCGGGCCGTTTATTCTTGCGGCGGTAGACTTCGGCCATTCCGCGATGGGCGGAAGCGTCGTGCGGAGCGGTCGTCAGGGCCGCACGAAACGCCTGCTCCGCGGTATCCAGTCTTCCCGCAACCAACTCCTGACGGCCTTTGCGAACCAACGACGATGGCGAAGCGGTGGAGGCCGAAGTGGCACCCTCGCCATTCCCATTACCAGGGTCTTTCGAAGCGATCTCCAATTGCAAAGTAGCAGTGTCGAGTTCCGTGGTAATGCGTTGCAGCCTGGCAAACGTTTCCGGCTTCACCGCGGGCAACGTGTTTGGACCAAATGATTCCGCCGCAGAGTTGCGCTCCTCGTTGGCTTCGGACTTGTTTCCAGCTTTTTCCAATGCGTAGATCAGAAGCGCGCGGTCCTCGGGATTTTCCGGCTCGCGATCTGAAGCTTCACGAAAATATTTCGCCGCCGTGGTGGTATCGTTGCCGCGCAAATACATGAGGCCGAGGTTGAACGGATAATCGTCTTCGTCGGGATCAAGATCCAAGGCGCGCAACAAACTGGAAGCAGCGGCGGTGGTGTCTCCCCGGCGCGCTTGCGCCAGGGCCAGATTATTCAAAATCTCCGGCAGTTCGGCTCCGGCAACGAAGGCCTTCTTTAGACGATCCTGCAGCGAGAGAAAAACTTCTTCGGCTTTTTCCGGCTGATTGAGGAGGAGGCGGCAGACTCCGATCCGAAACGTCGCTTCGGTCGCGCGAGAATTTCCCGCAGGGACATGAGCGAGCCACGGCAAAGCGGAATCGCAATCGCGCCTGGAGAAATAAGCTTGCCCGATGGCAAACGCGGCCTCTGGCCATTCAGGTTCGAGCCGGGCGGCTTCGCGCAGTTCGCGCATGCGCGCATCGTCATCACTGGCGAGCAATCCGCGGATGTAATGTTCGAACGCATCCAGACGCAACGGGCGCTGCAGTTTTGTGAAATCGGCAAGATTGAGAGGAAAACCCTTATCGTTGGCCGCGAGCAGCTTCCAGACCAACGTTCCGTGCGATTCCATTAGAGATTCGAGCGGCCCGCTCTGTCGAATTGGAGCGGCGAGCGATGTCGGATTGACTCGCAACAAGCGTACTTCGATAGCCAGCGACTTGCCGTCGGAATTAAATTTCCCGAAGACCACGAAGTCGGCGTCCAGGTCAGCGGCAATGCGGAGCATGGTGGCGTGGCTGAATCGCGCGGTCGGCGGCATGCCATCCCGGTCGAGTTCCGTCGTACGTGCTTCGTGTGTATACGCCTGCTGGCCTGCAGCGGAAAGGCGCTGGATGGTGAGTTCTTCCAGTCCTTCGCTGAGCCAGTCGAGGCGCGGACTCGCTCCATCATTTTCGAATGGAAACACCAGAAAGATGCCCTGCGAAGAAGGAACAAGCACGGGGCGAAGACTAGCGGGCTGTTGTTCAGCGGAAACATTCCCGCAAAAAGTCAAACAAACTCCAACGCACACCGCGAAGAACGCCTTCATTGCAAACGTTTGGGACATCAAGAGAATTGTAACAGAGCGCGAATCGCAGCCTATGCGGATAGAAGCGTGGCAGTTCGCTTATGGCAACGTGGAATCAGGAGCCTTGGGTGCAAGAAGTTCCTGCGTTTCCGGAAGCTTCAGCACCGCGGAAAAGGAAGGATCAGTTTTCACGTCATTCATGGATGCGAATCCTTCTTCTTTGGCCTTGCGCAGATAAACCAAGCTGCGTTCAAAGTTGCCGGCTTCGGCAAATGATTTGGCGAGCAGGAAATAGAACCGGCCGCGATCGCTTACCGAGCGGTCCTGCAGCAACGAACCGCCATGCGAACTGTGCTCGAAGAGCTGCGGATCAAGCGCCAGCGCGTGCCGGAACGAGGCGATGGACTCCTCGTATTTCTTTTCTCCGAAATAGGCGTAACCCAGATTGCTGTACAGCACCGCCATGTCGCTGCGCAGTTTAATTGCGCGTTCATAGGCGCGAACGGCTTTGCCATATTTTTTGCGCTGGTACCAGATGGTGCCGATGTTGTTCTGGGCATCGGCGTATTTGGGATTTACCTTCACCGCTTGCTGATAAAATTTCAGCGCGCCGGACAATTCCGATTGCTGGTGCAAGGCAATGCCAAGTTTGTTCCAGTAGACCGGATTAGTTGGATTCTGATCGGCGAGCTTTTTGTAGGAAAATGCGGCTTCGCGATATTCCTTGCGGGCCATCAGGATATCCGCCAGTTCTTCTGGCGTGAGCTGTCTCGGCACGGCAGACTGGGCGGACACCTGCGCGGGCGCCTGAATCGGCGCTACATAATTCAAAGATACCGCTGTGTCGTCAGTAGTCTGTCCTGCTGAGGGAATGCTGAGGCTTACGAGGATGAGTGCTGCTGGAACCGCCATCCCAAAGTGCGTCATGGCGACTCTCCCTTCTCCGGCGGTTTCTGCTTGTCGGAGTCCTTCTTCTTACCTCCAAAGATACCAAAAACCTTCTGTAAAGGGTTCTTTTTCTTTTGTGGAGCGGCTTCTTGTCCGGGGGACACCGGCTTGCCGTCTGGACCCAGTTCCGGCGTTTCACCGCCGTTAGCCGAGGGGAAACTTCCGGTCTTCGGTAAATCGGCCGGTTGTTTTGGCGAACCGCCAAAAATGTGCGACAGGAATGAACCCGCCGAAGAAACGATGCCGTGTCCGCCATGGATTTCGCACAGTTGCGTTGGCGCCGAGCCCTGCACATAAACTTCTTCGCGCGATACCGGACAACTGGACGTAGCCAACTGCGACGATTCGGGGTCGATCATCACAGCCTGCACGCCTTGCGGCATCTCGAAATCCTTAACGTCCTTGTACGCGGGTAATAGCGTGGCCTTCTTCATGAACTCGGCCCAAATCGGGGCGGCGGTGGCTCCGCCGGCAAGGCCCAGGTCGCGATTGTCGTCAAACCCGATCCAGATCACGGTGACCAAGTTCGACGTGTATCCCGCAAACCAGCCGTCGCGCGACGTTCCGGTTTTTCCGGCCGCGGGCAAAGCGAATCCCCGCGCGCGAACCGTTGCGCCCGTTCCTTTGTTTAAAACGTCCTTCAATAAACTGGTTACCAAGAATGCCACACGTGGATCGAGCACTGCGTGCGTCTCGGGAGCGGTTTTTTCCAGCACCGTGCTGTTGGCGCTGACGATGCTATGCAGAAACTGCGGCTCGGGTCGTATACCACCCTGCCCAAAAGCCGTATAACCCGCCGCGACATCGACAGGAGTCATTTCATACGCGCCGAGCGCGACCGCCGGCGTGGCGCGAATATTGTTGCCCAGGCCCATCTGCCGCGCGATTTGCACCACGCGGCCGTATCCGATCATCTCGGCGACTTTCACGGTCGCCACGTTGAGCGAGTTGGTTAGCGCTTCGCGTACCGTCACGTGGCCCATGAACTTTTCGCCGTAATTATTGGGCGTGTACTCCTGCCCGTCGAATTCGAAGGTTGTCGGTTCGTCGTCCACAGGCGTTGAAGGAGTGACAATGGGCTGCACGCCGTCCACTGCGTTGTCGAATGCCGCAGCATAAACGAAGGGCTTGAACACTGATCCCGGCTGGCGGTGAGCGATCGCATGATTCAGCTGACTTTGTCCATAGTCGCGTCCGCCAATCAGGGCCTTGATTTCTCCAGTGCGCGGATCGAGTGAAACCAGCGCGATCTGCACCTGCGGAATCGATTCTTTTTTACCTTTTTTCGCGTTTTCTCGTTTCCACTTGGCGTACTTCTTTTCCAGCAGCAGGTCCACATTCTTCGCGCCGCTTTCAACCGCCGCGGACGCCACGCGTTGCAACTCCGGGTCCAGTGTGGTGTACACGCGGTAATTCTGGCTCAGCAGGTCGTTCTCCGAATATTTGTCCAGCAGATGGTCCTTTATCATGTCCACGAAGTACGGCGCTTCGCTGGAGGTCGCCGAGGTGTGCACGATTTTCAGCGGCTCACGCTTGGCCTGCTGCTCGTCCTCCGCGGTAATGTATTTGTTCTCCACCATTTGGGGGAGCACGCGGTCGCGCGATTGCAATCCGCGCTCGGGATGGCGGTCGGCCGAGGAATAGTAGTTTGGAGCACGGATGATGCCCGCTAAAAACGCGCATTCTCCCAACGATAATTGGCGCAGATCTTTGCCGAAATAGACCACGCTGGCCTGCGCAAATCCTCTGACGCCAAAACTGCCGCGATTTCCCAAATACACTTCATTGGCATACATTTCAAAAATTCGCTGCTTCGAATAGCGCTGCTCCAGCTCGAAGCTCAACATGGCTTCCGCGACCTTTCGCCGCCAGTTGCGATCGGTGCTCAAGAAATAGGTACGCGCCACTTGCATTGTAATCGTGCTGGCACCTTGCAGGTGTGTGCCATGGCGCAGGTCATTCCACGCCGCGCCAAAGATGCGGATGAAATCGAAACCTGGATGTTCGAAGAAGCGTTTATCTTCCGCGGAGAGGATGGCGTTAACAAGATTGGGCGGCAAATCGTCGTAACGAACTGCGCGCCGCTTTTCCCTGGCACTGTCAAAAAGGTTGGTAATCAATTCCGGTTCGATTTCCGCCGAAGCCATCACGGTTCCACCACCGAGCGGACGAATTGCCCGGATGGTTTTCCCGCCGAATTGAATGGTCAGAGCATTACCGCCGGCAAAATAGGAAAGCTTCGAAGGCCGGATGTCCACTACACTGCCGTTGGCCGTATATTGGCCGAGAGCCGCATCATCCGCCTCAGGACGATAGCCGACCCGTTGCAGATAGGTCGTCAATTCACTGGCTGTGAAAAACTCACCAGGCGATATTTCTTCAGGCGCGGAGAAAATCTGAGTGGTGTTTTGCAGAATATTGCCGGAGAGCCGGGCATCAATCATGTGCCCATACTTTACGTAGTAATACCCAAAGACACTGGCCGCGATCACAAAACAACCGAATACCGAGCCGAGCAGAATCAGTCCGTAGCGCGACGTCCAGAATCCTTTTTGTATGCGGATGCGCAAGGCTTTAAGTGTCTCTTATTATCCCTATATGGGATAGATGCAGATTCCTATGAAAAAGACGGCCAGACAGCCACCAGTCCGTCAGGTCAGGGATTTGTTTTCGCTGGTTGGCGTGAAATGCAAATCCACATGATAAAAAAGGAGATCGACCGGCACGGTGTAGTCCACCGTAATAGCCACCTTGCTGCTGGAAGCAATGACTTTGATATTGTCGCGCGTGGCCGGTATATCCAGGTCTTGAATGGTCTTGAAGACGCTTTCGCGGATCTGCTCTTCGGTCTTACGCTCCACTACTCCAAATCTCGCGATTTCCTGGATTTTATCGTTCAGCTGGTATTCCGCGGAATACGGGGGAACCAGCTTGAAGCCGGCATAAATTCCGAAAATCAAAATGGCCGTAACAATCAGCGCCTTGAGCTTGCCCGCGCCGCGCTGCGACCGAAATTCGCCGTTACCGTGGTGGATCGGAGACAATTTCTCGCTCCTGCAGTTTCTTTTTTGCTGTTTCGCCCTGCAATCCGAAGTTAGCACTGTGGATTCCGGGTGTCGATACTTCTGCCGCGCGGTGTTTCTTGGAACTAACCCCGGCAATGCAACAGTTCCCGCGGATTTTTTGGGCCAATGGAGGTTAGTAAGCTCGTGCGAAGATGGCTCGCTCTTTGGCCGGCTGCCCGCAATAGATGCACTTCCCGCTCGCTGCAGCGCCGCCGCTTCCCAAAACATCGTCCTGATTCACTGGAATACAGCGCATGGTTGCGCGAGTTTCTTCTTTGATTTTTTCTTCGCACTCACCGGCGCCACACCAGCCAGCGAACGCAAATCCGGTTTCCACCGCGGTTTTAAATTCGTCATAAGTGGCCGTGGCATGGGTATTCGAGCGCCGGAAGGCCAGGGCTTTGTCGTACATGGACTGGTGGATTTCGCCGAGCAATTTTTCAACCGTGGCTGCTACGTCCGCCAGCGACACTGAAATTTTGCCTTCTCTTCCTGGACGATCCCGCCGTGCCAGCACTGCCGCTTGCTTGGCCACATCCTTGGGGCCCAGCTCGACGCGGACCGGTACGCCGCGCATTTCCCATTCATTAAATTTCCAGCCCGGGCTTTGGCCTTCGCGTTCATCCAGGGTCACGCGAATTTTGGCTTTCGCCAGCTGCGCTTTCAGATCTTTCGCTACTCCCAATACCGCGGTCTTTTCTTCGTCGTTCTTGAAGATCGGCACGATGACCACTTGATAGGGAGCAAGTTTCGGCGGCAGCACCAGTCCTTGATCATCGCCGTGCACCATGATGATGGCGCCGATGAAGCGCGTGGAAAGTCCCCAGGAGGTCGTCCAGCAATGCTGCTGCGCTCCGGTTTGATCGAGATATTTCACTTCAAATGCTTGGGCAAAATTTTGCCCCAGGTAGTGCGACGTACCTGCTTGCAACGCCTTTCCGTCGCCCATCATGGCTTCGATCGAATACGTAGTGTCCGCGCCGGCAAACTTTTCGGCGTCGGATTTCGCGCCGGGAATCACCGGAATGGCCGCTTCGTTTACGGCAAAATCAGTGTAGGTGTCCAGCATCTGGCGCGTTTCGTCCATCGCCTCCTGCTGCGTGGCGTGCGCGGTGTGCCCTTCCTGCCAGTAAAATTCCAGCGTGCGCAAGAATAATTTCGTGCGCAGTTCCCAGCGCACCACGGAATTCCACTGGTTCATGAGCACCGGCAAATCGCGGTAGGACTGAATCCATTTCGACCACATGTGGCCGATGATGGTTTCGGATGTCGGCCGCAGAACCAGCGGCTCGGCCAGTTCTTCGCCGCCGCCAATGGTGACTACCGCAAGCTCCGGCGAAAATCCCTCGACGTGATGCTTTTCTTTTTCAATAAAACTTTTCGGGATGAGCAGAGGGAACGCCACGTTCTGGTGGCCTGTCGCTTTGAATCGCGAGTCCAACGCCTGCTGAATGTTTTCCCACAAAGCCCAGCCGTACGGCCGCACGACCATGCAGCCGCGTACCGGCGCGTAGTCCGCCAATTGCGCTCTCAAAACCAGCTGGTTGTACCATTCGGAGAAGTCTTGTGCCCGTATCGGAAGTTTTTCTTCAGCCATGCGGTGCTCTATGGTCCCTCACAAAAAATGTGCTGCTGCGACGAAAAAGCGTAACGGACGTTCCGCGCACTGTCAACGAACGCTAACCTAGAGCTACTCTTTTTGTGACGTGAAACTTTGCATTTCACCGCTGTCAAGGTAGCATCCTTCGCCAAGGCTGCCGCTTTGACTGACGCGCAAACAAAATCTTCGTCCGTGAGCGCTCCTATGCGCACCATCGGATTTCTTCCGCTGCTGGCGATTTTCTATGGCTACACCGCTGGTGGGCCGTTCGGCTATGAAGAAATTTTTTCCAAATCCGGTCCAGGAATGGCTCTGGTTTTTCTTACTTTTGTGCCGCTCTTCTGGAGCATTCCCATGTCCTACGCCTCCGCGGAGTTGAACAGCATTCTGCCTGTTCAGGGCGGATTCTATCGCTGGACGCGGGCCGCTTTTGGAGATTTCTGGGGATTTCAGTGTGGCTGGTGGAACTGGACCGGAACATTTTTATTGAACAGCCTGTACGGCGTACTGGTCATGGATTATCTCGTGCATTACTTCCCCTGGCTCACCGGAAACGCCAAGTGGGCAGGCGCTTGCCTGGTGCTTTGCCTGCTTTCGTATTTAAACATCCGTGGGATACAAATTTCCGGCTGGGTTTCCGAGGCAATGCTGATCGTCGTTCTGATTCCCGTGGTATGGCTGTGCGGCGTGTCGCTGTTTCACTGGCACTACAATCCGGTCCTTCCGTGGACGCCGCCGGGAAAACCATTTGGCGCAATCTTCGGAGTGGGACTGGCACTGGCCATGTGGAACTACGCCGGGTACGAACAACTTTCCAGCGTCGCCGCCGAAATGGAAAATCCGCAGAAAACTTTTCCACGCATTCTGCTGTGGAACACGCCGATGAACATTCTCACTTACATTCTGCCGGCTTCACTGGCTATCGCGGTGCTCGGCAACTGGCAGGAATGGCAGACCGGCTACATCGTGGAAGCGTCGCGCAGAATCGGAGGCGAAGCACTGGGCATCGCGATGCTTGTCGCTTCCATCATCGGCACGGCTTCGCTTTCGAACAGCACCATCCTTTACACCACGCGCATTCCCGCCGCCATGTCGCAAGATGGCTATCTGCCGACGTGGCTCGGCAAAATACATCCCCGCTTTGCAACGCCAGCGCGCGCGATCAGTGTCTCGTTGCTGGTTTATTGTCTGCTTGCAAAATTCCCTGTCGCGGACCTCGTCAACATTTATATCTGGGGTCGTATCGCCACTTCCATGCTCACACTTCTTGCTGTTTGGGGCATGCGCCGAAAACTTCCCAGCGCAGCGCACCAGTTTCGCGTTCCCGGAGGCACCTTTGGCCTGGCTTGCGCGATCCTGTTCCCTGCAATTCTGTGCGGAGTAAAAATCTACTACAGCGAGCCTTTCGTATGGCGGTGGGCGCCCTGGCTACTGGCATCTGGCCCGGTGGCTTATGCAATTCTGCGCTGGGGATTTGGTTTGAAACCTGACCCTGTGGCTTTTTCTGTGGAGATCACGCAATGAATTCTTTTTCTCGTCGAGCTTTTCTGAAACGCAGTTCGGTCGCAGCTCTAACTCCGGCACTACTCAGTCCCGTGGCCGACATTGCCAGTTGGCTGGGCCAAAACGGCGGACCTTCCGTGCGCTTCCCCGCTCAACCGCGGGAGCGCATTTCCGTTTCTTCCTATCCCTTCCGCGAATTCGTTGCCGGACAGCATGGCGACAAATCCGTCGCTGCATCCAAGATGCCGCTGAAGGATTTCGCGGCGCATGTCGTCGAGAAATTCCACATCCGGAAAATCGAACCGTGGAGCGAGCATTTTCTCTCGCTTGAGCCGGGCTATCTGGACGAAATCCGCAATGCCGCCAGTAAGGCCGGTAGTTCCTTCGCGGACATTGCCGCAGACGGCGAAAACAGCATTTATTCCAATGCTGCCGGCGAACGCGACCGGGCCATTGGATTCGGCAAGACGTGGATTGACGTTGCGGCGCGCCTCGGGTCGCCGAGCGTTCGCATCAATATCGCCGCCGCGAAAAACGCCAAGCCCGAGGTCGCGCGCGTGGCGGAGGGACTCAAGCCCATAGCCGAGTATGCAGCTTCCAAAAATATCGCCGTGCATCTGGAAAATGACAATCCCGTCAGCGAAAATCCGCTCTTCGTGGTCAGTGTGCTCGATCGCGTCAACAGCCTGTGGTTGCACGCGCTTCCCGATTTCGGCAATAGTCTCGCCGCGCTTCCAGCGGAAGAAGCCTATCGCGGACTGGATCAAATGTTTGCGCACGCTTACGCCATCTCGCATGTCAAGGACGCAACCACCACTCCCGCGAATGTCGTGGTGCCGGTGGATCTCGCCAGGATTTTCGCGCTCGCGAAAAAACACAACTACAAAGGCATATTCTCGATGGAATTTGAAGCGGAAGGCGATCCTTACGCAGGCACTCTAAAACTGATCGCGGCTACTATAAAAAATCTTTCCTGAATTTGTTGTGGGATTGCCCAGGCTGGAAGGAAAAGCGCGTCACTTCCAGTCGTCCGGCGGAAATTCCAGCCTCCAGAACTTTGCATCAGGCCGCAGGAACTCCACGCCCACCTCGCTCTTACCCTCGTGTTTTTCCTGCACCCGCACCACGCGACATTCCTTATCCTCTGCCACGGCGCGGTTTCGCACAAAAATTCGCGCGCCCGGTTTCACTTTCATCGCCAAAGAAATCAGCGCGCCGTGCGCGTTTACCACCAGCGTTGTCGTGTCTTCGGTGATCGCGCTGTCGCCAGCTGGAGTCCAGCGAACCTGGATCGCCAGGCGCAACATCACGCGCCTGCTGCGCCGCATCTCGATTGCGTCGGTGACTTGGTCGTTCATGAGCCGTATTTTGCCGGGGATTTCATCATAGGATGATTGAGCTCCTCGCAGCTTGCAATTTTTGCCATTTCTGCGCGCGATTTCCTTCTTCGTACTATTTACATGTCCGCCGCACCGCGCTAACGTCCGGCTTTCGGCATGTTCCCTCCCCAGCCCAACCATTTGGGCAGCCGCAAGGAGCGTTTTCATGGCCCCGCGAGCCTCTCGCAAGAAATCGCAAGATCCGCGGCATTCGGGCACCGAGTATCAGCATCCGCTGCGCATTGTGCCGCTTCACACTGCTCCGCGGATCGTCTCCGCCACGCACCCGGAACTCACCTACCGCAACGGCCCACTGCTGACGAATGCAGAGGTCTTCACACTTTTTTGGGGTAGCGCGTGGCAGGCGGCCGCCAACTCTCCGCTCATAACGCACATGAACGATTTTTTTGATTTCGTTCTGACCAGCAAACTGCTGGACCAACTCGCAGAGTACAACGTGCCCGGCAAATCCATCGGGCATGGCAAACGCACGGGCACAACGGTACTCACAAGTTCCGAACCCGGCAAGACCGTCACCGATGCCGCCATCCAAAAAATGTTGCAAAGCGAAATTACCGCCGGAACGCTACCCGGCAAGACCGCTAATTCGCTCTATTTCGTTTTTCTTCCGCCCGGCACGCAAGTCGATCAAGGCGGCTCCAAATCCTGTACCAGTTTTTGCGGCTATCACGACTCTACAGCCGACAATATTTTCTATGCCGTGATGCCCTACCCCGGCTGCGCCGGTTGCGAGGGCGGACTGGCGGTCCCCGACGCGCTCACTTCTACTTCCTCGCACGAACTTTGCGAAGCCATCACCGATCCGGTTCCCGGCACAGGCTGGTATGACGACGCAAACGGAGAAATCGGCGATGTCTGCGCGTGGAAAACCAAGACGCTCGGCAGCTATGTCGTGCAATTGGAATGGTCTAATTCCGCTGATGCCTGCGTCTAAGAAGCTCATTCAGCTCCTGTAATAAGTTGGACAAACAACGCGCCGTTCGCTCCATTCGGACGCGGCGCAACTGTTACGCTAATTGAGCCGGCCACCAAGCATTTCAGCGAACCGCGAAGACGTGCGGCACTGCCGCTGCGCCGGTCAACGGAGCGAACCTGTGCGTACAGCTCTCTCGCAAGCATCGCTAAGGCTTTTAAGTTTTCTAATGCCTCTCGCATTCCTGGCCAGCTCTGCCGCGGGCCAATCCTCAGCGCCCGCGACCGCGGTAGCCAGTGCGCCGAGCGTTCAGCACAGTACCAAAGCCGTTAATTACCGGCGCGCTGGCAGCACTCTTAAAATTTCATTCAGCGGAACGCCGCTGCTTCAGGCCGCTTCCGGCGAAGCTGAAGTGAAAAACAAAGGCAACCGCATCGAAATCTCGGCAAAATTCAGCAACCTGGAAGACGCGACCAAGTTCGGCCTGGAATATCTTACTTATGTTCTGTGGGCGGTTTCTCCGCAAGGCCGCGCGGAAAATCTGGGTGAACTGACGCTTAAGAGCGGCAACGGCGAAGTAAAAGCCATCACCGATATGCAGACCTTCGGCATGATTGTCACCGCAGAGCCATATTTCGCAGTAACGCAACCCGGCGACACGGTCGTTCTGGAAAACGCCGATACCGGGGGCGAAAGTATTGAAGCGCGTTATGAGCTGCTGGCTCGCGGCGTGTATTCCTCTTCCAACACCAAAATCGAAAACGCTATCTTTGGAATCGACCGCAAAACTCCGCTGGAACTTTTCCAGGCACGCAACGCTGTGCGCATCGCCAGGAACGCTTCGGCGGAGAAATATGCCGCCGCCTCGATAGGTAAAGCGGCGCTGCAGCTGCAAGCTGCCGAGGATGCCTATCGCCAAAAACGTGATCGCAAATCGGTGGAAGCTGCGGCTCGGGACGCCACGCAAACCGCGGAAGAATCTCGTGTGATCGCGGTGAAGGCCAAACAGGAAGAGGAAACGCAAGCCAAGGCCACCGCTGAAAAACGTGCCGCCGAAGAGCGCGAAGCAAAAGCCCGCGCCGACGCTGACTCTGAAGTGAAGCGCCGGCAGGAGGCCGACCAGGCACGCGAACAAGCAGTCGCCGCACAGGCCGAAGCCGAACGCTTGCAACAAGAAGCACAAAAGGCCGCGTCCGAAGCCGCTGCCGCGAAAGCAGAAGCGGAAAAAGCTCGCGCCGCCGCTCTAGCTGATCAGCAAGCCGCGGTCGAGCAACGCCAGACAGCGGAAGCAGACGCCGAAAAAGCGCGCCAAGCTGCCGCCAGAGCTGAATCCGAAAAAGCCGATCTGCGCGTGCAACTTCTAGGTCAGCTCAATTCCATTTTGCAGACGCGTGACTCCGCGCGCGGCCTCATCGTCAACATGTCAGATGTGCTCTTCGACACTGGCAGCTCCACGCTAAAAGCCGGTGCTCGCGAAAAGCTCGCAAAAATTTCCGGTATTTTGTTGGCGCATCCCGGTCTCACGCTGCAGATCGAAGGCCATACTGACAGCGTCGGCTCCGATGCTTTCAACCAGCAGCTCTCCGAACGGCGCTCCGACAGTGTGCGTGATTTTCTCGCAGAGCAGGGCGTCGCGCCTTCTTCGATGAGCGCTCACGGTTTCGGCAAAACACAACCCGTCGCATCGAACGACAATGCCGAAGGCCGCCAGCGCAATCGCCGCGTCGAACTGGTCGTCAATGGCGACGCTATCGGCAAGTCCGCGGCGATCGCCTCCGCTACTCCCACTCCGTAATTTATCGCGGAGAACACGGACCGAGGCTGAATTCGCGCGGTTGCGCAACGGCAATCGAAAGGCGGCAGCTGGCTGCCGCACTGCAAAAGCGCCCGCCGCGGACGGCGTCCGCTACAAAACCCTCATTCGCGATTACGCTAAACCTTCCTACGGCAATCCAAACGTGAATAGGGCTGTCCCTGCCGCCACCGCGACATATTGCTTGCCATCAACCGCGTAGGTCATCGGTGACGAATACACTGACGCGCCGCACTGAAAATGCCACAGTAGTTTACCGCTCGCTGCATCCAAAGCAATGAAATTTCCTTCCGCGTCGCCGGTAAACACGACCCCGCCGGCCGTTGACAGCACTCCCGACCAGGTCGGCGATGGATGCTTCCACTCCCATTTGATTTTTCCTGTGTCCGGATCGATCGCGCGCAACGCTCCATAAAACGGCGCGGCGTCGTCATTCGGGAAATATGCTGATCCGTAATAAGCATGACCTGCTTCGTACGGCTGCGGCGCGGTGGAAAACACGTCGCACTGCTCTCTCGCCGTCACGTAAAACAATTTCGTCTGCGGATCGTATGTCGGCGACATCCAGTTGGTCGCTCCTGCGGCTCCAGGACACACTCGATTTCCTTCCGGCGTTGGCGAGCTTTCTTTCGCCGGCACCGGCCGGCCACTGGCGTCCTTCTCCTTCGACCAGGAAACCTTTGCGTACGATTCGGCGCGAACAAGTTTTCCATTTGTTCGGTCGATCACGTAAAAAAATCCGTTGCGATTCGCCTGTAAAATCAGTTTCTTATCCTTATCATTGACCATCACCGGCACTTGCGTCGCGTCGTAGTCATGCTCATCGTGCTGCGTAAACTGAAAATGCCATTTCAGTTTTCCGGTATCCGGATCGAGCGCCAGCAGCGAATTCGAATACAAGTTATCTCCGGCGCGTCCTTCGCCACGATTCGAAGGCGAAGGATTTCCCGTGGTCCAGAACGTGGTATTCGTCTCGACGTCGTACCCTCCGGTAATCCACGCTGGCGACCCACCGATTTTCCACGATTCACCTTCCCAGGTGTCACTGCCCGGCTCGCCCGGCGCAGGCACCGTATAGAAGCGCCATTTCCCCTCGCCGCTATTCGCGTCGTAAGCATCAATAAATCCACGAATGCCATATTCGCCGCCGGAAATTCCAACCAGCACCAGATTCTTGATCACCAGCGGCGCCAGCGTGAAGCTGTATCCTTTCGTATAATCCACCGCCGTAACATCCCAGATTACATTTCCAGTTTTCGTGTCGAGAGCGATCACGTGCGAGTCGAGCGTTCCCATAAAAACTTTGTCGCCCAAAATCGCGAGGCCACGATTCACCCTTCCGCAGCACGGACGAATATCCGCAGGCAGCGCTCTTTGGTATTGCCAGATCGGCCGCCCGGTTCGCGCATCCAGCGCGAACGCGCGATCATCTTGCCCGGTTCCGTACATAATTCCATCTACTACTAGCGGCGTGGTTTCAAATTTTCCGCCAGCCATGGTTTGATAAGCCCACTTCGGCACCAGCTTTTCCGCATTTCCAATTTTAATTTCCTGCAGCGAAGAAAATCTGCGGCCCGCGTAATCTCCCGAATACATCAGCCAGTTCTGTGGCTCCTGCCCCGCGTTCAACAACCTCTGCGATGTGACCTGCGCGCCTGCTGCCGCGGCAAAGATAGTGAGCAAGCTCAAACCAACAATTAGTTTGCCTTTCACTTCGCACCTCCCGCCGCACTGCTCACCAGAAACGCCAGCAAGTCCTGCAAGTCTTTTTCCGGCAAAGTCTTCTCGTCGTACGCTGGCATCAACGACTGGCGCGACTTCTTCCATGACTTCAGCGATGTCTTGTCCAATGAATGTACTGTTTCGCGCATATCCACAAATTGAATCGTGAAACTATCCTCATTCAGCAGCGTTCCTCTATAAGTCGCCCCGTCGCTTGTCACTACGTCCACCGTTTCATACTCCACCGAAAACTCCTTCATGGCCTCAGTAAGTCCCTGCGCCAGTCTGCGGCTCGGATTTCTCATCGACTCCACCAGGTATTCCGTCGAACGCGCCGTTCCCGCCCCCGTCAAATCGGGACCAACCCTTCCACCTTTTCCCGCGAACATATGGCACATCGCGCAACCCACGTTTCCAAAAAACAATTCGCGGCCATGTTTGGTATCACCATTCACCGTCGCCGGCTTCTTCTCGACGCTTCGTATGTAGGTCACCACCTGCCAGATTTCTTCCTCGGTCATTCCCACGCCTTGCTGCGTCGCTCCGTTCGGTGGCATCGCCGTTCCCGGCACTCCGTTGTTGATGGTATTGAAAATTTCCGTGTCCGAATCGCCATGCTTTTTCGGAGTCCGAGTCAAATCCGGCCCGCGTCCTCCTCCCCGAGCACCCAGCCCATGGCAAAATGCACAATTCGCGCGAAACTCGAACTCTCCCAGCTTCGCCACCTTGGCGTCACCCGCATAAGGATTCTTCCCCTGCGCGCGGAGCGGTAGCGCCACAGCTGATCCCATTGCCAGCGTCATCGCCGCAAGGGGAACCAACGTTCTTTTCAGTTGAAGTTTCATCGCGACGTATCTCCTCGGCAGCAGTCAGTCCCGTTTGGAGACGACCGCGAATTTCCTGAATCAACAGGCCGCATTGCGCAGAAACTATACCATTGGGTCTCGGACAGGAATTCATCGTTGCAAAAATCTCACGACGGCAGCACGCCGTGCCATAGTCCCCACAGCACGAAATTTATTCCCGCTCGGTGCCAAATTTCGCTTACCAGCATAGTCATCAGGATGTTGCCGTACACCCGGGACGGCTTCACTCGCGATCCGCCCAGCGGGATGAACACATAATCCGTCAGCCATGAAGTCAGCGAAATGTGCCAGTGCCGCCAGAACATGGTGATGTTGGTCTGCAAATACGGCCAGTCAAAATTCTCTGGAATCGGAATACCGAACAGCCGCGCCGAGCCAATTGCGATGTCCGAGTACGCCGAAAAATCCGTGTAGATCTTGATTCCATAGGCCAGCAGCCACACCAGCAACATTGCGCGGTTCGCCACTGCCAGGTCCGCATGATTCAAGTGGTTCGTGTAAGCCGTAAGCGCATCCGCGATAGCAAACTTTTTCGCCAGGCCAGCCAGAATGCGTGTCACACCGCGATGCCAGTCATTCGGCCACTGAGAAGGCTCAGTGCGCAGCTTGGGCAGAAATTGCTGGCAGCGCTTGATCGGCCCCGCCACTATCGTCGGAAGAAATAAAATGAATGCCAGATACTCGCCGACGCTCCCGGACTCGGTCTTGCTCTTGTAACGGTCCGTCGCGTAGTGGATGAATTCGAACGTGAAGAATGAAATTCCCAGCGGCAAGAACGCGTGCGCCCAATAGTGTTGCTCCGGTGCGCGAAACCACACCAGCCCGGCAAAAAAGTCCCAATACTTAAAAATGAACAGCGGACGATCGCCTGCGCTACTCCCACCGAGCAGAACCCGATTTTGGCCGGTAAAACCGGCTGGTGATGGATTCCCATAGAAAATTCCAAGACACGCCGCAGGAATAATTCCGCCTAACTCTGTGTAGGAAAAATAAAGGAAGAAGCTGCTGCCACCGGCAACAATCACACATGGCCGCTATCGCAGCTGGCTCAAACGAAATACAATTGCGCTGGGAACAAGAAAGAAAAGGTAGTAAGCCCAAGTATTAAAAATCATCCGGCTTCAGTCGGCACGTTACGCGGGCGATTCGCGCATCCTTCTACGCGAGGCTCAGACTCTATCCCAGCCAACACGCCAATGCAATTTGCCAGATTGTCCGGGGCCGCATGCCGGATGCTAGCTTCGTGAAGCGCTTCTTCTCTGTTCCCCGCGACTATTCCTCGTGATCCAGTGGCTTCCCGTCCGCACCCACCTGCACTTCCGATTTCTTGCCTTCCGTGTCCACCTGCGCTTCGTACGCTACTAGCCTGTCTTTCTTGGTGATTGATTCGACTTTCGTGATTCGTCCCTTGCCGGCCATGGCCTGCAAACCAATTCTTGCTTCGGTCGGAAGCGCTTGCAGCGCCACCTGCTCTTCCACCTCGATCACCGCTCCGCTTTCGTCGAGCTCCAGATCCTTAGTGTGCCCATTCACGGTCATCTGCACTTCATAAGTGGTCTTGCCTTTTTCCATCTCTTTGCTGAATCCGCGGATTGTCGCTCCCTTGCTTTGCGCAGCGACGGTTTTTTCCACCGCGGGCGGCAAATCCGGCCGCTCGATTTTCTTCTCCTGTGCCATCGCGCTTCCCAGAACTGCCAAGCACCCGGTCAACACAATGATCGTGTATTTCATCTCCGCTCCTTTTTCGCGGACTCCCACATCCGCCGTACGCGCCAGCCTATAGTTTCACATCTAAACACACCATTAACATCGACGATCGGAATCTATCGCAGCGAAGGCGAGAAGTCAGTCAGCGACATGAAGGTTGAATCAACTTTTTCCACAATTTTCCCGTTCGATTCGGAAGCCTTCTGCACCGATTGCCATTCCGGATCCGCGCTGAATGCTTTCCAGTTCGCGGCCGCTACCTCGCGGCTGGGATGCGCCAGAATGTATATGAGGGTGTTCGACTTCTGCGGTTCGTCCATCGGCAACCAGTACGCAACGACCTTCATGCCATGTTTTTCAAAAATCTTCGTGGTGTGTTCGCGGAATCTCTTCAACAAATCCGGCAGCTTGCCTTCGTAACAATGATAGACGCGGAGTTCATAAACTGCATCCGACTCCGCTGCGTGAGTGTCGAATGGTTTTTTGTCTGTCGCCAACAGGTTCGCGGCCGGAAGCAGCGCCGCGGCGGAAATGGATTGAATCAGTATGCGTCGTTTCATGGCCGCATCATAACAAAAAGAGATAAATCATTGAATCAGCAAAATGCGCGGGGGCAAGTTGCGAATCGTGATTTTCGGTTCCTCGGGAATGGTTGGGCAAGGCGCGTTGCGCGAATGTTTGGGTGACCGGGAAGTCGGGCAGGTGCTGTCGGTGGTCCGCGCGCCAAGCGGAAACGCTCACGAAAAGCTCCACGAAATCGTGCACAACAATTTTCTCGATTTCACTCCGATCGAAAACGAGCTGGCCGGACTGGACGGTTGCCTCTATTGCCTGGGCGTTACGTCCACCGGAACCAGCGAAGAGAGCTACGCACGCATCACCCACGAATTTACCATCGCCGCGGCAACAACGCTCCTGAAGCTAAATCCGGGAATGTCTTTCGTCTTCGTTTCCGGCACCGGAGCCGACAGCACCGAGAGCGGTAGCACCATGTGGGCGCGCGTCAAAGGCAAAACCGAAAATGCGCTGCTGGCCATGCCCTTCCGTTCAATCCACGTGTTCCGCCCGGCCATGATTCAGCCACTCAATGGCATTAAGTCCAAAACAGCGAGTTATCGCATCATATATGCTTTGGTGGCGCCATTCCTGAGCGCCGCCAGGCACTTTTGGCCGAACTATATTTCGACTACGCAAGAACTGGGCAAAGCACTGCTCGCCGCCGCTAAACGCGGTACCGGGAAACGCATCGTCGAGGCTGGGCAGATTCGAGAACTCTTAGAGCGTGTAACAAAACCCTCTCAAGACCTGCAAGCCACCCGTGAAGCCCGGTGCGCCGCGGTTAACTTCCGGCCGATCATTCATCAAGAATCGTCGACGCGAGTTTCCGGAATATGTCAAACTATCGAAATGTGACAGCTAACTCATCCGCCCACATTGACTTACCCCACCTGTGGCCGTAGGATTTCAGCCCAATGATCGGCCAGTCAATTTCGCACTACCGCGTCCTCGAAAAGGTAGGAGGCGGTGGTCATGGTGTGGTGTACAAGGCCGAGGACCTGAAGCTCCACCGTTTCGTTGCTCTGAAGTTCCTGCCCGATGAAATGGCTAAGGATCCCGAAGCCCTTAGTCGCTTTCAAGGCGAAGCACAGGCGGCATCTGCTCTGAACCACCCGAACATCTGCACGATTTACGACGTTGACGAATGCGAGGGCAAGCCCTTTATCGCGATGGAGTTACTGGAAGGCCAGACGCTACGGGAATGGATTGCCCACGGCGGACGGGCCCTTCCAAGGCGGCCCTTACACGGGCCGTTTGCGACTGACCAGTTGTTCGCCCTCGCGATCCAGATTGCCGACGCATTGGACGCGGCGCACCGAGAGAGCATTATCCATCGCGACATCAAGCCGGCGAACATCTTCGTTACGACGCGGGGGCAGGCGAAGATTCTGGATTTTGGCTTGGCTAAGCTACTGTCGGCCGGGTGGCTGGCGACGGGAGAAATATCACCAGAGGCTGCAGCGGCACCGACTTGGATTGGGGAGTCGAACCTTACCAGCCCCGGCATGGCCGTGGGCACGGCAGCCTACATGTCTCCCGAGCAGGCGCGGGGCCAAGAACTCGACGCCCGGACCGACTTGTTCTCTTTCGGCGCTGTGCTATATGAGATGGCCACGGGCCGCCAAGCGTTCGTCGGCAACACTACTGCTTCCCTTTTTGACGCCCTTCTCCACGAAGCACCGACTTCGCCGGTTCGTCTGAATCCCGAACTACCCGCCGAATTGGAACGGATCCTCAGCAAGGCGCTGGAGAAAGACCGGGAGTTGCGTTACCAGGTTGCTTCCGAAATGCGCGCCGATCTCAGACGTCTGAAACGGGACACGGAAATTGTGCGTGCGGTCACGGCTGGGGCGCCGACAGTCGACCGGGCGGCTGCACCGCAGGCCACGGGGACTCTCCCTGCTGTACCGGTACAAAAGTTGCGATGGGTAGAAGTCCTTGCTGGTGCAGTGGGAGCAGTTCTGATATTGGCTGTGGTCGGGTGGTACTTCTGGGGCCACATGGAGTGGCGGCGGCCTGAACTGAAGCAGTTTCAACTCACTAGCAATTCCTTTGAATCACCGGCGACGACGGCTGCTGCCATCTCGCCAGATGGTAAGTACATTGCCTACGCCGACGAGACCGGCCTCAACTTGCGACTTATCGGGACGGGAAAGACGCACGTTTTGTCCACTTCAGCCGGCTCCAGGATATCCAGGCTTTCTTGGTTTCCTGAGGGAACCACGTTACTTGCGAGTGGTGCGGATGCGAAAGACAATGTGTCCAGCATTTGGTCCATCTCCATCCTGGGCGGTGCGCCGCGCCGGCTTCGCGAGGATGCTGGAGGGGCGTCCGCTTCGCCGGACGGATCCCGCATCGCGTTTACAAGCGGCAACGGCAAAGAAATCTGGTTAATGGGTGCAAATGGAGAGGAACCGCAGCCAATTGTTGCCGGCGCTGAAGGAGACAGTTTTCAATGGCCACTGTGGTTTGCCGACGGGCAGCGTGTTGCGTACGCGAGAGGCCATTCCGTCGCAGGCGAGTTGGCCTTCACGATCGAATCGCACGGCGTGAAAACGGGCCAGGCCACCACCATTTTTTCCGACTCGAGGTTCACAAGCGGTTGTCTGCTGCCGGACGGACGCATGATCTATTCTGTGTCCGAACCACCACCGAAGCAAAATGACGCCAATTTATGGGAGATCAGAATTGATGCCCGGACCGGGCAAGCCGCAAGTCATCCTCGAAGAATCACCAACTGGGCTGGTTTTACCCTTTCCGGTCTCAGCGTAGCGGCAGACGGCAGTCGTCTCGCTTTCTTGAAGGGAACCTCTCAGGCTGACGTCTATGTGGGAGAGCTTGAAAAAAACGGAGCGCGGCTGAAGATGCCACGGCGCTTGACCCCCGATGATCGGAATGATTTCCCCACTGCCTGGACGCCTGACAGCCGGGCGGTGTTATTTTTTTCGGATCGGAATGGCAAGTGGGACATCTTCAAACAGGCCTTGGACAAGCGCACTGCCGAAACCATCGTTGAGGGAACGCAGAATTATGTCTTGCCTCGCGTGAGCGCGGATGGCGCTTCGATCTTCTACCACGCGTCCCTCAAGAGCGAGTTGTTTAGCTGGTCTGAGCCAGCCAACTTGATGCGGGTTCCCATTTCGGGTGGGCCTCCTCAGTTGGTGCGGTATGAGCCGAGCCTTTACGACATCCGCTGCGCTCATCTTCCGGCGAGGCTGTGCGTCCTCAGCGAGCGCGAGCCGAGGCAGCAGGTCTTCTACAGCTTTGACCTCGTGCAGGGCAAGGGGCGTGAGCTGACTAGGATTGATGTTAACCCTGCAGTTGGCGGTTATCACTGGGACGTCTCGCCTGACGGTTCCCGCATCGCGGTCACGATGAGCAGCGAACGGGAGGGCCGTATTCGTATCCTCACTTTAGTCGGGGGGGTGCGCGATGTCGTTGTCAACGGATGGAATGGCTTTCAGTCCCTAGATTGGTCTGCGGACGGAAAGGGTCTGTACGCTTCAAGTCAGTCGCCACAAGCCGCAACGCTTCTGTATAGTGATCTGGAAGGCCACGCCCAAGTTCTGTGGCGGCGGGACGGTATCTTTAAGACTTGGGGCATACCTTCTCCGGACGGCCGACATCTTGCTTTTGTAGAATGGACCTCAGCCAACAACGTCTGGATGATTGAGAACTTTTGAGGCAAAGTATGGTGCACGTTGTGTCATCGTCTGGACGGTGGACAACTACCCGACCGAGACCCGCAAGTTTTGCTGCATGAGTGATAACTTTCGGTTCTGAAACAACTCGGCCGATCTGACGGGCTAACCGGAAGTAATCGACATGAAAAGAAACGCGCCTTAATTTTCTCATTTGCGGCTTGTCGGTTTGGAAGGCGCGGATCACGGGAGCCGACCCTGCAGGAAATTCCAGCAGATCAGAGCGCACGCGAGCGATAGAAGCGCCTTGTGCATATCTGCTCTTTTCTCATACCGCAGGCGAAGACGACGGAACTGGTTCAACCACGCGAAGGTACGTTCTATGACCCAGCGCCAACGTCCCAAACCGCTGCCGTTTTCCGTATTGCGCATTGCGAGTAGCGGCGAGATGTGACGTGCACGAAGAGCACGGCGGATTTTCTCTGCGTCGTAGGCCCGATCTCCCAGTATGCAATCGGGGCGACAGCGCGGCCGACCACGCAGGCCTTGCAGCGGCGGAATGGCATCGAGCAGCGGCAACGCCTGGGTTGAGTCGTGACAATTCGCGCCGGTCAGTTCGATTGCCAAATGGAATGCCACGCCCGTCACAGATCAAATGGCGCTTGCTGCCCCGTTTAGCTCGATCGGTCGGATTCGCCCCAGTTTGCGGCCCCCAAAAACTGCTCGCACCGAGCAACTATCAACGACCGCACGAGACCAGTCGATCTGGCCATCACGAGAAAGCCAATTCAGCAACACGAAGTGAGTCAAGTCCCAAATTCCGGCATGCTGCCAATCGCGTAAACGCCGCCAACAAGTCATGCCAGAACCGCAACCCAATTGTTTCGGCAGCATCCGCCAGGGAATGCCACTTCGAAGCACAAACACAATACCTGTTAGGCAAGCTCGGTCGGATACACGTGGTCGACCACCTTGCGGCTTCGGCATTGCAGCTGGGAGAAGCGGTCGGATTAAACTCCATAGCGCATCGGGAAAAAGCGCAGCGGCCATAACAATTCCTCCGCGCAGAGAGGGCCAAGCGCTAGGATTGTACGGGGAAGGTTTTGTTACAGGCACTTAGAATCACTGTCACAGCCCGCGCGAAGTCATTGGTAACCACTCCCTCAGTCCAATCTTGCGCAAGAAATTCCAACGCCGGACTGCACCTGTATCAAGTTGGAACGCGTTTCCGTGCTGATTCAACGCTAGCGCCACTCGCAATTCTTAAGTGTCTGATTCCTCATGCACACATAAATCGCAACAGCCGTTAGGGCGGCGATCCCAGCACATCGGGACAATCGCCAAACCGGCAATAACGCAACACCGAGCAATAGAAGCAGGGAGCGCGAAAAGCAGAGCACGCATTTTGTTCCGGCTAGCGCGCACAAAGTTCAACTGCCGCAAACAACTCCTCAGCGAACCCACTATCCCCCAGCCAAAACCCGCGAAAAAAGCGCCGCCGGATTTTTAATCCGCGCGGCGCTCACTCCTTTTGCAAACAGTATTTCAGAAGCTATTTTGTTGCAATTCCTGCATGCGCCGCCGACCATACCAGGTCCTTGTCATCGAGCGGCTTGAGCTGCTTGATTTCGTACGTTGCCTGCTCCTTCATCACGATCATGATGTTTTTATGAGCGCCGTGGAACATTCCCGCTTCGCCCCATCCGCTGCGAAAGTAGTAGCTTTGTCCAGGTTCCGCATCAATCTCGATGCCGCTCTGATCGTCTTTCGGTTTGATGACATGGTGCCCTGCAGGAATCTGGATCGACCCCCAGCGGCCATTTACGAGATTTACGGCCATGGTTCCATCCACAAAGAGCCCAATGCGTACCGCGCTGCCGCGATAGAGACGTGGTCGGTAAAAATCGAGCGTCGATAGGCCATCTGTAGCTGCAGTGTGTGCGGGTGTGGCGACAGGCACGGTTACGGCCGCTGCACTTGAAGAGCTGGCAGGCGCGGCGGCCGCTGCGGCGGTCTGTTTTTCTGGGGCTTGTGACGCCGGAGCGGGTGTCGTTCCGGATTGTTGCGTGAAACCGAAAGCCAGAACGAAGGCCAGAACTGCCGTTCTGTTAGGCATACATTCCTCCAAGACGGTGTAATTGTGTCGAACGGACCGAATTGGGAGTAGTTTAGGGAGACTAGAGAATGGCTGGCAAGCGACAACACACGACATCGACGCTGACAAGTAACGACATAGCGGCCGAAACGGCAGCCCGAGACAAGCCAAGACACTGGCAAGCCGGGTCTCGGCGAAAACCGCGTTCGCTGTTCGCAGCCTGGGTAAACGGCAACCGCGCCTAGAACAGGTTCCAGAGGAACTGGTTATACACTTCGTGGTGGTATTGCACTTCTGGCGCTTTCACGAACGTCCCTAGCGCGCGAGGGCAACGGTCCGCCGACGCGCGTTTCAGATCGGCAAACCGCGCCTTAACGTCAGCGCCCAGCAACTTGGTGGTCCAGCCCGCCTTTTCGAAGTTTTCCAGGGCTGTATAGATGTTGTCCGGCAAATAGCGCTCGGCCTGTCGCAGGTTCTTGATCTTGGCGGTTTCGCCGTCCAGACCCGATTTGAAAATCGAGTACATCACCAGGTACGGATTCGCATCCGGCGCGACGGAGCGAACCTCTACGCGCGAACTCTTTTCGTTCCCGATTGGAATCCGAATCATTGAACCGCGATCCACAGGAGATGCCTTGATCTGGTTCGGCGCTTCAAAGTGCGGATCGAGCCGGCGATACGCATTGACGCTGGAATTCAAAAGCAGGCAGATATCGTTTGCGTGCGTCAGGATCTTGTCGGTAAAGTTCCAGCCCATTTTGCTGAGTTTTTCGTCACCTTTGGGATCCCAGAAAAGATTTTTCCCGTCTTTCGAAATTGAAACGTTGGTGTGCATTCCGTTGCCGTTTACGCCCACCACCGGCTTGGGGAGAAAACACGCGGTCAAACCCATACGCGTGGCCACTTGGCGGCAAATCAGTTTGTAGAGTTGAATCTGGTCGGCAGCTGCGACCACTTCGCCGTAGCCATAGTTGATTTCAAATTGTGACGGCGCAACCTCCGGGTGATCTTTCTCGTTCTGAAAGCCCATCGCGCGCTGTACTTCAGCGGTGGTATCGATAAATGTGCGCAACAAATCGCCGGGCAGCGAGTGGTAATACCCGCCGGTGTTTACGTACTCGAATTTACGTGTTTCGTTATAGTGGCGCTCGGCATCCGCGCCCTGGAACAGGAAACCTTCAATTTCGTTCGCCGCGTTGAGTGTGTAATCCTCGTCTTTGTTCAGCTTTTCGGCATAGCCCTTCAGCAGGCCGCGGATGTCCGCGGAATAGGGCGAACCGTCCTTGTCGATCACTTCGCCGAACACCAGAACTTTGCCGGAGCCGAACACGTCCGACGGTCCCCAGTAAAATGCGCCCCAATCCATCGCCAGGCGCAAATCGCTTTCGCGCTGCGCGGTAAATCCGCGAATGGACGAACCATCGAATGTCAGATTGTCCCAGCTCTTGATAAGAAACTTTTTGTCGTAGTCCAGCATGTGCAGCCGGCCTTCCAGGTCACTGAACAATACCGTGATCGCCTTGATGCGCTTCTCATCGCTGAGATACTTGATGCGGTCTTCCTGAATCTTGTGCGCCGCGACGCGGTTCTTGCGCTGCTCCTTGGCTTTCAAATTCAGCTGTTCGAGCTCGTCATAAGATAACGATAAAAAATTACGCAATTCGGTGGACATGAATCTCCTCGGAATGGTTTGGCGTAAACGCTGGAGGTAAGCAGCAGAGCGGACGACGTGACATCATGCGGAAAAAGAGTATCGCGACGGCGGGAACAGCGTCAATCGAAAGAACTGATAACCAGGATTCAGTAAATTTCTGCGAAGAGAGTGCGCACACGTGGAATCCGGAGCTCCGCGCCACTCTATGGAGCAGACCAACTCTAGGAGTAGAATGGCGACGAGATGCCCAATCTGCACGTCAAGCCCGGTCCGCCCCTTTCCCGCTTTGTGGAATTACTGTGGTATTACGAAAACGCTCCGCAGCCCCATCAGAAAGAAAGGTTAATGCCTGACGGCTGCATCACCCTGATCATTAATCTGTTGGAGGATGAAACTCGCCTGTACGACCCGGACGATACGAAAAAGGTAAGAAAATTCGGCGGGTGCAGCATCAGCGGTCCGCACACAATATGTTTTGCGATCGACACCGCTGAACAGGCTTGCGTCGTCGGCGTGTCGTTTCGTCCGGCCGGCGCGCTGCCCTTTCTGAAATTTCCCAGCGACGAACTGCACAACCAGCACGTTGGATTGGATGATTTGTGGGGCCGGCTCGCTGGCGAACTGCGCGAACGCGTGCTAGCGGCGCCAACTTCAGCGGAAAAACTGCGCGTTGTGGAAGTCGCGCTTCTCGAACGAGCCGCGGGCATGTTGGATGGGCAGCCAGTGGTCGAGTATGCGGTGGGGAAATTTCTGGCGAGACCGGCGACTGCCAGGATTGCGGAGTTAGTGGACAAAACCGGCTTCAGCTCGCGGCGCTTCATCGAATTGTTCAAGGAGCACGTAGGAATGGCACCGAAAGTTTTTTGCCGCGTGAGAAGATTCCAAACCGTGCTGGAAAAGATTAGCGGCGGGCGATCCATCAATTGGAGCGACGTCGCGCTCGACTGCGGCTACTTTGACCAGGCGCACTTCATTCGCGATTTCCGAGCATTTTCCGGAATTAATCCTACAAAATACATCTGCGATCACAGCGGTTTCCCCGGCCACCACAACCACTTGCCCATCGTTTAGATCTGAGCCGAGTGGACTGCCCTTGAGCCGGTCAAATTTTTACAATACGCAGCTTCCTTGAGCCATCAGAATGGGTCCGTAAGACAGTCCGAAGCAAGGAGAACCACATGGTCAAGGCAAAGAGCGCAATTCCAGAAGGATTTCGAAGTTTAACCCCATATCTCATCGTAGACAGCGCAAAGAACTTCCTTGAGTTCATAAGGAACGCCTTTGGAGCCAGCGAAAAGTTCTTGATGCGCGACAAGAACGGAGCCATCCGGCATGCAGAGGCCCGAATTGGCGATTCGATTATCGAGTTCGCGGAAGCGGGCCCAGGATGGAGCGCAATGCCAGCCGGATTGCATCATTACGTGAAGAATTCGGATGAGGTCTATGCCCGAGCTTTGAAAGCAGGAGGGACGTCGCTGTACGAACCGGCGAATCGGGATTATGGCGACCGCGAGGCGGGCGTGCGCGACCCGGCGGGGAACTTCTGGTTCATCGCCACGCACACCGCAGGAAAAAGCTACCGGCCTGAAATCTTGCAAGAGCTCAATACGTACTTCAGTGTGAAGGACGCCGGATGCTTTCTCGATTTCCTCGAAAAGGCATTTGGCGCGGAAGTGATCCAGAAGGAAGTCAGTAGCAACTGCACAATCCAGCACGCCAAAGTGCGGATTGGTGACACCGTCGTGGAACTAAGCGAAGGCCGCACGCCGTGGGGACCCCGGGCCGTGGCGCTCCACTACTACTTGGAAAACTGCGACGCAATTTTTGCGCGCGGGCTGGCCAACGGCTGCAAGGAGTTGCAGCCTGTGGCCGATCAGTTTTACGGTGACCGGTCCGGATCATTGCTCGATGGCTGGGGAAATCACTGGTATATTGCAAGTCATCTGGAAGACCTGACTCCTGAAGAAATCGTGGAGAAGGCGGCCGCGGCGGGACGTCGGTAGCAGCTCACAAGGGTGATTCGACGGAGATGGTTGGCAATGGCGGTGGGAGCGGCGCTGGCATTTGCGGCGGCGAATGTTCGCGCACAGGAAACAACGCAAGCGGACAAGGACAAAGCCCTGGCGTATCTTGAATCAACGAAAAAGGGAGTCCTGGACGCAACCAAGGGACTATCCGAGGCGCAGTGGAACTTCAAACCCGCTCCTGATAAATGGTCCGTGGCGGAATGCGTCGAGCACATCGCCGCGGCGGAAGATTTCATTCGCGGAATGGCGGTGGACAAGGTAATGAAGGCGCCCGCCGCGCCGGACCGCGACATCGCAAAAATTGACGCAGGAATCATGGCAATGATTCCGGACGGTTCGCAGAAGGCGCAGGCTCCGGACGAGTTGAAGCCAACAAACCGCTTCGGCTCGCCCGAAGGATCGCTAAAAACATTTTGCGGAGAGCCGTACCGCAACAGAGAATTTCCTGAAGGCTACTCCGGATCTCCGCGCCATGCGGTGGACAGTCCGATAGGTTCGTCATTCCGAGCGAAGTCTCGAAGTGGCGAGCTCCGGTAAAGTTCAGCGACTGCCGTTCACTGAACCGGTTGAAGCGACCGTGCCCGGAACGGTAATGGTGTTATCCATGCGCACCAGAAAGCCCGTGTCCGAGGGCAGCACCACTTCCCGGCCTTTGCGCTGAGCAACGTATATCGCGCTGCCGGCGAGGCCGATTCCAAATCCGGCCGCTGCGTGGCTGGCAA